>Ga0129333_10002641_pt1 | contig 16742 bp, 12 predicted proteins | sample CPB6_08_DNA_FD_94474 | JGI IMG/M metagenome (GOLD analysis project Ga0129333, IMG submission 94474) | Freshwater to marine salinity gradient microbial communities from Chesapeake Bay, USA - CPBay_Sum_0.6_0.8_DNA | ecosystem: Environmental > Aquatic > Marine > Coastal | place: USA: Chesapeake...
AGAACTTAATGTATTTAAATCAAATCCAGCGCCATTTGTTGTCCTTAATCCATTATTATAATTTCTAGATAAGACAGGATAATTAATCGATCCAAGGGCATAGTCTGATGCTGAACTTATTTTATCCCCTGAGTTATTTGCAAATAGGGTCTTGTCTCTATAAAATGAAATTTTAAAAAATGATAGTCTTGGATAATATTTACTTGTGTCTGGGCTAGTCATGGTTATTCTAATATATAGTTTTCCGCTATTGCTAAAGGAACCCCTTTTATATTGTGGGATTGCCGCCCCATTTGTGCAGGGAAGGAAAGTAATATTATCTATGCTGGTTTCTACTTCCACACCAATATCGTCTCGCCACTCAACTTTAGATGTTGAGAGGTCTAATTCAGTCGGAATTGAAACAAAATCATTTACCACAAAAGTTCTTGCTTGTACTGCATCTGTTTCTGTAAAACCTATATACTGATCTTCAATATCATAATATGTGTAGTCATCTAACAAGTCTACCCATCGCTTATCTTGTGGATAAGAGTATGTAAAAGAAACTTTTTTATTAGCATCTGTTAAAGCAAAAAGTGTACCCTGCTCTGGATAAACTACTTGAATTGCTGGATATGAAACTACTCCTGATAGATAGTGTCTTTTTATAGATTGTGCTGGCAGGGTGTATCTATATACTGCTGGAGCATCTACAATAAATGTATCTCCAGAAACTGTAGTCGGCCCAATCTGTAAAGATAGAGATGTATTTGTAAATTTAAAAGACTCTAGGTCTTTGCTTATTGCTGGCTCCCCATCTATATACAAAGATATAGACTTGGAGTTATATGTGCCTACAACGTGATGAGTTCTTTTTGAATATCTTACACGGTATCTGATTTCTTCTGTTGCTGATACCTTAAATATAACATCGCCGTTTTCCCAGAATATGCCGATATTATTTGTTGTATCTCCGAATATTCTAACTACTGAATTTGATTCTATAGAGGGGCTAAACCAAACTTCCATTGTAAAATCGCTATCAGCATTATATTTAGTCCCAAAGGCTGACTCTACGACTTTTGAATAATAGTCTTTTGTTATTGGAACTGTTATATAGGCTGTAGTTGTTATATTTGTTCCTGATATCCCGCCTGAAACTAAAGGCAATATATTTGATACTGGAGAGCCTACATATGTAGCATTATTTCCACAGCCCGATTTATCTGATGCGGTTGTGCCAGAAGACTCATCAAGTGGCCAGAAGCCAAGCGGGTAGTCTTTGATTACTTTTAGTTGATAGCTCATAATTTTATTATACTATTAAAATGTAATTGTGCCAGATCCAGCTGTGAACCGATAAACTCTATATCCTGAACGAGTTGGTTGGTCGTATGTTAAACCGTTTGAAATATTAACAGGCGCAGGTAATGTATTTGGATAAGCAATTACTATTACGCCAGCAGATCCATTTCCTCCAGTTGAAGAAGATCCAAATTTTCCTCCGCCTCCAGAGCCAGTATTTGGTGCTCCGTTTCCAGCGGCGGCATTGGTACCAGATGCTCCAGCGCCACCAACTCCATTAGAACCACCTGCTCCACCTGTAGAGCTGTGTCCTCCACCACCTGCTGCATAAATTATTGCAGTACCAGTAATAGAATTAGAAATTCCTGGGCCGCCAGCACCACCAGTGCCATTTGATCCAGGACTTACTCCAACTCCCCCTGCGCCGCCGCCGCCAGCACCAGTATAGGGTGAATTGCTGTTAGGAACACCGTCACCTCCAGCATTTCCTTGCCCCGAAGTTCCTGCTCCGCCTGTGCGGTGAGAATAACCTCCGCCACCTCCTGAACCTCCAGATGTTGCTGGAATATAAGCACTTCCACTGTAATATTGTCCTGCTCCGCCAGCATAAGCTATTAAACTATTAATATAAGAATTTTGCCCCACATGACCACTTCCTGGTGTTGAATCTGCAGGCGCTGCTCCTACTGATAAATTAATTGGTGTGTTTCTTGCAAATGTTTGAGAACCTGAAAGATATCCACCTGCTCCGCCGCCGCCTCCTGTTGCACCAACTCCATTATCAAATCCGCCATTTCCTCCTGCTCCAACTATTAAATACTCTGCGGTAATGATGGCTGACGAAGTAATGCTAAATGCTCTTGGAATTATGTTAACTCCATCTGATGCGTTAATTGTAAATGTATATATTGTATCTGCTGAAATATCTGGCAAAGTTCCAGATATAACTCCTGTTGAAGAGTTTAATGTAACTCCTGAAGGCAATGTAGATCCACTAGCCAAAGCGTATGATATAGTAGAATCTGAGTCTGTTGCCGATAATGCAGATAATGTAATTGATACCTGCTCAGTAAATGATCCTATAGATCCTGCTGAAGTAACCCACACTGGACTTGCATTTACATACAATGCGTCTGGAATTAATCCAAACAAATTAGATGGGTTGGTTACTTTAATATCATAAGGCTCGTTAGCATTTGATAATCCTGTGAACACTGCTGTTAATTGTACTAGTGAATTATAAGTTGTTGATGATGCTAGAACTTCTACTCCATTGGATCCAATTGCTGATGCGACTGCTCCTGACACAAAGTTTGTTCCAGTAATTACAATAGTTCCAGAATTTGTTTGTTCTGAATATGTGCCTGTGATTGATGCTACGCCTGGAACTTCTTGTATAATATTCTGCCACCCTGTGGCGGTATACAATTCCAGTCTGGCAGCTTCACCATTTGAGTATAATTGACCAGTTCCTGGATTCGCAGGACGACCTGCATTATTTCCAAACGGGATTCCTGAACCTGATGATTTCTTAATAGCCATTATATGAAACTCCATCCTAACGTTGTGCCTGTATAAATTAGTGTAGTTACTGATTGATCAACATCTATTATAGCATCTTCTGTTAATCCATTAATCTTATTGCCGTTTCTTGCAAGAGTGATATTATTTGTTCCCGCCGTTCCTGTTGCATCAAATATGACAATTTCTTGTCCTAGTGTTGGAGATGCTGGAAGTGTTAGTGTACGTGCTGCTGCTGTATCAACAAAATATCTGCGTCCCGCAACCAATGTTGTGTTTGCAGAAATTGCAAGATTTACCTCTTGCTTATATGATGATAATGTTGAATTTAGAGAAGCAGTATCTACATAGTCTCCTGGAAGGGCTGCTTGAACTCCTACTTCAACCCATTCGGTTCCGCTCCATACTTTAATTACTTTAGCCATTAGTATGTATACCTCACTGTTCTAGGTGTAAAGTTGGTGCCATTGTATTTTGCTGCTCTTGTAATTCTAAACTCATCAAAATATACTTCTGCTGATTCTGTATTCCAATAACCCATTATTGCAGATACTGGTGTTCCACCTGGAGAGTTCCAGGTCATAGTATCAGCTAAAACTCCATTTATATAGAGTCTTCCAGAATTAGATGAATTTCTTTCATACGCCACATGCACCCAAGATTGTGCCTGAAAGTTTGCCGTGTTCCATTGCTGTGTTGTTAGGTTGGCACCTGGACCACCACCAGCACTTGAATAAAAATATGCACAATACTGTCTTACTGGATCTGAATGTCCCTTAAATGTACCCTTTGTACCTTGTCCATCTGCAACAAATAAATGATAGTACCTACCAGTTGTTACTAATGGATCATAAAGCCAAAATTCTAGCGTCCAAGCGCTAGATGTCCAATCAAAATCTGATAGATTATTAGATATGCTTAAATAATTGTTAGTTGTTGTACCTATTTTAATGCAGTTGTTTGTAGACCTTCCACCAATAGATAAAGATCCTGGCCGTGTTAAAGTTGCTGCATTGTTATTTGTAATGGTGTGTCTTCCAGTTCTATCTGTAGTCAATGAGTCGCCGTTCAAATAAAATACAACAGATGATTGAAATGCATCAACTGGAAGGGGACTAACTGTTAAAGAGAAAGATCTTGATGATGTATTAATTCCATCTGAAGCGCTTACTGCAAATGAGTAAGTTGTTGATGAAGTTACAGTTGGAGTAGTTCCCGACATTACACCGCTAGATGAATTTAAGCTTAGCCATTCTGGTTTGTCTGAAGAAGAATACACTATAGACGTTCCATCTGGGTCTGTAGCAGAAAATGTATAAGAAAATGAAGACTCTAAATAAACAGAACCAATTGACCCAGCTGCGGTACTCCATACTGGAGAAGAGCCAGCATCTATATAATCATAAATTATTCCCGATTGACCATCTAAATTTACTACTCTTATATCATAAGGCTCATATTGTGTATATAATTGAGGAACAGATGCAGTTAATGATGTTGGAGAATTAAAAGTAGTTTGTGGAGATTGTAAAGCGGTTCCATTTGTTCCGACAAAAGATATAGAGGCTCCAAACTTAAAATCATTTCCTAAAATAGATATTGTTCCTGGAGCAGTAAATGTTGTTGGAGTTGCAGAAACAATTGATGGGGCTGGATCTTTAGAAATTTTTTCCCAGACAGTCCCTGTATAATTTAGTAAAGCAGATAATTCTGTATCATAGTACTGATCTCCTACAGTAGGAGATGCTGGTCTATTTGCTGTGTTTCCTCTTTTTACGTTTATTGTATTTGAGTTACCATCAATAGTCTTATTTGTTATTGTAGCTGAAGCTGAACGTTCATTTGTAACCGCCGTTGAAACCGATGAAGCTGTGGCAAGTCCCGAAGTAGCTGATGAAATTGCAGCGGTGACCTCAGCATCAGTAGCAATAGATGTATTTGCTGATAGTATATTTGCTATATCTCTGGCTTTAGACATTAGAATGTAATCGTTCCTGTTCCCGCTGTAAACCGATAAACTCTATATCCTGCACGAGTTGGCTGATCGTAGGTGAGGGTACCAGGAATTGTAGTAATTGCTGGGGTAGTATCTGGATATGCAATAATTACTACTCCATTTCCACCTTTTCCTCCAGCAAGCCCTCCATTATAATAGCTTCCTGCGCCTCCGCCGCCGCCAAGTCCGTCTGTACCGTTACCGCCTCTTGAAGTTGAAGCCCATCCTCTTCCTGTTCCACCACCGCCTAGGCCTCCTGGTGAATCAGGTGTATTTGAATTTACCTGATGTTCAGTTCCGCCTCCGCCGCCGCCTGCATAATAAGTTGCTGTTCCAGTAATAGAATATTCTCTTCCTATACCACCATTTGCAGTTCCGCTACTAGTTCCGTTTGCACCTGCTGCTCCAGCTCCACCTCCGCCGCCACCTGTAAAGTAAGGTGGAGACCATGCTCCAGCATTTCCACCATTATTACCATACTGTAATATTCCAGATACACCAGAGTTTAATGTTGTTTGAGTTTGAGTTCCACCTGGATTTTCTCCTCCACCTCCGCCACCGTTTCCACCGCCTCTAGTTGATAAATCATCACCCCAGCCTACTCCACCTCCGCCGCCAGCTGCTATTACAGATCCAAAGTATGAAGGATTTCCCGCATTTCCTGATAGGTTAGGACCATCTGCTTTTTGTGCTCCTCCTAAACCAACAGTAACCAATAAAGATGTTGATGGAGATACTGTGTAAGAAGAAGAGTATACTAGGCCTCCCGCTCCGCCACCGCCTGTATTTCCATTACCGTTAGCTCCTGCGCCACCTCCGCCTACAAGCAAATACTCCATTACTATTAAATATCTTGAAGTAATACTAAATGATCTTGGAATTGTGTTAACCCCATCAGAAGCGTTGATAGTAAAATTGTAAGTTGTATCTGTCGAAATATCTGGCAGTGTTCCTGAAATTAAGCCCGTTGAAGAGTTAAGAGTTACTCCTGAAGGAAGCGTTGATCCACTGGCAAGCGTGTATGCTATTGTAGAATCTGAATCTGTTGCAGTTGCTGAAACCGATACAGAAACCTGCTCATTAAATGTTCCAAGTGATCCACTTGCTGTTTGCCATACTGGGCTTGCATTTACATAAAGTGCATCTGGAAGCATTCCAAATAAATTAGATGGGTTTGTAACCTTAATGTCATATGGCTCATTAGCATTAGATAAACCTGTGAATGTAGCAGTTAGTTGAATTAATGAATTATATGTAGTTGAAGAAGCATTTATTTGCTCTCCGTTTGATCCAATTGCGGTTGCATATGCACCTGAAACAAAATTTGTTCCATAAATTGTAATAACACCAGAGTTTGCTGATTGTGAATAAACTCCTGAAATTGAAGAAACTCCAGGAACTTCTTGTACAATGTTTTCCCAGCCTGTGCCTGTGTAAAGCTCAAGTCTTCCAGCTTCTCCATTAAAGTATGGCTGTCCTGTTGTAGCAGTTGGTCTTCCAGCATTATTTCCAAATGGTATGCCGCCTAGTGAAGATGTTCTAATATCGCTCATTATCCAACCTTCCATCCATAGGTGCTACCAGTATAAAGTAGTGTATACCAGCCACCATTATTGTCTATAATTAAGTTTCCAGTTCCGCCGTTAATCTTATTGCCATTTCGGGCCACTGTTATATTATACGTCGAAGCGTTTCCAGATGCATCTAGTATCTGAATTTCATCATTTAAAGCTGGGCTTGCTGGAAGAGTCAATGTTAAAGCAGATGCCGATGTAACAAAATATCTCTTCTTAGCCACCAATGTAGTATTTGCTGAAATAGATAATGGGGCAACTGAAGTATTTGCAGCCAAGAGAGCATCTGTCTCTGCCTGAGTATATGTAGATACTGAATTAGCTCCAGTTACTGTTACTATTTCGATAATATCTGATACTGCCGCCCCAGATGTAAGAGTTACTGTATTGCTATTTGATGTGGCGTAGTCTGTAGTTTTTACAAGAAGGAGGCCGTTCATAAAGACCTGCTCAAATCCATCAATAAATGGAACATCTGTTGTAAATACTGTTTGTCCAGCAGTTGCTATGACAGTCTTTCTACGAATAATATTAGAGTCGAATGTGGTTACGTTATCATCTGAGTCAATCCAGATCTGACCAATTTCTGGAGATGTTGGAGCAGTTGTCTGATAGAGAGCACCTGGCTGTGTAGATGCATCAATCTGATCAATAACGAATGCTGTAGTTGCAATCTGTGTGCTATCTGTTCCAACTGCCGCTGTTGGAGCTGTTGGTGTTCCTGTAAGGGCTGGAGAAGCTAGTGGTGCCTTTAGGGCAATGCTATTAGTTACAGTAGTAGAGAAGCTAGCATCATTTCCTAGCGCTGTTGCAAGTTCATTTAAAGTATCAAGTGTTGCTGGGGCGGAATTAACTAAGTCTGCCAATTCTGTTTGAACATAAGCTGTAGTAGCAACTTGTGTAGTATTAGTATTTGCTGGTGGGGTAACTGTAAACATAGCTCCAGTTGAATCAACTTTAGCCAACACAGTTCCAGCAGAATTTTTCCAATTTTGAAGATTTGCTGTTTGATTAATATTTCCAGAAATAGTTAATGGAACAACATTGTCAAATCCCGCATTTGGTGTGCCTAAATCTATATTTCTTATATTTAATCCGCCACCATTTGCTCCATCTATAAAAGAAATTGAAGTTCCAGTATCTGTTCCATTACTTGAATAATAATATCGATTTGCATAAATATTTTGAGTAGTTCCAATTACTCCGCCTGCGGTAATTCTTGCAAGGATCGCACCAGAACTATTCTGCCACTCCTGCAAATTGGCAGTTTGAGAGGCAGAACCTTTTACTATTAAAGCAGCAGTTGAATCAGATGATGAATTTATTTGCAATTGTGCGGCGGGACTAAATGAATTTATACCTACTAGTCCTGTAGGCATAATCTTAAATCTCATTGCTCCAGCTATTCCGTCATAAATATAGAAAGAGTTAGCAACGTTAAATAACGTTTCAGCAGATCCTGCTGTTCCCATTACATAAGATCCAGAACCTGTATTTGTTGTTGTTGTAAATCCATTATATAAATTACTTGACGTACCTATTGATTGAAAATTATTTAAATTATCTCCCGTTACAACATGCTGCCCTGTTGATAAAACTTTAGATAATACTGTACCAGCATTGTTTTGCCATTGTTGTAAATCTGCTGTTTGTGATGCGGCGCCTCGAACTACTACAGGGCTTACGGCTGCGTTAAATGTTGTGGCATTAAAATATCCTAAAGTTCCCGTGGTCATCTTTCCACCTGAATATGCTGTAGAAATCACACCTTCAGTTGCGGTTAATCCTCCAGATGAATTAAAAAATGTTACGGCGGTACCACTTGAATTCTGAAATTCAAGTAGGTTAGCAGTTTGTGATGCTGCGGCTCGTATGACTGCACCTATAGTTGAAGCGGCTGGATTTACCACAGTAAGTGTTCCTAAAGTGGTTGAAATAGCTCCAGCGGTTATTGATACCGATGAATATATGCGTCCAGTTCCAGTTACTTGTGCCAGCACAGATGAAGTGCTACTTTGCCATTGTGTTAATGCCGAGCCTGCATTTTGTCCTACAGCGCCTTTAATTATAAGACCAGCATTAGTAGAGATACCAGTATTAATCTGTTGAGGTCCAACTGTAAAAGTGTTAGCAGATGCAAGAGAAGCCTTGTCAGACAAAGAAGTGGTTACTGTAGTTGCAAAGTTAGCATCATCGCCAAGGGCGGCTGCAAGTTCATTAAGTGTATCAAGTGTTGCAGGTGCAGCATCAACAAGGTTAGATATTGCCGTTGAAATATCTGTTGTTGTTGCCAATGTTCCGCTGGCATTTGGAAGAGTTACAGTAATATCTGATGATACATCTGGAGCCTGCAAAGTTAATTCATGGGCATCTGCTGTAGCCCCTTCAAATATGATGCTATTCTCTGGAACTAGCAAATTGCCATTTGGATCTAATTCGGCGGGACCTGATGGCTGTCCTAATGTATTTAATGGTACATAATCTCCAAGGCTATTCTGAACATCTGATGATGATACAAAGTCCTGTGATAAATCGTAGTTCTTCCAAAGCTGTGTGGCTGAATCATATACTAAAGCATTTTTATCTGCTAGGTTTGATATAAGTACATTATGTAATTCTTCTACTTCAAACCCATTTTGAATTGATACAAATATTGAGCCTGTATTCTGTTGTCCGCCTCTTACTACAACTCCAAGATATACTAGATGTGCTGGTGCTACTGGCTTATTGGCTAATCCGAATATTTTAGCGCCACTTGCGCCAAGCCATACTGGGTCTCCGTCTACCGCTCCAGTTGTATCTACGCCTTCCAAAAGGCCATTGGTTACAACCTGGCCATTTGAGTTATTATTAATTGTTGAACTTACTAGTCCAAAAGTTTTTGATGATCCTGCTTCATTGGCATTTGTTGAAATTCCTACTAAAAGTTTTCCTGATGCCCCATCTGATCCAGTTACTCTTACTGGTGTGCCTTTTGTTAAAGAAACCCCGCTTTGATTTCTTACATCTTGATAAATTAATTTAGTGCCAGATACTCCAGCAGTTATTGCCGCCTCTAATTGTGCAATTTTATAGTCATGTGAAGTAGTTACTGCTGAGCTATTAACTCCGACCTTAGCCTGAAGTTGTTCGATAGCGTCATTTGCGTTTGCATGCTGTGCAGCATGTGAAGGGCTATTTAACTGGTCCGTTGTTGCGGGATTAGTTAATGAGTCTAATGATGTTGGAAAATTAGTAGCCATATATCAATATTATACCAGCCTTACCATTAAGAAACAGGCCCTAGATTTCTCTAGGGCCCGCTCCATTATTTAATTTTTATTATCCTTTTAGTGATGCTGGGTTTGGCTTGATAGATCCATCAGATAGCGCATTTACGAACGATGTTCCAAACGCCTCTGCATTTTCTCTATTATCAAACGGTCCAGATTGGTCTACAATCATACCGTCACCGTATGTGGTAACAACAAGATCTTCGGAGATCTCTTGAGTGTATTCATTAAAAGAAATTGATACCTCTACTGGTTCAATTGGATCGCTTGACGCACCAACTGAAATATTAGGGGTGTCTAGTACTTCTGTATCTTCTGTCATTTTATCTCCTTTAGAGTTTCGCTAGATCTACTGCTGGAACTTCGTATACACCAAAGTATCCTGCATTAGATGTGTAAGGTTGTGTACCCTGATCTTGGTCACAGTATCCGATTGCAAGGAATACGTTTCCAGCCTGTACAAATTTAGAGATTGGGTATGCTCTAATTGTTTGACGAGTAAAGTATCCTCTTGCTGTTGGCAAGTTCATACCATTTCTCCACTGAATATATCCGTGTGATCCTCCACCGTAGCTACTACCGTCCACACCTTGTGAGTTATCTCCACGTCGTGCAGTCATACCAACGAATGCCATTGGAATGTCTCCAAATACCTGAACTACTGGAACTTGTGCATTGTTAAATGCATGTACTCTTTCACCAGGAATTGTAGAGAAGTTTGCTCCTTCTGAACGACCCATTTGTGGGAATTGATCGTTGGTGCTTGTCTGCGCTTCAACAGAGTTCCATAGATAGCCAGACTCGGTCTTATTATAAACTCTACCGTTCATTCCATAGTGGTGTGACCATGATTGAAGGTTGTTTGATATTGTAAGGTTAATTACTGAGTTAGATGAATTTGTACCGTTTGCCGCAGAAGCAATTGCTACACCATTGTTGTAGTCAAATATGAAGTCATCTCCCATTTGAGTAGATGTTGATGTAAAGGTAAATGTTGAGTTACCCCAAACTGTACCTCTATCACCAATCATTGACATATAGTCTGTTGGGTTACCGTTGATAGATCTCCAGTAAACACCATTGTCTGATGAGTGATATAGACCCTGTGTTCTTGTCCATCCGCCAACCCACTTTTCTCCTACCCACTTAATAAATTTAGGTGAATATCCTGTGTCGTTAGGGTTACTTGCTCCTGGAACACCGTTATTGTTCCAAGATATTTGAGTCCAAGTTGTAGTCTGTCCAGAAGCCTTGTTTGGCTTTCCAGCTGTTCTATAGAAGTTTCTATTATCTGTTGAAATACAGACATAGATATCATTTCCATACTCTACTGTAATTGGAATATGAGATCCTACGTTAAACTCTGATAGCCATGTTTCTCCATCAAGTGATGTATAAACAGTTCCATTAGAGGCTCCCATGAACCATACTCCATTAATAATTTTAAGGAATGCAATTTGCATCTTTGTTCCAGTACCAGTTGATGGTCCAGAACCGATTCCAAGGTTTGCTCCTGTTCCTGTTGGGTCTACATTTATCTTAGCTGAAAACCATGTCTTTCCATTGTCAAGAGACTCAAACATGTGGAATCCACCGAATAGTCTTTTCTGTGAAAGGAATGCTAGGATCTTATTTGTACCCTTTGCAATCATCTCAAGATTTCCATATCCTACAGGAAGTGCTGTCATCTGCCATGAATCTGGGTTAGATGCATCATCTTGTCTAATTTTACCAAAGTTTACAATTCTTGAGTTAAGGTTTGTAAACGATGTTGATGTTGTAAATTGAAGAATTTGATCTCCACCTGTGTGGGTCATTAGTGCAACCTTGGTTTGTCCATCTGTTCCTAGTGGAATAGTTTGGTTTTGAGAGTTATTCATATCAGAACCATTTGGACCAAAGTAGTTTGTTGTATAAGTTACTGAAGTTGCGTTAAATGTATTTCCTGTTGCTGACCAGTATGTAGATGTTGAACCAGCGGTTGCTACAACCCATTGTGCTGTAGATGCTGCCCAAACTACTCTATGTAGTTCTGGTGCTCCAGAAACTTGAACCTTAGCATCCCAGAAAACTCCATCTGTAGAAGTAGAAAATCTTCCATTTCCACCAACAGATAGAATATATGTTCCATTAAACCCTAAGTCATAAACTGTTGAGCTGCTATCAAGTGTTGTGTGTGTACCAAAACCTGTAGTATTTGCAGTCCAAGCTAGAGGAGTATTATTGTTTGAATAAGCGTATCTACCGTTTGTTCCAGCCATAACCCATTTATTAGCTGAGCCTGCTGCATATGTAAGAGCATAAATATCATGAATTGATGAAAATGCTGCGTTATTGGAAAGTGTCCATGTAATACCATCTGTAGAATATGCAAACTTTCCGTTATTTGCAACAGCTACATAATAGCCATTTCCAAAACGTACTTTGTTAATATATGTTCCACCAAATGGTGATGTTCTTTCTGTCCATGTATGCTGATTAGTTCCAGTAAAAATACGGCCTAATCTTGTTACTGCCACCCATTGTCCACCTGCATAAATTGCATCTGTTACATAATCCATAAAGTATCTTGATTGATTAATTGGTAGGGGACCTTTTCCAGAAAACCATTCGGTTCCGTTATGTGACCAGGCATGAGCACCCTTTGTACCAAACATGACCCAGATATCATTTCCATAAGCAATGCATGTCGCATTACGTCCTGCGTAGTTTGCAGTAGCTGTTCCAGTTGCGGAAATTCCGCCACCTGCAAAAGATGTTTCTGTAATATATCCCAAGCCCGCTGGAACTGCTGTTGTTAAGCCTGTTGCAGAGGTTGTTGAAGATAATCTAGTAATCGCCATTTTTAGTTAATCTCCGTTCCAAACAATGTTACTGAAACTCCACCAGTATTTGAATAAACTGTTACAACGTCACCTGTTGCTAGTGATGCTGTTGCATTTCTTAGTGTTGCTCCTATCGTAATTGCAATAGAATCGTTAGCTGCTAGAGCTGAATCATATACAATATAGTGCTTTGTAGCTAATGACTCTGCTGCAGGTCTAATTGCAATTCTATATGTTGCTTGTGCTGCTGTTGTATTTGAAACTGAAATTGTTGAAACAATTGCTTGTGTATTTCCAGGCACTTGATACAGATCTGTATTAGTTGCCACTGATGGGGCTGTTTGCCCTAAAACTTTATATGTTGTTGCCATTTTCTTATACTCCTATTAGTAGCATCGGATTAAACGCAATTCTGCTTTCAATGTCAGAAACTGCGGCTGTCCTTGCTGTATTTACTAGATTAACGTTTGTTGTTCCAGTTGAATTAATTGTGGTCACATTAGCTGCTGTTGCGGCAACGATATCGTTGACACCCAACATGGCTCCCAATGTTTCCAATGCTTTTGCAATAAAAACTAAGTCTTGTGCACTATAGTTAGATGCTGCTAAGCTTGAGTCGATTTCATTTTTTACTGCTGTTATTTGTGTCGATAGACTGTCGTAACTTGGCATTTTATATTGTTCCTCCTACGAAATTAATTCCTGTGATATCTTGCATGTATCTCAACAAACCGAATCCAGAGATGTTTCCAGAATCAATAATAACATTAGTCCTGTTATTGGTCAAGTCATCTGAGACTGTTGCTCCGATGAAGTTTAATACTGGTCTTTTAATCTGAGTGGTTCCATTTGAGGCAATTATTCCGTTAGGCTGGGTCTGCCAAGACGATGAGGTTCCGTCGGTAAAGAGGAACTTGTTGGCATTTCCTGTCTGGGATGGAATGGTACCTGCAATTGTGAGGGTTCCACCCAATGAGACCGATGCTCCGTTAATGCTGATTGAGCTATTAGTAAGAGCACTGTTTGGTATATTTGTGAGAGTGTTTGATGCTCCAGAAATTGTTTTATTTGTTAAAGTTTCTGACCCAGTAAGCGATGCTTTTGTAGCCAGAGTTGTTGATAGATTTGATGCAAAGTTCGCATCATCGTTTAAAGCTGCAGCAAGTTCATTAAGTGTGTTTAATGCTCCTGGTGCTAAATCAATAACATTATTAACTGCTGTTGCAACAGAGTTTGTTACATAGGCAGTAGTTGCTATTTGTGTTGTATTTGTCCCAGCTGGCGCTGTTGGCGCAGTTGGAATTCCAGTAAGTGCTGCGTTTGCTAAAATACCGCTTGAAGCATTTTGAATATCTGTAAGCGTTTGTGATGCAAGAGCACTGATTTGATTGAATTGATAGTTTCCTTCTGAAACTACTCTTCCAAGCCCTAGGTTGGTTGTTGCCGTCTCAAGAGCCTTCATCTGAAGAAGAAGTTCTTTTGTGTCTACATTTACTACTGCAACACCTGTTGCGCCAGTTACTGCAGTTCCAGTTGCTGCATTTGTAACAGTAAACTGTGTAGTTGTAGCTGAGGCAATAGTAACATTTGACAGATTAAAAGCCGCTGTTGATAGTCCAGTAATGCTTACTACCTGACCAGCAGAGAATCTATTTCCTGCTGTATAAGTTACTGTAGTTCCGTTAGCGGATGCAGCAGTTACTGTTGCAGTTAGTCCTTCTATTTTTGATTTTATTACTGACTCTAGATTTGTATAGTTAAGTGTCATTTATTTCTCCTTATAGTCCTGCCAGCGCTAGAACTTCAACATCTGATAGCTGACTTGAGGTCGCAAAAGACGAGGTGTTTATTGCTGTTGTTTGAATTGTATTATCTGCAAATTTAATCCCTGCACCCGCAGGTGAGGTTGGTACTAATATGTTTCCGTTAGCGTCAGTTGCTGCAACTCCAGAAGCTACTCCTAAAGCCGCAAGCGGAATATAGTCTCCCAGACTATTTCCAACACTATCTAACTGATCTTGTATATTAGATGCTAATCCATCTAAATATGAAAGCTCAACTGCAGTAATTCCTATTTGATTGTATTGTCCTATTGATACGCTTCCTGGTCCGCTATATCCAAGTGGTCCAATTTGGCTATTATATGCAACGTTAAATCCATTTAAATAAAATGTTTCTTGATCAGATCCACTAGTGAAATGAGAAGAAATTATATAAGAACCATTAATTCCAAAATATGGAAAAGTTGGAGAATTAGCTGCTGGTATATTTATTACAATATATTTTCCTACATAATAATTACTTGGGGTGGCAGATATTCCTGGAACCTGTGTAATAACAAGACTTCCTAGTCCACTAACTCCAGGTATTAAATATCCATATGATGGCGAAGTAATTGCTGAAAAATTGGCTATGGAAAAATAAGGATCTGTTGAAGATACCTTTGAATTTAATTGTGACTGTATTGGAGACGTTACTCCATCAATATAATTAATTTCAGCTGTTGTGGCAGTTATGCCATCTAGAATATTAAGTTCTGCTGTTGTAGCAGTAATTCCATCTAAAACATTAAGTTCTGCAGCGGATGCTGTTATATCTGTTATATTAGAAAGGGTGTGAGTATGTCCAGTTGCAGATTTTCCTGCAAGCAAGGTATCTACTTCTGATTTTGTATATACGTTTATTTCTGTTGGTGATCCCCATACACCAGAAGCTTTTGTATAGATATTTAAATTTGTTATATCAACATAAACATCGCCATTTTGACCATTTAAATTATTTGGTACTCCTGCTGCAAATGTTGCTGTGGTTACTAGTGATCCACCTGCGCCAACTATTACATTGCCGTTATAATCATGTGTATGGTTTGTGGTTCCGCCACCACCTGCGCCTGCGCCAACTTCTAGCCATTCAGTTCCACTATAAAATTTTATTTTAGAGCTTACTGAATTAAAGTAGATATCGCCAGCAAGGGCTGTTGAGGGATCTGTTGTAAGTTGTACTAGGTTAACTGGGACCTTAAATTGTCTCGACATTTTAACCTACAATTACTAGTCTATATTCTCCGTCTGAAGGTGCCGCAGCAAATTTGATTGTTGTGGTATTGTCTGATGTGTGTTCAACATCGGCTTCGACTTGAGCATATGGAGTGCCAGTTTGATAAATTTGTACAGTTACATCTTTTGTTCCAAGGTTATGCGTAAATAAAAACGCTGTATTTGCTGGACCGTTTGTTGCATCTGTTAGAAGGATATCCTTCTTGAACTTACGTGTAATCTCATGGTAGTTTGTACCATTGTTTGTAAGTGTCCACTTATCTTCTGTCTCATTCCACAAAATCTCAACGTCTGGTGAAGCACCACGCTCTACACGGATACCAGCATCTACTGTTGGAGTTCCTGTAAAGTCGGTATTAAGGTTGATCTTGTTATCAACTATATTTACCTGTGTTGTGTTTACTGAGTTGATTGTTCCAGTAACATTTAAGTTACCGCCAACTGTTAAGTTGTTTGTGATGGTTACATCGTCTGGAAGGCCAATTGTAACGCTAGCATTTTCTGAACCTGAACCAGAAACAGTAACTTCATTGGCTGTGCCAGTAATTCCTGCTACATAGCTTCCTGTGGTCTGAGTTCCAAGGTTTACATTCTTTATAGATACTGCTCCACTTGATACAGTGAAGTCTGCATCTGCAAATGATGCTACACCTTTATTTGTTGTGCTTGCGTCTTCGCCAGCAATTGTAATTGTATTATCTGTTACAGTAACATCAATGCCTTCTCCACCAGAAACCTGTAGGGATTCTGTTAGAAGAGAAATACCAGTTGTACCAGTATCTCCATTAATTGTTAGTGTTGTTGCTACATCTGCTTCGCCAGCTAAGGTTAATTGACCTTGAGCATTAACAGTGAATGTTGGAATCTTTGTTGCTGATCCGTATGCTCCTGCTGTGACGCCAGTATTGGTGATGGAAATTGTTTCGGTTCCTGCTGGGTCTCCATAGACCGCAGTAATACCTGTTCCTCCAACAATTGTTGATCCAATAATATCCTGAATTGCTTCTGTAGAAGCAGACATTGGAATCCATGGACCATCTGGTGCTGTGCGACCATTGTAATAGTACATTACATTGTCTGAATTGTTGTAGTATATCTGACCAGTTACTGGAAGTGACGGTGCAGATGATACGTTTTGAATTCTAGCATTAATAAGCTCATTCTTGTTGAGGTTAATACTAGTTACAAATAGTCTTGCCATTTACTTTGCT
>Ga0129333_10002642_pt1 | contig 16741 bp, 17 predicted proteins | sample CPB6_08_DNA_FD_94474 | JGI IMG/M metagenome (GOLD analysis project Ga0129333, IMG submission 94474) | Freshwater to marine salinity gradient microbial communities from Chesapeake Bay, USA - CPBay_Sum_0.6_0.8_DNA | ecosystem: Environmental > Aquatic > Marine > Coastal | place: USA: Chesapeake...
ACTGACTTAATCAGCGCAAAACAAGTAAACGCAAACGATGATGTTTACGAAATGGCTCTCGCTGCTTAATTGCAGTATGAGATTACCAGAGTTGACTACTTGGTAACAGAATAGTCAGGGGTGGTGGTGCGAACCACCACCCTTTTCTTTCCACTGCAATAATGGAGGCAAAATACACATGAATGCAGTAGACATTTTACATAATGTGGAAGATTTTTTTGATCGCAACCATAATTTGTTTTGTATGTGGGGCGGTTTATTCGCCGCTGTATTTTTAGGGTTGTTTGTTCCGTTTGACATGCACTTTAGAACCATGGCAAAACTTGAACAGCAACAAGAAGCAAATTCTCTCCTTATTGCTCAATTAAATGACATGAGTCATCGCATGGAATTCCTTAATCTTTCATATGAAAAGAAACAAAAGGTGATGCGCGAAGTTGAGTGCCTAGCAAAAAATATTTACTTTGAAGCAGGTAGTGAACCGCGAACTGGTAAAATCGCTGTTGCTGAAGTTACGATGAATCGCGTCAAGAGTAAGCAATTTCCGCGCACTGTCTGTGGTGTAGTTTATCAAAAGACTAAAGGAACTTGTCAATTTTCTTGGGTCTGCGAAAGTAATAAAAGAGTCAGAAGTAATTTGGCTTGGCGAGAGTCCTTGCAAATTGCTGAGAATATATTGATTTCCAAACGCAAGTACGGTATAATTGGAAATGCAATGTACTTCCACGCAGACTATGTTGATCCAGCGTGGGCTGACCAGAAGCGACTAATTGCGCAAATTGGAAATCATATTTTTTATCATTGAGGCTTTATGCGAATTATTGAAGATGTGAAGTTAGACTTCAAAGATGTTTTGATCACACCTAAAAGATCTACTCTTGCTTCTCGAAGTCTTGTGAATCTTGAGCGAACGTTTACATTTCGAAGCGGCAATAGTTGGAAAGGTGTTCCGATCATTGCTGCGAATATGGATGGTGTTGGTACTCTTCAAATGGACGAGGAGTTAAACAAACACAAGATGATGGTTGCTGTTACGAAGCATTATTCGCAAGAAGATTTAATTGATCATTTCATAAAGAAACTTAATAGCAGCGTTTATTCAATGGGCATCTCAGATGCGGACTTATATAAGTTCAATAAAGTTGTTGAATCAAATATCGTTAAACATTGGAACATTAAAGTTTGTATTGATGTTGCGAATGGATACACACAAAGTTTCGTGGACTTTATCAAACAGTTCCGCGAAGATCATCCAAATGTTTTGTTGATGGCTGGTAATGTTGTCACACCAGAGATGACTGAAGAATTAATTCTCGCTGGTGTTGATATTGTGAAAGTTGGTATTGGTCCTGGCTCAGTCTGTACAACAAGGAAGATGACAGGAATCGGCTACCCGCAGTTGAGTGCAATTATTGAATGCGCAGACGCTGCTCATGGTCTCAAGGGTCATATTATAGCGGACGGAGGGTGTACCGTTCCTGGAGACATTGTGAAAGCATTTGCTGCGGGAGCCGACTTCGTAATGTTAGGTGGTATGTTGGCTGGACATAAAGAAGGTGGCGCAACGCCATTTGGCAATAATCAGTTTTATGGGATGAGTTCAGAAACAGCAATGGATCTTCATAACGGTGGAGTTGCTAACTATCGCGCCAGCGAAGGCAAGACTGTAGAGATTCCATATCGTGGAGAGGTGAGTCGAACGCTACAGGATATCCTTGGTGGTCTACGTTCGGCATGTACTTATGTTGGAGCAGGTGAGTTGAAGGAGTTGAGTAAGCGTGCAACATTTGTTCGCGTCACTCAGCAATTAAACAATTCCTTGAATGCTTATGAGATCTAATATGGCAAGTCGCGAAGAAAAGAATAACTTCTCTATAATGATTATGGAGATGGCTCTTAAAGAAAAGATTGATCATATGGATGCGATCACAACATATTGCGAACGTAACAATCTAGAAGTAGAAGTTGCTGCCTCGCTAATAAATGAATCACTAAAGAGCATCATTCAAGGCGAGGCAATGGAACTAAGATATCTTCCTCGAGGAAGTAAATTGCCTCTATGAATGGATACGATCTATACTGCACTTATCAAGCCATCAAGTTGCATTTTAGTTCTGAACAGTATAACTTCTTTCAATATGATGGCAAAACAAGAGTCTCGATAGAGGCATTTCAAAAGCGAAGAGATAAATTTCTATTTCATCGCCTAGCAAGGAAGTACCGCGATGAAGAAATGGTTCCATTTTTGGTTTCTAATTTTGTACACAGCGATGATAATTGGACCAAGTCATTGCTTGAAGAAGAGGCTGAAGAAACTTATCGGGATTGGAAACGACGAACGGATTCGATGACGAAGATCTATACAGAAGATCTACAAAAAATTGCTACGAAAGATAACTTTAATGATTTGTTTAAAGTTGAAGAAGGTCAGTTTCCTAAACTTCTAGTGCTCTTCATGCAAAATGAAGTCACGATGGAGACAATGGTAATTCTGAATAACATCTTCAATTTTATCAAGATTTGGGACAAGAAGATTTCTGATGATATCATCTATCCCAAAATTTCAAGAAAGATTCGGAAGTACGGAGCATTCTTGAACGTGAACGTTGACAAGTATAAGAAATTGACAAAGGAAACTTTACTTGCTGACGAAAATACTATATAATGATATGGTAATGAAGAAAGTGGATAAGTCGAAATACAATTTATACAACGCAATACGGAGTAATACATATGACGCTATCTAATCTCAAAAAGGGGTCCTCCCTTGATAAACTGAAGAAGGCAGTCGAAGCCTCTTCTACTGGCGGTAACAATAAATCAAGTGCTGATGATCGTTTCTGGCAACCCGAAGTGGATGCTGCTGGAAATGGTTATGCTGTCATTCGTTTTCTTGATACACCAGCAGTAGACGGTGAAGATGGGTTGCCTTGGGTTCAAATTTGGTCCCACGGTTTCCAAGGTCCAGGTGGTTGGTACATTGAGAACTCTCTCACAACTCTTGGTAAGACTGACCCAGTCTCTGAATACAACACGGTTCTTTGGAACTCAGGCATTGAAGCCAATAAAGAAATCGCACGCAAGCAGAAGCGCAAGTTGACGTACATCGCCAACATTCTTGTCATTTCTGATCCGAAGCGTCCGCAGAACGAAGGAAAGGTTTTCCTCTACAAGTTCGGCAAGAAGATCTTTGACAAGGTCAAGGAAAAACTTGAGCCGCAATTTGCTGATGAGACACCGTTGAATCCGTTTGATTTCTGGAAGGGTGCAAACTTCAAAGTTAAGATTCGTAACGTTGAAGGCTATCGTAACTATGATAAGTCGGAGTTTGATTCTCCTGCTGCATTGTTCAATGGTGACGACGCGCAAATCGAAAAGGTTTGGAAGTCTGCATATTCACTCAAGGATTTCTTGAAGGCTGATAACTTCAAGACCTATGATGAACTCAAGGCGAAGTTGGAGCGAGTTCTTGGTGCTGGTGGTTCTGCCGCTGCATCTGCCAAGAAGATCGACGATGAGGAAGCATCTGCTCCTGTCGTTCGTTCGGCTCCTGCCAAGAAGGTTACTGCTGAAGATGTCACCGCCGATGACGATGACATGGCTTTCTTTGAGAAGCTCGCAGCAGAGTAATCTGATTTAGAAAACCGTAGATGTTTTCAGGGGCACGCAAGTGCCCCTTTTTTTTATCCGTAGCGTGGATGTTGCGCGTCAGAAGCAGCAGCGCGATTGAATGTACTGTCGTCACTGAACACTCTACTTGTTTTAGATGAGTCCATTGATTTTGCCGTTGCGATAGTTTGATTGTTATTGATGACAGTTGTTCCTGCTCCCGCTCCACCATCGCCAGCAGAATATCCAGTATCCATTAATTGTTCTCTTTCAGTTCTGTCTCTCAAGATCTCATTGGTGTTGCTACTCCAAGGGGACTTTAAAGCCTGCATATATTTGTCGAAACCTTCTTTGTATCCTGTGTCGAATTCGCCTTGGCTTTCTCTTCTGTTAAAATCTTCTAAAATTGCACCACCCTCGCCGCCTGTATACAGATCAACGTACATTTGTTTAAATCGTTCCCAAGGATTATCGCCTTGGTATCTTGATCCATATGATTCTTGCCCTTGCTCGGCGTCTCTAGCCTCTTGAAGATAATCGCGAGTTCTACCTTCAACATCAATCGATTCTAAATCCTCACGACCACCTTTTCTGCCAACAACATCAATAGAATCAATTACTTCGTCATCCTCTTCTTCTTGTCTTCTACGACCAACAACATCAATTGATTCAATTACTTCATCATCTTCTTCGTCATCAGCTCTAGAATACGTTGGTTCTGGTTGATATGGTGGAGCTGGTGGAGGAATGTATGGTGGTGGCGGCGAATAGATTTTTACAGGCTGTTCCTCTATAGGTTCTGGTTGTCCGTCTTCGATAGGTGTGCCAATATTTGGTTCTAGATTTTGAAATGCAGTTATGTCAGGCATATTTGCTGCGTCTATAAATCCTTCCGGAAGCTGTATGGCGCCAGCTGCAGCATCTTCAGCGGTCTTTAAAGTGGCAGCAACATTCATTAATCCTTCATCTGTCTCAGTTTTTTGAGCATAAGATTGCGAAGCTGTAAGATTCGCTAAGAAATCTTGTGGGATAGTCGAGAACGATGGCATAAACTGATCTATTTGTTCTTGTATCTTAGCATAACTTGGCGCAGCTGGCGGCGGTGCAGCTTCTTGTATTCTTTCTTCAAATGCTGTTGTTATCGCATCGTTGAAAGACTTTGATCTGGCTGCAGCTCCTCTTCTATAAAACTCGTCTGGCTCACCATTAAATGCTTGAGTAAATGCAGCTGCACCTTGATAGCCACCACCATATCTTTGCGAGAACTGAAAAGATGGCGCCGCGCCTCTTGCCGTAAAGCTCCCGAAATTGTTTCTTAATGTGTCTATGTTAGGTATATTAAACATTACTTCTTACTCTTAAGTTGTCGTTCTCTTATTCTATCGTTCTCTTCTTTCACGTGTTGCGCGACCAAAGAGACATACATTGCTCGTTCCCACGGAAGCATATTCTCAAGTTCCGTAAGACTATAACCATGAAACTGCATCAATGCAAAATTAGTTATGAAATATGATTTCAAACTTTCATTACGAAGGCTTATACGAAAAAATCGAGGAGACCCTCCAGTCTGATTGTATGCTCTTTAGCACACTTTTTACAGACTACTTTACTCTGATGACGAAGCATTGGCATTTCAGTGAAGAAATTCTTAATCTTTTTATATTGTTCAGTTGTTAGATTGTTAATGAATTGCTCATACTCACCTTCTAACATCTCATCAATTTTATAAACTTGGTTATCATCATATAGATAATCAGTACATTCTTTAAGAATCTCAATAGGCATATCTCGCGTTTTTAACTTTTCAATTAATATTTTAGATATGCTGAATGTTGGATAGTGTAATTTGATACCGATTTCATTTGTAAGTGGAATTGTACTAGAGTTTGGTTTGTGTTCTAATGCAACTTGCAATAAATCAACATCTAACCCCATTCTATTTTTACATTTTTTATTTTGGTCAACTGTGTTTTCGCAAATAAATTCTAGCGAAACAACTTCTCCAATAGATCTTGCTCTTAAATTTAAAAACAGATATTCAATCTCAAATAACGGTAAGGACTCAACGTCTATCGGCTCCAAAACGCAATTATTAATAATTTGTTTTATAGCATCCAAACTAGATTCGTAGTCTTTAGACTCTAAAGCCATAAGAAGAATTTTTTCTTCTTTTACTACGAATGGTCTAAAAGTAATTTCTTTCTCTAGCGATTCAAGTCTCAATTTATAAGTCGGCAAATCAATTTTCGGTATAGGCATAATTTACTCCATATTAACGGCTTCTGCGTCTTCCTGTCACTGTGATACTTTCAAGAACTTCGTTCTCCCTTCTTCTACCTGTCACATCAATACTAGTGAGAACTTCTGTTCCGCTTCTTCTTCCTGTGACATCAATGCTTGTAAGAACTTCGCTTTCTCTTCTCTTTCCAACAACATCAATACTTGTGAGGATTTCTTTTTCTCTTTGAACTCCAATGACATCAATACTGTCGAGCATTTCAGGAGCATCATCATCGCTACGTTCAAACTTGTCAGCGTTAAGGCTTCTCCAATAACGATAAGAGAAAGTTACGTCAAGTCTAACAGGCTCTGATTCAGCCCATGATCCCCTGATATCACCAATGATAATTGGATAGGCTTCATACAATTTACATCCATAAGAAATTCTATTACCGTCTTCAGAAATTTGTAATATGTCGATTTCTCCGATGTAGTCGTCTCTATATCTAAAATCAAATTTGTTTTCTTTAGGATTGATGTAGTTTACCCAGGCATCAAAAAACATCCTTTGACGCATGTCGTCATCGACGATAAATGTTGTTGTAACTTCGCGGTAATCGGTGCTGACTGGCACCTTCATAACTGGACCGCCGAAGTTGAGGTTCGTTGTACCCAACTCTACACCAGGCATAGTAACTGACTCGGCGTAGTATGTTAGATAATCGTCTTTACCTTTGAATTTTAAAATATCAAGGAGTTCTTGTGGCGGTTTAATATTAATGGCGATTTTGTTGAGTCGCGAAAACCCACTCTTTCTTGCCTGAGAAAGAAAAGAATTGATGTTTAACAACTTTTGCGGGTTTACTGACATTAACCGTAACTCCTCATGTTCGCGACTGGAAGAAACACTGCTGTTTCCCAATGGTTCGGTTCAATGTAGATCATTGGCGATACCATCTGGCTGTAAAGATATCTTCTCATGCAGTCACGAATACCTGAAAATTGACTCATGCCTTTAAGTAAATCATACGAAAGCATAAATCGTGTAGAATCATCATATTTATCGTTATTCAGGAAGATTGATAATCCGTCTAGGATAGATAAACGCTGCCCTGGTCCCAAAAAATGCAAATTCATCCCAGTAAATCCGTCACCTGTAATGGTTGTTGGTATTACTAAAGGAAACTCATCCCATTGAGGCAGCTTTTCTTTAGTGAGCGGATCGTATCTGAACATAAACATACGACCAACAGCCGCGAATGGCGTAATGCGTTTGGCGTCGTTTAGTATATTGGATCGATTAGTTGGAATAGAAGCCTTTCCAATCATTTGCTGGGCAAATGCTTTAGCCTCCTCAGTGCGCGGTTTGATGCCTTTCTTGGACATCTCCCTTGTAATCTTTTCGAGTAAGGCTGGCATTAGATTCCTAATTGATCTTCGGTGATAAGGCTGAACTTCCAGTTTCTATCTTTACAGTATTCTTCGGCTGCTTTCCACTTGGCTTCGTTTACACCCCAAGTAGCCACTTCTTTAATGTATTGGCGCGTTACTCTACTCTTGACTTTTGGTGGCGCCGCCTGACTTTTAGGTTTAACTTCTAAGATCATACTCTCAACCAACCCCTGTTTATTCTGAACTTTAACATAAAAGTCAGGAAAGTAACGATGCCAACGATTGTCAACTGGGGATAAATATGGTATAACGATCTCTTCGTTGGACCATCCAATTACATTAGGATTTTCGTCTAGGTGCACCATTACTCGGCGTTCCCATAACGATCTGTACCAGATGTTTGTAGGGTCACCTAAATATTTATTGGTATTTTTGGGACTAAATTTACCACTGTAAGCCATCAATTATTTATAGGGCATCTTAATGGCAGAAATTCTAGAAAGCATTGACGTTGTTGGCAATAGACCAGGCGTAGATCGAAGAGGCGATGAAGTTCTGACTAGCATCGATGTCTTCGGGAAAAGAAAGGGCGATGAAGTATTAACTGACATTGACGTCGTTGGTACAAGACCAGGCGGTAACGGTCCTTCAGATGGCGAGCGTTTAGAGAATACCGTTCGTCCTATGAAGAAACATCTGTACTATCCTCAGGAATTGAGCGATGCTCAATCAATGTACAAAAACGCTGTTCAATTTAAAGTGTATGTACAGACCAGATCGTTCCAAGACGATCCTGGCGAAACACCATACATTAAAGAAATCCCAACTCAATACAGAAGCGGTAGTCGCACATTCCCAGTATCGTTTGGTGCATTTAATCTTTCGTTGACTAATAGATTAACATCGCTAGTCGGTGGATTTAACATTCCTGGGATTGGAAGAGTACCACCAAACGCTGGACAAATAGCAGAAGATTTGTATGGAATTGGTGCATACGGTTTAAGTTATTTTTTCCAAGGCGAAAGAACAAATTATGGTAGAAGAACTCAACAAATTGATAATTCTATCACACTGTATATGCCTGACATGATGGTGAACACTGATAAACACGACTATCAACCAATTTCAATTAATCAAGCAGCAGGACGCGCAGGTTTGTACACAGCTGGTGCTCCTACTGCAGTTGGCGGAACTGGTTCGCCACTCGGAAGAACTGAGGTGTTGGCTGAACTTGCTGGAAGAGCAGGCATCTTTGGATCTCGCTCTACTGAAGCGGTGTTGGCAGGATTGGGTTATGCTATGAATCCTATGCTCGAAATGGTATATGGCGGCACACAACCCAGAACGTTTACCTTTCAGTTTAGATTCGCGCCAAGAAACATGAAAGAAGCTGAGGAAGTTTTAAATATTATCAAAACATTCCGTTTTCACTCACACTCTGAAAGCGCTGGACGAGATGCTGATCCAATGTCAAAGGGCAGCGGAACGCGATACCTTGTACCACCAAATCACTTTGAAATTACATTCTTGAGAAGAGTAAACGGCAGATTCCAAGAAAATATTTCAATGCCTAGAGTAACAACATGTATGTTGGCTCAGGTCAACACAAACTATGCTGCACAATTAGATTCCTTCACAACGTTTAGAGACGGTAAGCCAGTTTCTATCAGCATGGAATTAGAGTTTATAGAATCTGTTGTTCTTACGAAGAATGATATTAGGATGGGTTATTAATGTCTTATTTTTCTAAATTTCCCAAGGTCCTATATTCCGTAAACAAGGAAGGGAACAATGCGAAAATTGTTCCTGACATGTTGTCTAGAGTTAAGTTCTTAGACAATATTATTTCAAATCAAAATTTATTTTTCAAATACGAAGTCAAAGGCGGTGAAACGCCAGAACAAATTGCAAATCGTGTGTACGGAAATCCTGAAAAACATTGGATCATTTTGTTAGTGAATCAAATGATTGATCCACAGTTTGATTGGCCACTCGGTCCATTCGAATTTGAAAAACATATTAAACAAAAATATGGTTCTTTAAATGTAAGTTTAAAAACAACAGAGTCATATCCTACTGGGTACACTGTTGGAGAAGTTGTGTATCAAGGATCTACTTACGATAAGTCAACAGCTGAAGGCACAGTTGTTGCGTATAATTCGGGAAATAAAACACTACAGATTAAGTTCCCGTCACAAATTTTAGCCAATGGAAGCAACATTTCAGGTGTTTCTTCTGCCCAAACTCATACTATTGTAGCAATTTCTAATAATTTAGATGGATATAACTGGGCGAGCAATACAGTAAGCCACTATCAGGCAACTGAAGTTCGAAGAAATACTGACGACCCTTCTTTCTCAGAAACCAGAAAGTACAGGGTTACATCCAGCGCATATAATTATCAAACAGCCAATGTGATTAATATTAATACGAACACATCATATTCTAACACATATAACGTTGTCAGTTCAGTCAACGGAAGCAATATTCAATTTACTGTCGCAACAACGATTGCACCAGTAACGTTTTATGATTATGAACTAGAGCTCAACGAAGCCAAGCGAAAGATTGTAGTTCCTAAATCCTCAATTATCAGTTCTATCGAAAATCAATTTACAGCATTAATGTCGGCGCCGTAATATGCAAGATACAAATTACAGTGGTAGAACATCAGGTGATGGTGCGCTTTCGCCTTATGATTATAAACTTGAGGAATTAAAGATCGTTAACGCTCTGGGCGTTAATATTGATATTGATTTGATTTATGGTGAAATTAATATCTATGAAGATTTGTTTACTAACGTCATCAATGGCGATATTCTACTTACAGACTCTAATGACCTTTTAGCCAAACTGAACATACATGGAAATGAATTTATTTCTATGGCATTCAGCACACCTGGTATGAGAAAATATCAAAAGGTGTTTAGGATTTATAAGATTAGCGAATACAGTTTGCGCGGCACCTCGAACGCCAAATACAAAATTCACTTCTGCTCTGAGGAATTTTTACTCAATCAGCAATACTTTATTTCCAAGTCGTTTAAAGAAACCAGACTGTCTGATGTTGTGAGAATTATTGCTAAGAATTATCTAAAGATTTCTAACTCAAAACTAAACGATTTAAATATTGAGGAATCAACCTTATTATTGAACCCAGATAAAAATCCATTGATTGTTCCAAACCTCAGACCATTTGAAGCGATTAATTGGATATCTTCGTTCGCATTAAGTAAGACGGATTTATCACCAGGATTTTTCTTTTACGAAACGATTGATGGATTTAATTACCGCTCATTGAGTAATATTTACTCAGGACCTGTAAAGAAAACATTATTTTATTCGCCAAAAAATCAAGATAACGGCGAAAGTGTCGGACAACGCCACGATAAACTAGACGAGATGGAATTCAGGCAAGTATTTGATGTGCTTGATAGTATGAGCAATGGCGCGTATGCTTCTGAACTTATTAAAATTGATATTTTAAACAGAACTGCAGAAGGTGAGCAGATGGTGGTCAGACCGTCTTCATATAAAACGCTTAACGATTATTTGCCATACAATTTTGCACGAAATAGATTAGGGAATGCTATCAATCAGGCTTCAGCCTACGTGCGCATGTTTCCTAAATTCCAAGACAACTTGGCAAGTCAATGGTTGTTAGTTAGAGCTTCTAGACTAGCATTATTAAATAACACAAGATTACATGTTGATATTCCTGGCGATAGTTCGTTATCTATTGGCGATATTGTTTATGTTAGCGTTCCGAAAAATAGCGGCGATACAAATAGCGAAAATATAACTGAAGACAAGTATATGTCTGGAAAGTATTTGATAACAGGATTGAGACACCAACTTCAAGACAATAGATACTATTGCCACGCACAACTATGTAAAGATTCCACAAACTTAAATCTTAACTATGCTCCACCGTTTAATTCGGGATGGAATTTGGTAATTAACTCATGAAACTAAGAAAGAATTTTATCGGACAAGATGGATTCCAGTGGTGGATTGGCGTCGTTGAAGATCGCAACGATCCAGAAAAACTCGGTAGATGTCGTGTGCGCATATTCGGTATACACACTGATGACATTGTTGCTATTCCGTCAGAAGATTTACCATGGGCGATTCCAGTTTATTCTGTTAATAACAATGATTCCTTTTCTGCACCAAGAGAAGGCGAGTATGTTGTTGGTTTCTTTTTAGACGGATCGTTTAGTCAATCACCAGCCATATTAGGTGTGCTTCCTGGTATGAATCGCCAAACACCGCCAGAAGGCAGAGGATTTGGCGATTTGAGAGATGCTGAAAAGATTCGTAGTTCGCCTAAAAAGCCATCAGCAATTGATTACCCAGAAGCCAGAAATGGTCAGTCGAGCGTTGTCAGTGGCAATATTGTAAACGACGGTGTTGGTGCCGCTAGACTTGCTGCAGACAATATCATGCTGCACTTACCTTTGTCGTTGACTGCTAAACCATCATTAACAGATGAAGAACAAAATGTTGTTGGTTATAATCACAAGTTTACTCAAAGAGAGTTAAACCAAGGTTACATTAACCTACGAAATAACGAGACTGTTGTTATTCGTGGCATAAACGGTGCTAACACAACAGTCACCAAAGTTCAAGCAAAAATTTTGTTAGATATTGATATTGCTGAAACAACGATAAGAGCCAGAAATTCCATTGGCGCAGATACTTGGGATGGATTGAGCACAACACAAAAAGCAGGATTAATTTTGAATGCGTACCACCTAGGAACTAAAACTGATTATGAAAAATCTGGAGTTCGCTCAGCTGTAACCAGCGGAGATATTGTTCGTGCTGCTCAATTATTAAGTTCCGAAATGCTGAGATCTACAAGAGGAAAGTATCTAAGAAGCGAAGATACACTGGCTCACGTAGCAGCAAGTTTATTTAAATCTATCCCTAGAAGCACTCTTACCGCTTCCAGAGCAAACACTCATGGCGTAGCACCAATGATTGTCGCTGGTGCAGGCGTTGGAGTTCAGGTTCATGAATCAGATTTATCAAGAGATGAAGACGCACAATCATTAAAATATCCATTACCTGAAGAAAGAAACAAATCATCCCTCAGCGATTTAGTGACCAACGCTGACAGAACATTAATACAAAAATTTAGAGAACGCTCACCAGTTAGCGCGATAGGCGCATTTGATGAGTCCTGGACTGAACCGAACGCTATTAATTCAGCTGAGTATCCGCACAATAAAGTAACAGAAACTGAATCTGGGCATGTTATGGAGATGGACGACACTCCTTTGATGGAGCGCGTTCATATTGCTCATCGTGCTGGTAGTTTTCTAGAATGGTATCCTAGCGGTTCTAAGATCGAAAAGGTTGTAAAAAATAACTACAAATTAGTTATGAGTGACGATCATATCTACGTTGCAGGTAAAGTTAACATTGTGTTAGAGTCTAATACAAATGTTCGTATCGTTGGTAACTGTAATTTACAAGTAGAAAATGATTTAAATGCGAAAGTCAGCGGGAATGTAAACTTCTCGGTTGCAGATGCATTCAATATCAAAGCCAATACTCTTAAATTTGATATAGCGCAGACTTCTACTATAATGGCAGCAACACACAGCTCTTCAGGATCTTCGCTTGGATTATCAGCGCCACCTAAACGCGGAACTCCAACTAATGCGCAGAAATATCTTGAGGGTGATAGAATTGTGAAATTGGCTGATTTTGTCAATGACGATAATAATAAAACTCTTGAGAAGTTTATGGAAAATCCATATAACTACCCATCAAGATATAGTAATGTTAAGAGATATATTGCGCCAGCAGCTAAATCTGGATCGGATCTAATCTATAAAAATATTATCGGCGAAAGCCTTATACTGATAAATGAAACTGCAACCATTAAGAGCTGGTTAGACAAACAACTATTACTGGCTTCTTATGGATATTGGCGCGAAACAGGCATAGAATTGAATGGAACGATTCAACCATCTAACCACAACATTGTAGATTTGTGGCGTAATTTAGGATTTACTAGAGAATATTGGACGTTGAGTGACCAGACCAACTGGGCAATGGCTTTTGTTAACTTTGGTTTAAAACAAAATGGCTATCGCTATGTTCAAACGCCGAATCCTAAAGACGTTGAACTTCGTATTGACGACTATAGATTTACCCGCATCAAGCAAGAAGATGCCATTGCTGGCGATGTTGTATTGTGGGCTAATGATCATATTAATTTTGTTTACGACAATAACGGCGGCGATTTAAGATTTGTTGGTGGCGTGCAACCACCATTAGCAAGCCTTGACATTGGCGATGGACGTATCGGTGATGTGTCGCTTGTAACCGACGGTGGATGCCCTATCGTCACAATTCTTCGTCCATCTAAGACCTAAATAACGGATAGAGGAACCGTAAATGGAAAGAATAGCGCGTGTTTATTCTGATCTTGATTTAAAGTTCAGTAAACATCCAGTCACCAAAGACGTGACAATTAAAACAAACGAATATGCGATCGCTGCATCAGTCAGAAATATCATTATGACTAATTTCGGCGAACGACGTTTTTCGCCAAAGTTTGGTAGCGACGTTTTTTCGCAGCTGTTTGAACCTCTGGACGATATGACGGCTATGAACATAAAAGAAGAAATTATGACTAGCCTTACAAACTACGAACCAAGAGTTAAAATAGATTTCGTCAATGTTGTGCCTAATTTTAGTCGCGATGGGTTCGATGTTACGATTAAATTTTTCTTGTTAAACTCAATAAAGCCTATTACAACGGCTTTGTTTTTGCAAAGGTTAAGATAAAATGGCTAATGTCGAAAGCAAACTAGTAATATCAGAGCCAGACTTCTTTTCAATTAAGTCTAGCCTTAAGAATTTCCTTAAATCGCAGACTACCTTTGCGGATTATGATTTCGAAGGTTCTACATTATCGCAGTTAATCGACCTGTTGGCATACAACACTCACTACCTTTCATTCTATATGAACATGATTGCTAATGAGTCGTTTTTAGATACCGCTTCACTCAGAGATTCTGTGGTTTCTCATGCTAAAATGCTTGGCTATACGCCATCCTCAGTTCGTAGTGCTAAAGCGCGCATCGACCTCAGCTTTACACAAGCAGCAAACCCAAGTATTTCTAGCATTACCTCGCTCACTATCCCTAAATTTACAAAATTTGCATCATCAGCTGTTGATGGAATCAATTATACATTCACAAATATTGATGAAGTTACAGTTACTAAAGCAAACTCTGAGTTTCTATTCGCTGATCTAGAAATTTATGAGGGCAGTCCTACCTCTCAAGTGTTTACATATAGCGAACAATTGAATCCATTGCAAGAATTTAAACTCACTGACGCTAACATTGACACATCTACTATCGAAGTTATTGTGCAAACATCTGCAGGCGATTTAACTCAGCAAACATTTACGCTTGCAACAGATGCAACAATTTTAAACTCTAATAGTGCAGTATATTTCTTAGATGAAAATACAGGTGGTGGGTATAAAATTTATTTCGGAAGCGATGTTCTAGGCAAAAAATTAGACGACGGTAACATCGTAGTAATCTCATATGTGATTACAAACGGTAAAGCAGCAAACAAAGCAACTTCATTTAAACTCTTAGATTCTGTTGGTGGCTTAACTGAGGCAACTATTGTTGTTGATCAGGTTGCTGCTGGTGGTGCTGATATTGAATCCATTGAAACCATCAAAGCATTAGCACCTAAAACTTATGCATCAAATGGTCGCGCAGTAACGAAGAACGATTATATTGCTCTTATTCAACAACGTTATCCTTCGTTCGAGGCTGTTAATGTTTGGGGTGGAGAAGAAAATATTCCTCCAGTGTACGGTAAGGTGTTCATTTCAGCCAAACCATCAGCTGGGTATGAGATTTCAAGAACTGAAAAAGATTATATTGTAAATGAAATTATCAATCCAATCAGTATTTTGACTGTTACGCCAGAGTTTGTTGATCCTGACTTTAACTTCTTAAATTTAAACGTTCGTGTTACTTACGATCCAACAGCAACGACATTAACACCAGGCGAAATATCATCATTAGTTCGTACAAGAATTAATAACTATGCCAATACAAATCTAGATCAATTTAATTCTTACTTTAAGATCTCTAGATTGATGCACGAAGTTGATATGGCTCACCCATCTATCGTCAGTAACGATGTCGACGTAAAAATTGAAAAACGTCTAACGCCTATTCTTGGCACATCAAGAAATTATGTAATTAATTTTTTCACTGAACTCAAGAGATCAACAGGCACAGACCGTATCGCCTCAAGCCCAGCATATACTGCTTATGATAACGAAGGCGTGTTGCGTGAATTTTTCTTTGAAGAAGTGCCACTTTCTTCAACTGGCGTCTCCTCAGTACAAGTTGTATTGGGCGGTTCGGGTTTGACATATACTCCAAGATTACAAGTCGTTGGAGATGGTATCGGTGCTGAGTTATCAGCGGTTGTGACAAACGGTAAAGTAACTTCTGTAATAGTCAACAAACAAGGATCTGACTATTCTACAGCTGCCATTAGAGCATACGACCTTGATGACAACGTAATAAGTAATGTCATTCTCAAACCATTAATTGAGAATACAACTGGTAAACTCAGATCATACTACTTCGACAATAACAATATTAAAGTTATTTTCTCTGAGTCTGCAGGTACTATTGACTATCTAAATGGTACTATTACGCTAACGCAATTCAGACCATTAGACGTTAAAGATAGTTTCAAGATATTAAAGTTTTATGCGACACCAAAGAACACATTGTTTAACTCTTCAAGAAACACAATCATCACTTTGGATATTGACAATCAATCACAAGTTTCAATTGATGTAATTAAAGTAACCTAATATGTCAAGTCTGAATAGAGTTTCAACATTAGTAAATTCACAGCTTCCTGAGTTTATTCGCTCAGACTATCCTGTATTTGTTGAATTTTTAGAAAAGTATTATGAGTTTTTGGAACAGCCAGGTAATCCTGTTTATGAATTAAAAACGTTTCAAGATAATTACAATGTTGATCTTACACGCGAAAGTCTATTAAAGTATTTTAGAACTAAAATATTACCATCATTTCCTGAAGAAACTGAACTCACAACTGAAAGAATCATAAAATCAGCAAGAGATTTTTATGCCAAAAAAGGTACGCCAGATTCTTTTGAATATTTGTTCCGTGTTCTTTATGGAAAAGATTTAGATATCTATTTCCCAAAATTACAAATTTTAAAGGCTTCAGACGGTAAATGGGTTCTTCCACAAGCATTTAGATTGACTTCATCAGCCATCAATGAAACGGTCGATTTAAATCTACTTAAAAACCAAAAAGGTACTGGATCAGTATCACGCGCAACATGTATTATTGAAAGAGCCTACAAAACAATTGACGTAGGAACTAACAACGAAATCTACGAAGTTTACGTTTCTAGCATTACTCGCGCATTCAGTAACGGTGAAACTCTAGAAATCCCATACATTGACGCTAATGG
>Ga0129333_10002643_pt1 | contig 16739 bp, 17 predicted proteins | sample CPB6_08_DNA_FD_94474 | JGI IMG/M metagenome (GOLD analysis project Ga0129333, IMG submission 94474) | Freshwater to marine salinity gradient microbial communities from Chesapeake Bay, USA - CPBay_Sum_0.6_0.8_DNA | ecosystem: Environmental > Aquatic > Marine > Coastal | place: USA: Chesapeake...
ACATGGGCCGCATGGCCTCCTCGCGTGGGGTGCAGGATCCTGGCTTTCAGCACCTGTGTGCCCTGCTGGCCGATGGCCTGGCCTGGACCAAGATTTCAGGCGCCGACCGCAACACCGCACAGGTTGCCAGCCACCAGCCAGCGTACAGCGATATCGACCCGTTCGCGCTGGCCTTGCTCGCCGCCAATCCGCAGCGCGTGGTGTGGGGCACCGATTGGCCGCATATCAATTACTTTGACCCAGGGCGTGTTCCGGATGACGGCGTCTTGCTCAACCTGCTGGCGCGCTGGCTGCCCGATGCCCGGCTGCAACAGCAAGTGCTGGTCGACAACCCGGCCAGGCTGTACGATTTCCCGATCCGCTGAACCCCGATCTGACCAGGCACAGACACAGCACAGGATTTGACAAGCTCCGCATGGACCTGGCGAGCACATGAACCAGCCCGTACCCCCAGCGCTCAATCTGCTGCTGTCGGAGCAAGCGCGCCAGCAATGGGGCGCAGCGATCAGCCAGGTGCTGGCAGGGCGTCCGCATGCGCTGGTCACCATCGAGTCGGCTGTGGCGCTGGGGCGCAGCGATCTGGATCTGGCCTTCATCACCCGTGATGTCACCGGCCTGTCGACCAAGCACGAGCTAGCGCCCTCCCTGCAAGCCTGCTACCAGGTACTGCGGCGGTCCAAAGGATTGCGCTGGGTGCAGATTCATTCGGCTGGTGCCGACCGTCCGATCTATCTTGAATTGCGGGCCCGAGGTGTGGCAATCAGCACCTCTTCGGGTGCCAGTGCGGAAGTGGTGGCGCAATCGGCCCTGGCTGGCGTGCTGGCGCTGGCCCGGGGTTTCCCGCAGCTCATGCTGGCGCAGCAGGCCATCGCTGGGAGCCCTTGCTGGGTGAGCGTCTGCCGCGTGATCTGGGCGGCCAGACCGCTGTCCTGGTGGGCTGGGGGCCGATCGGCCAGCGCATCGGCGCGGTGCTGCGCCTGCTGGGTCTCAAGCTGATTGTGGTGCGCACCCGGTCAGGCCCCACCATAGACGGCATGGAAATGGTGGGATTTGACCGCTTTCACGCAGTGCTCTCGCGGGCGGACTGGTTGTTGCTGGCCTGTCCTCTGACGCAACGCACCCGACAGCTGGTCGATGCGCGCGCCTTCAGCGCCCTGCCGCCGGGCGCCTGTCTGGTCAATGTGGCGCGGGGCGAGGTGGTCGAGCAGGAAGCCCTGGTGCAGGTCTTGCGCAGTGGCCGCCTGGGTGGGGCGATGCTGGATGTGTTCGAACATGAGCCGCTGCCGGTGGACTCGCCCTTGTGGGAGATGCCGCGGGTGATCATCACCCCGCACTCGGCGGGTCATTCGGATGGCAATGCGCAGCGCATCGCGAACCTGTTTCTGAACAACCTGCGCCTATGGTGTGAGGGCAAGATGCCACTCAACCTGGCTCCGTGAGCCAGCAAACCATCAGGACCTGAGCGCTTGCACCGACTCGTCGGTGTAGACCAGTTCCAGAGGATAGCGCTGACCGCGCAGATGGTCTTCCAGGCAACGCAGCACCAGGGGGCTTCGGCAGCGGGCCTGGTTGGCACGGATTTCTTCGGGGCGCATCCAGACAGTGCGCAGGATGCCATGGTCCAGCTGCCTGCCTGCGACCTGCTCGCCCAGTGCGCCGGCAAAAGCAAAGCGCAGATAGGTGATGTCCTCGGTCAGGCCGTCCTGCAAGCTGCGCTGGAAGCGGGACAGATAAATGCCCAGCAGGTGGCTGGGCACAAAGCGGTGGGTGGTTTCTTCCAGCGCTTCGCGCATGCAACCCTCCAGTGGGGACTCTCCCGGATCAAGATGGCCGGCCGGATTGTTCAGTCGGACCCCTTCGGGCGTCTCTTCTTCGACCAGCAAGTACTGGCCGTCGCGCTCGATAATGGCGGCCACTGTGACGCTGGGTTTCCATCGAATATCCATAGCCCGGGATTATGGGCTGCCAAAGCGGCTGGAGCCACGATTTTTATGGGCCAGATACTCTTTTGGCATCTAAATCTCGGCTAAGCTTGCCGCTTTGCGGCCGCCCCCCAAGTGGCTGGCCGAAAAGCGTTTTTAGTGTGCATATCCAGGAGATGAATTATGCAGGCTGGCACAGACAAGCAGGTGCAGTGCATTGGTATTCCGCGGGAAGTTTTCCCGGGCGAAAAGCGTGTGGCCTCGGTGCCCGAGGTGGTGGAGAAGCTGATCAAGCTGGGCTTCAAGGTGGTGGTCGAGTCCGGTGCTGGCGATGCCGCCAATTTTGACGATGCGACCTACCGCAGCGCAGGGGCCGAGATTGCCGCTGGTGCGCAGGCGCTGTGGTCGGCGGCAGATATTGTCTTCAAGGTGCGTGCACCCAGCGCACAGGAAGTTGCCCTCATGCGCGAGGGAACCACCCTGATAGGATTTATCTGGCCGGCACAGAACCCGGAGCTGATGCAGCAGCTGGCGGCGAGAAAAGCCACTGTGCTGGCGATCGACTCGCTGCCCAGGACACTGAGCCGGGCCCAGAAAATGGACGCTCTCACCTCGACCGCGGGTGTCAGCGGCTACCGTGCAGTGATCGAGGCGGCCAATGCCTTTGGCCGATTTTTCAATGGCCAGATCACCGCGGCGGGCAAGGTGCCGCCCGCCAAGGTGTTTATCGCAGGTGCGGGCGTAGCCGGCTTGGCAGCGATTGGTACAGCTGCCAGTCTGGGCGCCATCGTGCGCGCCAACGACACCCGTGCGGAGGTGGCCGATCAGGTCACCTCGCTGGGGGGCGAGTTTGTCAAGGTGGACTATGAGGAAGAGGGCTCGGGCGGGGGCGGCTACGCCAAAGTCATGAGCGAGGGTTTCCAGCAGGCGCAGCGCGAGATGTACGCCAAGCAGGCGCGCGAGGTTGACATCATCATCACCACCGCGCTGATCCCGGGCAAGCCGGCGCCTCGACTGATCACGGCCGAGATGGTCAAAACCATGCGAGCGGGCAGCGTCATTGTGGATATGGCTGCGGAGCAGGGCGGCAACTGCGAACTCACCGAGCCGGGACAGGCAGTGGTCAAGCCCGGGGTGACCATCATCGGCTACACCGATCTGGCCTCTCGCCTGTCCAAGCAGTCCTCCACCCTGTACGCCACCAACCTCCTGCGCCTGACCGAGGAGCTGTGCAAAACCAAGGATGGCGTGATCAATGTCAACATGGAGGATGACGCCATCCGCGGCCTTACCGTGGTCAAGGAAGGCAATATCACCTGGCCGCCACCCCCGCTCAAGCCCGCCGCCCCAGCCGCACCCAAGCCTGCAGCCGCGCCGGCCGTTGAAAAAAAAGGCGGCCACGGCCATGGCAGCAGCGCACCCTTGCCAGCCAAAACCCTGGCGATCATTTTTGCGCTGGCAGCGCTCGCCTTCTGGTTTGTCGGCGCCAATGCGCCAGCGGCCTTTCTTGGCCACTTCACGGTGTTCGTGCTGGCCTGCTTTGTCGGCTATATGGTGGTCTGGAATGTGACACCCGCCTTGCATACCCCGCTGATGAGCGTGACCAATGCCATCTCCAGCATCATTGCGATTGGCGCGTTGGTGCAGATCGCACCGCCAGAGGCTGGCATGAGCGGACGTCCGGATGAATTGATCCGTTGGTTGGCGTTTGCCGGCATCGTGCTCACCGCGATCAACATGTTTGGCGGTTTTGCCGTCACCCGTCGCATGCTCGCCATGTTCCGAAAATAAATGACTTTGGGGACAGATCTTCAGCTCTGTCCCCGACTCATTAAGTCGAGAACAACAAGGAATTCACCATCATGTCCCAAAGCCTTATTACTTCCAACCTCGCCACGGCCGCCTATCTTGGCGCGGCCATTCTGTTCATCTTGAGTCTGGGCGGCTTGTCGAACCCGGAAACATCGCGCCGGGGCAACCTATTTGGCATGGTGGGCATGGCGCTGGCGGTGCTGGCCACTGTGTTTGGCCCGCGCGTCAGCCCGGCTGGCCTTGCCTGGATTGCTGCGGCGCTGGCGGTCGGCGGCAGCATTGGCCTGTACGCGGCCCGGGTGGTCAAGATGACCCAGATGCCCGAACTGGTGGCCCTCATGCACAGCCTGGTAGGCCTGGCCGCCTGCCTGGTTGGCTTTGCCAGCTATGTGGACACCTCGATCGAGTTGAAAGGCGCTGAAAAGCTGATTCATGAAGCGGAAATTTACATCGGCATCCTGATCGGAGCCGTCACCTTTTCCGGATCGCTGATCGCCTTTGGCAAGCTCAATGGCAAGATCGGTGGCAAGCCCTTGCTGCTGCCAGCCCGACACTGGCTCAATCTGGTCGGCCTGATGGTGGTGATTGCCTTCGGCCGTCAGTTCCTCGATGCGCATACCGTCGCTGAAGGCATGATCCCGCTGATCGTGATGACGGTGGTTTCCCTCCTGTTTGGCGTGCATATGGTGATGGCCATTGGAGGCGCCGACATGCCAGTGGTGGTGTCCATGCTCAACAGCTATTCAGGCTGGGCCGCTGCGGCGACTGGCTTCATGCTGAACAACGATCTGCTGATCGTCACTGGCGCGCTGGTCGGCTCCTCAGGCGCCATCCTGTCCTACATCATGTGCAACGCGATGAACCGTAACTTCATCAGCGTGATTGCGGGTGGTTTTGGCTCGGGCGCAGGTGCTGCTCCTGCCAAGTCGGGCGACGCCGCGCAGCCGCAGGGCGAGGTGGTGGCAGTGAGCGCCGCAGAGACTGCAGAACTGCTGCGCGAGGCCAAGAGCGTGATCATTGTGCCGGGCTATGGCATGGCTGTGGCGCAGGCGCAGCATACGGTCAATGAGATCACCAAGACCTTGCGCGACAAGGGGGTCAGCGTGCGCTTTGGCATCCACCCGGTGGCCGGGCGCATGCCTGGCCATATGAATGTCTTGCTGGCTGAAGCCAAGGTGCCTTATGACATCGTGCTCGAAATGGATGAGATCAACGAGGACTTTCCCGACACCGATGTGGCCATGGTGATCGGCGCCAACGACATCGTCAACCCTGCTGCGCAGGATGACCCGACCAGCCCCATCGCCGGTATGCCGGTGCTGGAGGTTTGGAAGGCCAAAACCTCCGTCGTCATGAAGCGTTCCATGGCCTCGGGCTATGCGGGGGTCGACAACCCTCTTTTCTACAAAGAGAACAACCGCATGCTGTTTGGCGACGCCAAGAAAATGCTGGACGAGGTGCTGGGCGCACTCAGGGTTTGAGTCAGTGCCCGGCTAGACCTGCTGGCGCTGCGGCCAGGCGGGCAATGGCATCGACCAGCAAGGTGGTCACTTTGCTGGCGTTGCTGTTGAAGACTTCGAGAACAGCTTCCCAGCTCACCGGTTCCTCGTCTTCTTTCCAGCAGTCATAGTCGGTGCTCATGGCCACCGCGGCGTAAGGAATGCCGGCCTCGTTGGCCAGGGCCACTTCGGTGGCCACCGACATATTGATGATGTCCGCGCCCCAGGCGCGAAACATATGCGATTCAGCCCGGGTCGAAAAGCGTGGCCCCTCAATCGTGACCACCGTGCCCCGTGGGTGAAAGGTAAAGCCGTGATGCGCACAGGCCTCGATCAGGATGGTGCGCAAAGCCTTGTCAAAGGGCTCGGCCATAGGGGCATGCACTGGCTGGTGTGGCGCAAAGCTTTCATGAAAGCTCATGGCGCGCTGCTTGGTGAAGTCAATGAACTGATCGAGGATCACCAGATGGCCGCGCCCGATCTCCTCGCGCAGGGAGCCCACCGCGGTGCTGGCCAGAAGATGGGTGCAGCCGATGTCTTTCAGGGCCTGGATGTTGGCGCGGTAGTTGACCTGGCTTGGCGGAATGGTGTGTTCGCGCCCATGGCGTCCGAGCAGGGCCACCTCGACACCCGCGATCTTGCCCAGTTTGAGCGGTGCCGAGGGCTTGCCCCAGGAGGTGCTGATCGTCAGGTCTTTCGGGTTCTCGAAAATATCGGGGTTGTCCAGTCCGCTGCCCCCGATGATGCCGATCTTAAGCATGCTGTGTGATCTCCAGGAATGTGGAAACAATAAGTTGCTTCACCGAGTCAATCTCGGCGCCGTAGGCGATGATGCCTTCATCATGGCCGGCCATCACAAACAGCACCGGCAACTGGCGCTGATTTTTCACCAGGCTGGACACAGCCTGCGCCATGGCCGGCGTGCCATAGGGAATGCTGGCCGGGGTGTGCAGTGCCGGACGCGCCAGCAAGGCATCAAACATCACCCGGCTATGGATATGCATCACGCATTGAACTGCCGGGCTGGCTGCATAAATGGCACCGTGGGTCATGGACTCCGAGGAGGCCGGCAGCCCTCCGCGCGCGCGCACAAGATTGCGCTCGGGGGAAAAAGATTCAACCAGGCAATACTGGGCGAAACGCAATACCCGTTCGCCACCGGTGGCACTTGCGGTGATCAGAAAGTGCTGGCCCTGCTCACGCAGACTCAAGTTGCCAAATCCGATGCCGTTGTCATAGCTGCCGATCAGGCCAAAATCGAATAATTCAGTACGGGCGCGGTTGAGCTGGTCAAATTCGGCGGGCTGCACAATGCTGCCAGCCACCTGTTCGGCCTGGAACTTGATATAGCCCTCATCCATGATCAGACACGGCGCCTCGCTGCTCGGGAAATAGCGACAGAATGCCCGTCTCGCTGGCCTCGCAGATGCCACGCTCACAAATCAGCTGTGTCACCAGGCGTGCTGGCGTCACATCAAAGCCCCAGTTGCGTGCGGGCGTTGCAGGCGGGCAGATCAGCACCGACTCGATCGTGCCCTGTGCGGTCTGACCACTCAGCCAGCGCACCTCGTCGGGGGCGCGCTCCTCGATCGGGATGCTGGACAAGCCATCCGCCAGGGAAAAGTCAAAGGTGGAGGAGGGCAGTGCCACATACATGGGAATATGGTTGTCCCGGGCCGCCAGGGCCTTGAGGTAGGTGCCAATCTTGTTGGCCACATCGCCCTTGCGGGTGACCCGGTCGCTACCAGTGATCACCATGTCCACCAGCCCGTGCTGCATCAGGTGGCCGCCCGCATTGTCGGCAATCAGTGAATGAGGCACTCCGTGCTGACCCAGTTCCCAGGCGGTCAGCGCCGCGCCCTGGTTGCGCGGACGGGTCTCGTCCACCCAGACATGCAGCCTGATACCGGCATCATGCGCGGCATAAATTGGTGCAGTGGCCGAACCATGGTCGACAAATGCCAGCCAGCCGGCATTGCAATGGGTCAGGATATTGACGACCTCCCCCCGCTTGCGGCGGGCAATCTCCGCAATGATTTTTTGACCATGCTGTCCAATGCGTTGGCAGTGCTCAGCATCTTCATCGGCAATGGCCAGCGCCTCCAGCTTGGCCAGGGCCCGCTTCTCATGCGGTGAATTTCCAGCTGTCAATGCACGCAGCATGCGGCCAGTGGCCCATGCCAGGTTCGAAGCAGTGGGCCGGCAAGCATTGAGCTCGATGGCCGCCTGCGCAAGACTTCGGTCAAAGTCAGGGTCATTTGCCTGCAAGGCTGCCAGGTACATGCCGAAGGCTGCAGCAGCACCTATCAGGCCAGCGCCGCGCACATGCATGTCCCGGATGGCGCGGCACACATGCGCCAGGTCTGTGAGGTCCATGACTTCAAACTCATGGGGCAGCCGGACTTGGTTAATGATCTGAACCACATGCTCCGCGCCTGGCTTGAGCCAGATGGTGCGATAGGCTTGCCCATTAACCCGCATGCCGCAGACCTCGCCACAGCGCCACCAAACTGTTCGCCTCCCGATGGGACATGGCCTTATTTCAGCCAGCCGCGCTTGCGGAAGTACCACATCGGAATCACCGCGCTGGCCAGCATCAGCACCAGTGCCAGCGGATAGCCCCAGGTCTGCCCCAGCTCGGGCATGTGCTGAAAGTTCATGCCGTAGATGCTGGCAATCAGGGTGGGGGGCAACAGGGCCACGCTGGCCACGGAGAAGATCTTGATGATCTTGTTCTGGTTGATGTTGATGAAACCTACAGTTGCATCCATCAGGAAGTTGATTTTGTCAAACAGGAAGGCGGTGTGCGAGTCCAGTGAGTCAATGTCGCGCAGGATCTGGCGTGCCTCCTCGAATTGGTCGGCGCTGAGCATGCGGCTTCGCATCAGAAAGCTGACCGCGCGTCGGGTGTCCATCATGTTGCGCCGGATACGGCCGTTCAGGTCTTCCTGGCGTGCAATTGCGCCCAGGACCTCACCGGCCAGCTCATCGGTCACATCTCCGGCAAGCACCTGGCGCCCGGCACTTTCCAGGTGGTCGTAGATTTCCTCCAGGGTGTCGGCCGAGTACTCGGCATCGGCATCGAACAGCTTGAGCAATACATCCTTGGCATCCGCAATCAGGCCCGGCGCGCGCCGCGCGCGCATGCGCAACAGCCGAAAGACCGGCACGTTTTCGTCATGGATGGAAAACAGCACCCCATGGCTGCGCAGGCTGGCATTGGCCTGGTTCAGAATGAAGGCCACACGCACTGTGCGCGGCGCTTCCTCGTCAGCGATCAGAAAGTCGCTGCGTATATGCAGGTCGCCATTGTCTTCTTCGTAGAAGCGGGCCGATTCCTCGATGTCCTCGTCCATCGCATCTTCCGGGATCGACAGACCATAGTACTGTTTGATCCAGCGCTTTTCTTCCGGCGTGGGCGACTCCAGGTCGACCCAGACTGGCTGAAATTGCGCCAGACCCTCCAGGGACTCGATCTCTTCCTGGAAGAGGCGTCCGTTGGCGAGCGAAAAAATATTGAGCATGGCTCACTTCCTCAATCGTGGGGCATCGAAGGATGCAGGGGATGATTAACTGCTTCCAGCCCCCGAAGTGCGCACGGACTGGAAGCTAGCAACTAGGGCAAGTTTCCAAGGAGAAATCCAGTTGTTGACAACGTCAGCGATTATCCCATCGATCCCCCCGCTTTTTCGGCGGATCTCCGGTGCTTTTGGGAAATCCTGCCCGATTTTTGCCTGGGCAGAATCAAATATCCGTGTAATGAGCTGGGTCATCGGAATGGGATTGCTTTTCTTGGCCCACAGGGGCATAGTGGAACCGTCTGGGCCTGTGCTGTGAGCCCTGCTGCTCACTTGGGCAGGACCGGACCATGTATCAATCCGGAGAGCTACAGGAGATTAATATGAACTTGACGATCAGTGGACACCACCTTGAAGTCACCCCCGCCCTGCGCAACTATGTCACCTCCAAGCTTGATCGAATCACCCGGCATTTTGATCAGGTGGTTGATGTCAAGGTTTTGCTCACTGTCGAGAAACAGAAGGAGAAGGAGCGGCGACAGCGCGCCGAGTGCAATATCCATGTCAAGGGCAGCGACCTGTTTGCAGAAAGCTCCCATGAGGACCTTTATGCCGCCGTTGATGAACTGGTGGACAAGCTGGATCGCCAGGTGGTTCGTCACAAGGATCGCCTACAGGATCACCACCATGAATCGGGCAAGCGTCTGATGTAACCCACTTGCTGGCAACTCCGCCAGAGCGCAGCCGCGGGCATACCCCGCGGCTTTTTTTATGTGCATAATCTGCGCCAAAGCCATGAACCGATTAGCTGCAATCCTGCCTCCCTCCCAGGTGCTGGTGCATGTGGACGCTGCCAGCAAGAAAAGAGCCTTCGAAGAAGTCGGTCTGCTGTTTGAAAATCTGCACGGCCTCAGCCGCGCTGCGGTGACCGACAGTTTTTTTGCCCGCGAGCGCCTGGGCTCCACCGGACTGGGCCACGCGGTGGCCATCCCTCATGGGCGCATCAAGGGGCTGAAGTCGCCCATGGCCGCTGTGCTCCTGCTGGAAACCCCTATCGGCTTTGATGCGCCTGACGAGCAAGCCGTCAAGCTGCTGATTTTTCTGCTGGTGCCCGAAGCGGCGACCCAGAAGCATCTGGAAATCCTGTCCGAAATTGCCGAGCTGCTCAGTGATGGCGCCCTGCGTGAGCGGCTGCTGGCCTGTGCTGACCCGGCTGAGCTTCACAGCCTGATTTCTTCCTGGCAACCGGCCCACGCGGCCTGAGCCGGGTTCTCGCGCCATGCGTCCCACCGCTGTCAGTGCCCAGGTCCTGTTCGAGGAGTTTCGTGCTGGACTGCGTTGGGAATGGGTGGCCAGCCTGGGGGCCTCCGAGCGGCGTTTCGATGAGGTCGCGGTGCGGGCAGCCAGCTCGGGCGCCGATCTGGTGGGTTACCTGAACTACATCCACCCCTACCGGGTGCAGGTCTTGGGGGAGCGCGAAATCGCTTACCTGACAAATGCTTCGGCCGAAGACTGTGCACGCCGGGTGGCGCGCATTGTGGAGCTGGAGCCGCCGGTGCTGGTGCTGGCTGATGGGCGCGCTGCGCCTCCAGCCCTGCTGGCCATGTGTGAGCAAGCCCAGATCCCCATGTTCGCCACCCTGGAGCCGCCAGCCTATGTGATCGATGTGCTGCGCAATTACTTGTCCAAGCACTTCGCCGACCGCACCACGCAACACGGGGTGTTGATGGATATCCTGGGCCTGGGTGTGCTGATCACCGGGGAGTCCGGGCTCGGCAAAAGCGAGCTGGGTCTGGAGCTGATCTCGCGCGGACATGGCCTGGTGGCGGACGACGCCGTGGAGTTATGGCGGGTGGATCAGGCCAATATCGAAGGCCGTTGTCCAGAGCTCTTGCGCAACTTGCTGGAAGTGCGAGGCATCGGCTTGCTCGACATCCGGGCCATCTTTGGCGAAACCGCAGTGCGGCGCAAGATGCGTGTCAAGCTGATCGTCCATCTGGTGCGGCGCGAAACCCTGGAGCGCGACTACGAGCGCATTCCAACCGAGCCGCTAACCCAGGATGTGCTGGGCATTGCGGTGCGCAAAGTGGTCATTCAGGTGGTGGCCGGACGCAACCTCGCTGTGCTGGTGGAGGCCGCGGTGCGCAACACCATCTTGCAGCTGCGCGGCATTGACACTTACCAGGAATTCATGGAGCGCCACCGCCAAGCCTTGGACCAGCAGGCCTAGGTTGCCTGGTTGCTGATAGCTCGGTTCGGACAGTTCTTCTTGGTGCAGTGGGCGTACAGGCTGAGTGCATGCTCGGCCAGGGCGAAGCCTCTTTTTTCGGCCACAGCCTGCTGTCGTTGCTCGATCTGGGGGTCGTAGAACTCTTCCACCCGGCCGCAATCCAGGCAGACCAGATGGTCGTGGTGCTGGCCCTCGTTGAGTTCGAACACTGCCTTGCCGCCCTCGAAATTGCTGCGGCTCAGAATTCCGGCCTGTTCAAACTGGGTGAGAACCCGATAGACCGTGGCCAGGCCAACATCGGAGCGCTCATCCAGCAGCACCCGAAATACGTCCTCCGCGCTCATATGCCGCTGGGTGCTTTTCTGAAAAATCTCCAGAATCTTCAGTCGTGGCAGAGTCGCTTTGAGGCCGGTGCTCTTGAGTTCTTTGATGTTGGTCATGCTTGGGTGCTGTTTCGCCGGCGATGGCGTCAACCGCTACAATGGTCCGATCATATCGCCAGCTTTCGATTCATGTCCGTAACTGTGTGCGCTTCGCTTGGACGGCGCCTTCTCCTGTTACCGCTCGTCCTGATCAGTGCCTGTGGCAGCATCAATCACGCCAGCAACCGGCTGGTGCAGGCTGTCAGCCCCTACCGCATTGAAGTGGTTCAGGGCAACGTGGTCTCACGCGAGCAGGCCAGCGCGCTCAAGCCAGGCATGAGCCGGCTACAGGTGCGCGACATTCTGGGCACCCCCTTGCTGAGCAGCGTTTTCCATGCGGATCGTTGGGACTATGTCTTCACGCTGAACCGCCAGGGTGTGGCGCCGCAGTCGCGCCGGGTGACCGTGTTTTTCAAGGGCGATATGCTGGATCGAGTTGAAGCCGACGAACTGCCCACCGAGGCCGAGTTTGCCGCCACCCTGGAGCGCTCCACCATCGATCCGGCCAAGCTGCCTAAGCTGGAGGCCAGCCCTGAGCAGCTGCAACAATTCCCCACGCCGACAGCCCGCGCAGCGCAGGAGCAGACTTTGCCGCCTTTGCCGTCCAGCTATCCTCCCCTGGAGGCTCCGGCACGCTGAAGCCGTGGATTTCCCCAATCTCATTCCGAGCACTTCATGACTTCAGCGCCAAACCATGCACTTGCCATTGCGGGCGCCAGCGGGCGCATGGGTCGCATGCTGATCGAGGCGGTGCGTGGCGCTGACGACTGTGCGCTGGCTGGCGCGCTCGACATTGCCTCCAGCCCGGCCATCGGTCAGGATGCGGCGGCCTTTCTGGGACATGCCAGCGGAGTGACCATCACCGCTGACCTGCGGGCCGGCCTGCAGCGCTCGCAGTGCCTGATCGACTTCACCCGTCCGGAGGGCACGCTGGCGCACCTGCGCGTCTGCCAAGAACTGGGGGTCAAGGCGGTGATTGGCACCACCGGCTTCAGCCAGGCGCAAAAGGAAGATATCCACCGAATTTCGGAAGATATTGCCATTGTTCTGGCGCCCAATATGAGTGTGGGCGTGAATGTGACCATGAAGCTCTTGGAGATGGCGGCCAAGGCCCTGAACACCGGCTATGACATCGAAATCATCGAGGCGCACCATCGACACAAGGTCGACGCACCCTCGGGCACTGCGCTCAAAATGGGCGAGGTGATTGCGGCGGCACTGGGGCGTGATCTCAAAGATTGCGCGGTTTATGCACGCCAAGGCCATACCGGCGAACGTGATCCGTCTTCCATTGGCTTTGCCACCATTCGCGGCGGCGATATTGTGGGCGATCACACCGTGCTCTTTGCAGGTACGGGCGAACGTATCGAGATCACCCACAAGTCAGCCAGCCGGGCCACCTACGCCCAGGGCAGTCTGCGTGCCGCGCGCTTTGTGGCCGACAAGCCCAGCGGCTTGTTCGACATGTTTGACGTGCTGGGCTTGCGCTGAATCAGGCGATGGATCCGACCCAGTTGTTGACCCAGGGTGATGCATTGAGCCGCACCCTGGCGGTGCTGCTCCTGCTGATGTCAGTGGCCAGCTGGACCGTACTGGTCTGGAAAGCCTGGCTGTTGCGCCGCTCCCATCGCGATCTGGCACGCGCCGTGGCGGCTTTCTGGCAGGCCAGATCCATGGATGAGGCAGTGCAGCGCACTCAAGCCTATGACCGGCTGGCTTTGCTCACCCCCATGCTCAGCGCTGTGCGGGCCCAGTCGGGCGGCACGCTGGCCGCCAGTGCCGGGCCTGCCACCCAGCTCACCCGCGCATTGCGCGACGCCCTGCATGCTGTCTCACGCCGCTTGCAGTTTGGTCAGACCTTGCTGGCATCGGTGGGCGCTACAGCGCCATTTGTCGGCTTGCTGGGCACGGTGTGGGGCATCTACCTGGCGCTGGCGGGCATTGCGGCCCAGGGTCAGATCGCGGTTGACCGCATGGCCGGGCCGGTGGGCGAGGCCCTGATCATGACGGCAGCCGGCCTGGCGGTGGCTATCCCGGCGGTGCTGGGCTACAACCTGCTGGGACGGCGCATTGCTGAGGTGGAAGCTGACCTGGAGGGCTTTGCACACGACCTGCGCGAATTGCTGCTGGGGCAGCCGTCGCCACCACAGCCATCGCCAGAGCGGGGTGCCTGAATGAACTTTGGCCGCTTTGGACGTGCCCCCGGGGCCCAGCCGATGCATGAAATCAATATGACACCCCTGATCGATGTCATGCTGGTATTGCTGGTGATCTTCATGCTGACCGCCCCGCTGCTGACACCCGCCCTGCGACTGGACCTGCCGCGTGCCGATAGTGCCCAGGCCGAGCAGGCGCCACAGATACTGCAGGTGGCGCTGGACGCCTCCGGACAGGCCTATCTCAATGAGCAGCCGATCGCCATGGAAAACCTGCGCCTGCGGCTGCTCGAGCTGGGCCGGCAAGCCCCGCAGGCTGAGTTGCAATTACGGGCGGATACCGCTGTGCCCTATGGCCAGGTGGTCTCCGTGCTGGATGCAGCCCAACAGGCCGGCATCCAACGGATGGCTTTCGCCACCAAGCACTGAGGGCGGTGCTGAGCCGCCTAAAATGGTGCGCGTGGCACCACGCTGGCCGCTTTGATCCTTTTTCACATGCAAGACAAATATAACCATCTCGATGTCGAGCGCATCGCACAGGCCGACTGGTCCCAAAGTGACGCATACCGGGTCAGCGAAGACCCGGGCAAAAAGAAGTTCTATGCCTGTTCCATGCTGCCCTATCCCAGCGGCAAGCTGCACATGGGCCATGTGCGCAACTACACCATCAACGACATGCTGGCGCGTCAACTGCGCATGACCGGCCACAACGTGCTCATGCCCATGGGCTGGGACGCCTTCGGCCTGCCTGCAGAAAACGCAGCCCTCAAAAACGGCGTACCGCCAGCCCAATGGACCTACGACAACATCGCGCACATGAAAGGCCAGATGCGTGCCATGGGGCTGGCCATCGACTGGAGCCGCGAAGTCGCCACCTGTGACCCGTCGTACTACAAATGGAACCAGTGGTTGTTTCTCAAGATGCTGGACAAGGGGATTGCCTACCGCAAGACCCAGGTGGTGAACTGGGATCCGGTGGACCAGACGGTGCTGGCCAATGAGCAGGTGATCGATGGGCGCGGCTGGCGTACCGGTGCACTGGTGGAAAAGCGCGAGATTCCGGGCTATTACCTCAAGATCACCGACTATGCCCAGGAGCTGCTCGACCATGTGCAGATCGGCAACGACAAGGCCACCCTCCATGGTTGGCCCGAACGCGTGCGGCTGATGCAGGAGAACTGGATCGGACGCAGCGAGGGGGTGCGTTTTGCCTTTCCCCACGAGATCCGTGGAGACGACGGCGCGCTCATCGGCGACGGCCGCATGTATGTGTTCACCACCCGGGCCGACACCATCATGGGCGTGACCTTCTGCGCGGTGGCACCCGAGCATCCACTGGCCGCACACGCGGCCCGCTCCAACCCCAAACTGGCTGCATTCATCGAGGCCTGCCAACGGGGGGGCACTACCGAGGCCGAGCTGGCCTTGAAGGACAAGGAGGGCATGGCCACTGGGCTCTTTGTCCAGCACCCGCTGATCGACGAGCAGATCGAAGTCTGGGTCGGCAACTATGTGCTCATGAGCTACGGAGATGGCGCGGTGATGGGTGTGCCCGCGCATGACGAGCGGGACTTTGCTTTTGCGCTCAAGTACCAGCTGCCGATTCGCCAGGTCATTGATGTCCAGAGCCAGCACTATGACTATCACCATTGGCAGGACTGGTATGCCGACAAGACCCAGGGCGTGACCATCAATTCCGACAGCTTCAGCGGGCTCAATTACCAGCAGGCGGTCGATGCGGTGGCCCATGCGCTGAGCGCGCGCGGCCTGGGTGAAAAGAAAACCACCTGGCGACTGCGCGACTGGGGCATCAGCCGCCAGCGCTACTGGGGCACACCGATCCCGATCGTGCACTGTGAGGCCTGCGGCGCGGTGCCGGTGCCAGAAAAAGATCTGCCGGTGGTGCTGCCGCAAGACCTGGTGCCCGATGGCAGCGGCAACCCGTTGAACAAGTGCGAGGCGTTTTTGAAGGTGGACTGTCCCTGCTGCGGCAAGCCGGCGCGGCGCGAGACCGACACCATGGACACCTTTGTCGATTCCTCCTGGTACTTCATGCGCTATTGCGACCCGACCGATGCCAGCCGGATGGTGGCCGATGGCGCGAACTACTGGATGCCGATGGACCAGTACATCGGCGGCATCGAGCATGCCATCCTGCATCTGCTCTACGCCCGCTTCTGGACCAAGGTGATGCGCGATCTCGGCCTGGTCCAGGTGGACGAGCCGTTCACCCGGCTGCTGACCCAGGGCATGGTGCTCAACCATATTTACTCCCGTCGCACCGACAAGGGTGGCAAGGAGTACTTCTGGCCGCAGGATGTGGAACATGTGCTCGATGGTGGCGGCAAGATCATTGGTGCCCGGCTCAAGCAGGCCGTGGGCCAGCTGCCGGCGGGCACACCCATCGACTACGAGGGTGTGGGCACCATGTCCAAGTCGAAAAACAATGGTGTTGACCCGCAGGACCTGATCGAAAAATACGGTGCCGACACCGCACGTCTCTACACCATGTTCACTGCACCGCCCGAGGCCACGCTTGAGTGGAACGATGCGGCAGTGGAGGGCAGCTATCGTTTTCTGCGCCGGGTCTGGAACTTTGGCGTCAAACTCTCGGCGCAGGTTACCCTGTCGGCCGGTCAGGACATGCACCGGGCACCTGCAGCGGAATTTGGCAAAGAGGCCAAGGCGCTGCGCCTGGAAATTCACAGCGTGCTCAAGCAGGTTGACTACGACTACCAGCGCATGCAGTACAACACTGTGGTCTCGGGCGCTATGAAGTTGCTCAATGCCCTGGAAGATTTCAAGGCGGGCAGCAGCGCTGGCGCGCTCGCTGCACAGGTCGAGGGCTTTGGCATCTTGCTGCGTTGTCTTTATCCGGCCACGCCGCACATCACGCATGTGCTCTGGGCACAACTGGGCTATGCCAGCGCCATGGGCGAACTGCTCGATGCGCCCTGGCCCGAAGTGGACCCCGCGGCCTTGCTGCAGGACGAAGTCGAGCTGGTGCTGCAGGTCAATGGCAAGTTGAGAGGCTCGATCCTGGTCCCTGCCAGTGCGGACAAGGCGGCCATCGAGGCCATCGCCTGCGCCAGCGAACAGGTGCAGGCACAGACCCGCGGCGCCGGCATCCGGCGGGTGGTGGTGGTTCCGGGGCGCCTGGTCAATGTGGTGATCTGAGCC
>Ga0129333_10002646_pt1 | contig 16737 bp, 29 predicted proteins | sample CPB6_08_DNA_FD_94474 | JGI IMG/M metagenome (GOLD analysis project Ga0129333, IMG submission 94474) | Freshwater to marine salinity gradient microbial communities from Chesapeake Bay, USA - CPBay_Sum_0.6_0.8_DNA | ecosystem: Environmental > Aquatic > Marine > Coastal | place: USA: Chesapeake...
CAGGCCTACCAAACCGTTTTGATATGCTTGCTGCGCTGAGATGAACATACCGGGTGCCCACATCCAAGCTGCACCGGTGCTCATCGCACCTTGTATTGGGTTGAGTTCGCGCCTAGCGACGAAGAACCCTTCCTTGCTAGCAGCATAACCGCTGGCAAAGATCCACGTCAGCCCAAACACGATAGCAGCATAGACCGCGAGGACCATGATGCCTGTGTCTGGAGCGAACAGTGGGAACATTGTCTTAAGATCCATTGTTTCTCTCCGTTAAGTATTTCCAAATAGCACGCTGGACTGGAGTTCCATCTGGACCAACGTCATCTATCATATGATAGAATCTCTCTTGCCTGCGCCTCATCTCGACGATGACGGTGTTAAATAAATCATAACCTTTCATCGGCCATCCGAGGCCTTGGCTGATCTTGTTCCACAACACACCCGGCGAATCCACCAAGATGTCATGCATGTCCAAACGTATGAATCGGGGATCGTAGACCTCAGGTGATCTAGGACTTTCAATATCGAAGCGTAGCCTATCTGCCAGTTGGGTATCATTATCGATGCCTAGCATACCATACCAACGATCCCTGTCCATAGTCGCTTCATTGCGCAGATAACACAGCATATGATCTGCTTCTTTGTAAACGTCTATGAAGACAAACCTATCAAATGGCATCATCCAATCTATTATCCCGAAGATATTGCTTTCTAGGTTTTCCAAGGGATTGCTGGGCCAACCTGCGTATAGATTAGTGTGCCAAGGTTTTATGTCCCAGCGGGCTTGGTTCAACCCTGACATGAAATCATCTATGCCTTTGACCTTGCAGAAGCTGGCATAACCATGGCTGCTACCATCTGGTAACAATGGATCATCAGTGATATCTGACCTATGCTTGCTGAAACGCTCTATCATCCAGCTGATGAAGCTACCATAGGCCCCTGGTGGATATCCAACGATAGTGACTTGATTCACAGCTTCACCACTAGATTCTTGCTAGCGCCACCTAGCACAGCTCGTGTCCTGTCTGTGACGTATCCCGTGATCTGTAACATCGGGCGATCCCACCAACCCATGTTGGCGGTGCTGTGCGGCATGTCCTGCCATTCCCATGTGATGCAGTCTCCGGCGCGCCATTGTGTGAAGTTGGCATTGCCTAGCTGGAAGATCTGACCAAGCTCCCAGGGAGCTAGCATGATCGCGAACCTGCGCATGATGCTAGGATCCTTGTCCATCTCGGTGACCTTGAAGCTGTTTTCACGCTCAGGGCGGGCAGCGAAGTTGTCCATGTGGGTGTGTAATACCTGTCCAGTGGTCTGATTGTGGAACTTGATCATGCTTTCTTCCATGCCCAACCAATCGCTGATCTTGCGGAAGATATCTATGTCCTCAGCAGCAGTCCTGTTGAACACTTCTTGCTTGGGATCCGCACCAGCTCGGATGAGATCTTGTTCTTCAGCGCTGGCTGTATAAAGCCCTTGTTCAGCGATGTCCTTGTTGAAGTTGTTGCGTGTGCTCCAGCTGCTGGCCAAGGTGCGGGGCATGCACTCTGCGATAGCAGCCGTGAAATCAGCATCAAACCTGCAGACATGAGTGTAGCTGTCTGTGCCTGGTTGTGGGGGTCGCGTGGTGTCAAAATGCCATTTGCTTTGTTGTTTTGTGAATTCCCACCTGCTGTTGCCCCAGTCCTGATATTCAGCCATTTTCTGCTCCACCTGTTAAAAACTTGACTATCTTGCTAAAAACTATATAGTATATATCAAAAGCGTTCAACATAAAAGGAAAGTTTGATGAACAAAAAGATTTTGAACTACCTCATAAAAAATCTGCAGGATAGCTTCAATCTCCCGCGTTGGGACGCGGTGAGGGAAAACATCAATACTGACTCTGTAGTTAATAAGCTACCTTGGACTCCAGTGAGATATCAGAAATTCAAAGAGAACGTGTCTCAGACATTTGGTTTAGACAACATCGATTTCTCTGGCACGCTAGAGCAGGTCACTGAAAACATAGACATGAAATACTCAGCTAGGTTCTGGGGACAAGGAGTATGGCAACCGCGCACGGATGTATATCAATACTCTGGTTGGAACATCGTAGATGATATCAACAAGCTAAACCCTCGCAAGGTCCTAGACATTGGTTGCGGATATAACCAATTCAAGCCAAGAATACAGAATCTCATAGGCATAGACAAGTTCAACAACTCAGCAGATTACATGGTAGACATCTTAGATTTCAACGTGCAACCTGAGAGCTTTGATGCTGTGATAGTGTTTGGGAGCATCAATTTTGGAGATTGGGATGACATGAGCATTCGCTACAAGAAGGTCTTTGAACTTTTAGCACCAAAAGGCAGGGTATATGTGAGGGCTAACCCAGGACACACCCACAAGAACGGCCCTTGGATAGATATATTCCCTTGGAGCTTTGAATACGCACACAAGATAGCCAAGGAAAATGATGTGGAACTGGTCACGTTCAAGCAGGACAATGGTGATCGCTTGTTCTTCATGTATCAGAAGAGCTAGCCCAGTTCTCTATCCTCAGCTTCCAAGTCCTTGCCTTGCGATTGTTGAAACCCAAGCTGTCAACTAGATCACTAACTTCCTTGCGGCGTCTCGCCCTTTCTTCTATGGTGAGGCTTGGATTACCAGGCCAATACCATTGTCCCTGATTCTCTGATACCTGCATGCCTGGTAATGACTCCAGTCTGCTGCCCACGGTTATGTTACAAGTAGCACCTAGATCGAAAGCATGGACTTTATCACTATACTGCCCAATCCATCGCAATCTCTCTTTGAGAATCTCAATATCTTTCAGCGTCTCAGTTGGGTAACCTATGACCAATAGGAACAAGTTGAAGAACATGCCGTGTTTGACACCATTGGTCACGAAATGCTCTATGTCATCGAAAGTGTAGCGTTTCTCCATGTGCTTGAGGACGTCGTCGCTGAAATGATCGAATCCGATGGTCAATCGAGATCCAGTTTTGGCCATCAGTTCAAACTGTTCAGGTCCAAAGGTGCGCTTGTTCTTTATGCCAAACTGGCTGGTCCATGTAAAGCCATCTATCTTATTATCATCTAAATATCTAGCCAATGGTTCTAACCAACCAAAGAACTGCTTGTTGTTTCCGTTGATCATGTCATCCATGAACAAGACACCGCGCACTCCCTTGTCTATCAATCTGCGTATCTGATCGAAGACCACCTTAGGATCCTTGTAGCTGAAACCTTTCCTGTAAAGAGGAACGTCGCAGAATGTGCATCGCTTCACGCAACCTTTGGTAGAGATCATCCTAGCGAATGTGTTGATGACTTTATCAGGATAAGCATCTGTGCTGGTCAGCACACCAGAGCTGCCTTGATGATCCTCGATTCCATACCAACTGCTGATCATATCATAGTGGTATTGGGGTATGGTATTAGGATCTAGGTAATCTAGATCATCATACTCTATGGCATCCATGCTGTCAGCCTTGTTAGGTTTGCCTGATATTAGATCAGCTAGCTCTTGCTCTGCTTCCCCTAATATGAAATGATCTATCAATCTCAGTTTCTTCATCCTCAGCGCGAAGCTGGCATTAGGTGTGCCTGGATTGCTTATGCCCCTGCCGCCTATCACTATCTTGATCTTAGGCGCTATGGTCTTGACATGTGCGCAGATTATCTCTGCCCAGTTCCTAGCTTCGTGTGTGAACACGCTCATGCCAAGGTATTCAGGCTCCATGTCCGCAATGCGCTTTGCCCAGTCCTTGGCGAATTCGCTGATTAAGGGTTTGATGCGACCTGCATCCTTGTAGTGGATCTGCTTGATCCCAAAGACTTCGAAATCTTCCCATAGCTCGCTGTCTGCATAGCGCCTGTAGAGATCTATGTTGATGTCAATCATCTCATGCGCGATGCCACGCTGCGTCAATCCATGGCTCAATATGCCGAGGCTGTAGTTGCTGGTGGGAGTGAAGCGAGGGATGTTCGCTAGGACTATCATAAAACACCCTTATTATATTATGTAGTTATGCCTTGAGTTTTTAGGGTGGATCTTAAATACTTGGGAGGGCAGGCGTCCTCGGTTGGATGCGTGAACTCCAAACAACTAGGGAGCATCCATTCTTGTCCAGGAAAGCAAGACGCTCGTGGGCCGAGCATTTCACCAACGACAATCAGAGACAGAGACGGAACAACGATAACACAATAAACTTACAAGACCACAAACGATATAACAAGCGGATAGAGCTATTGCCCCGCAACCTCAGGCAAGAGGATTACATTGCCAATCTCCAAGATCCCGAAAAGAGCATAGTGTTCGCGACCGGTCCAGCAGGAACGGGCAAGACCATGCTGGCTGTGCTAGCCGGCGTGAAACTGCTCAAGGAAGGCGAGATAACCAAGATAGTGATCACCCGACCAGCAGTCGGGGTCGAGGGCGAGAAGCATGGCTTCCTACCTGGTGACTTGAACCAGAAGATGGAACCATGGACCCGTCCGATATTTGACGTGCTCCATGAGCACTACTCTCCTAGGGAGACTGCTAGGATGCTAGACGAGCAGATACTTGAGATCTCACCACTGGCATTCATGCGGGGACGCACATTCAAAGAAGCGTGGATCATTGCCGACGAGATGCAGAACGCCACACCAAGTCAGATGAAGATGTTGCTCACCCGCTTAGGCGAAGGATCCAGGATGGTGGTCACGGGGGACGTGATGCAGGCCGACCGCAAGGAAGGTGAGAATGGTTTGCTTGATTTCGATAAGCTGTTGAGGAACACGCCCAGCGATCTCATCGCATGGACCGCGTTCGATCACAAGGACATCGAGAGGCATCCAGCAGTCAGGGAGGTGCTAAGGATCTACGGCGATTTAGTCTGACAGCAAGCGATCAAGCAGTGGCACTTGGATGGGTTGCACCGTCTCGATGCCTAGCCTGAAAGCGGTGTTAGGACCGTTGTTGAGATTAACCAATCGATCAGGCTTGGTCTTGATCCATAGGTCAACCAGTTCCTCTGGATAATCTAAGCTACCTAGATACCATGCTATCAGCGCATTGCCATATGCATCAGGCCGTTTGGTCTTGGGATCATAAGCGGTATGCACACCGATCTTACCATCTATAGCTGCCATCTTGCGCTTGCCACTGAGGAACATAACGCTGCAGATGCTGTCGCATTTGCTATCGATATGGACATAAGTGTTCAATCCCAAGGTCTTGATTATCCTAGCCATAGCCAAGCCCTCGGCCGCATTGCCGCCTGGGCTCTCCAACCAAACAGTGACTACCTTGACATCTTTGTTACCCAATGCTGATAGGAAATTCACGGTATCACCGGGTTCTATCATGCCTTTGACTATTACCCAACTCTCATGTATATCACCAACAGTGACTTCGCGCTGTTTTATAGTGGCCGCTGATGCTTGTGACCAGAATAAGCATGCCGCGATTAGCATAAATGTTTTAAGGATTTTCATGCTCATAACTTAGCACATCAACCTTGCCAGCGCAATAAGAAAGCTGATCTGTCCCCTTAAATTCACGAAAGTTCAATCCCATTCCAGCGCAACGTGAAAGCACTGGCATCCGACTCGCTGCGGAAAGCGAACTGATCATATCCCACTCTACGTCCGATGCCATTGTCATCGCACCATTCTATCAGAGGGACTAATATCTTCTCGTTGTAGTTATTGGTTCCGTCAAGCTGCACGGACAGGATCACCTTGTATTGGTTATGTTTGGATCGCTCGATGGATATCCTCATGCTGTCATTATACCACCAATCATCATCCGCGTCAATGCTATTCGTGGACCATAAATATCACATGAGGGCTTTATTAGTGATAGCAGTGGCCCTGTTTTTGGGCAGTTGCAAACCAGATCAATCCAGATTGGCTGCTGATAATCTCAGCGGGACAGTCCTCATAATCAATCTAGGCAGCGAGAACAAGGAAGCCAAGGCAGCCAATCCAGAAGAGGATGGTGGTGGCTTGGGCACGGGATTCTTCGTCGACGACAATCTCATCGTAACCAATGCTCACGTAGTCGGGGGTGCCAAGGCGCTGAAAGTATATGGCTATCGTGATAACAAGGCCTATGATGCTGAGCTCATAGCACTGGACAAGCAAGCCGATCTCGCCATAATAAAGGTCAAGGATTGGAAAGGTTTCAACGCTTATGTGAAACCTACCATACTGCGCTGGAAGGACAGCAGATCGGTAGAAGTAGGCGATACGGTATGGGCCATGGGCAACCCATATGGGTTGGTATGGACGGTGTCACAGGGACTTGTCAGCCACAAGCTGAGGCAAGCCAAGCGTGATCGCAGCTATTACATCCAGACCACTACACCGATATATCCTGGAAACAGCGGTGGACCATTGTTGGATGGTCAGGGTTACGTGATAGCCGTCAACAGCGCGATAGTGGGCAAGGAAGGCTACTTCGGCATGAGCATACCCAGCAACTATGCGCAGAAGGTCGTCGAGGATCTGCGCAAGGATGGCAAGGTCAACAGAGCTCTCATAGGCATAAGGATAGGTGACAGCGACGACGAGCATAGGGTCAAAGTCCAGAAGATAGAGATGAGCTCAGCCAGCATCACCGCAGGACTATTGCCCAATGATGTGATCGATGCCGTCAAGACCAACAAGACCAACAAGCGATGGATCAGCATCATTGACGCTGATGATCTCATCAGCGAGACCATGTTATTATCCCCCGGTGACATGCTTGATCTGCGTGTGCTGCGCGATGGCGATGCTAGGACGTTCAGCTTTCCGGTGAAAGGTCCTACTGAGGATCCTTCGGCTGCAAGAACTGATCGTTGAACTCATAGAACTCTAGCTCGCCACCTGATCCATCGTTGGTCCTATTACCGTTGCCATTGCCTTCGCGATCGCCTGGTTCCAATTTAGACCCACGAGGCGGCTTGCGCACGATCTGTCCTTGCCCTGTTTTCATCCAACGGCTCATGCTGTCCTGTAGCTGCCTGTCATCCTCAGGGGTGTGTGGCGTTGCTATGAGCTCAGGTCCGTTTTCAGTTCTTAGCAATATTGCTATCCATTTAAGTCCATCATGATCAAAGGTCACATAACCGCCCAGCTGGCCTACCTTCTCTTCATCGCGCCATGCTGGTTTACCCAACAAGGTTCCGCTGGTGATAAGCGCCAGATATGATACCATGAACACCGCTGCCATGAGCAGGGATCTCATTATGAGATTGGCATTGACGAACACAGATAGGATCGCTGAATATACCATGACAGCGAGGAAGGCCGCTATCAGCATCTGTATCTCGGGTTGGCTGATATAGTAGAGCATCATGGTCCTCCTGGCGCTGTTGGGCCCGGGGGCGGCACTCCCATCGAGTTTGGCATTGTTGGATTAGGTAGTTCTGCTAGCACGAACAGCGATTGCTCATCAGAGATGTTAGTGACATTGCAGGAATCATCTATGTCAAATTGGAATGCTGTCCTTTCTTGACCAGGCTTGTCCAGCTTTACCGTAGCCAATCGCAAAAGGGTATATGGCTCTAATTTGATAAGTTCTACCAATGCGTTTACTGGTTCTCCAGACTCGCTGTTATTCCTATAATAATGCAAGTTGACTGTTATGCGCGTGTTGGTGCAATCTTTGATCTGGATGTTTTCATTATTGCCAAATGTCGTTACCACTGTGCCGTCTGACTTCTTGACCATGTGGCTTAGCTTGCCTAGATTATCATTGTCAAGGAACATGCTAGCAGAATCTTTGCTCCTGAACCCAACCACAACCTTTGGATTGGTGCTTCGGGCCCAGATATCTATGTCCTCAGTATTCTCATCTGGCCAATTTAGATGTATCACTAGTTTGCTCGTAGTGGATAATTTTGATTTAGTCTCAGTAACGGTGTCCTGCAGCTTGATCAGCATGAAGGCGAAAGCGAACAGGATCACGAAACACATCAGCAGGTTCATGCTGATGTCGACGTAACCTAGTAAGTTCCCGTATCTGTGCCTATTCCTCATGGTCGATGATCACCAGCTGTAGCTTGAGCAACACGCTGGCGATGAGTCCCATCAGCGTGGTGACCAATATCGTTCCCATGCCTGATCCGACAGTCTTGATGGTGTTCTGCATGGCAGCTGCGTCCTTGGGATCCATGCTGGTGAATCCGTCGCCCATCATGACCAGGAACCCAGCTACCGTGCCGATCATGCCCAGCGTGACCATGGCATCGCTGATGAACCACAGTCTGTTCATCGCGTCCGTGCTAGCATGGCCCTTATAAGCATAGAATCCGATCAACAAGCTAGCTGCCGCTGATATCGCGCAGATCACCCAGCTGATCTTAGTGTGATCCTTGGCATCCATGATAGCCCAGAAATGATAGTGCTGTGCTATCGCTGCCAAAAATCCTATGCAGCAAACGGTGAAGAACCAATAGAGGAAAGGTCGGTTATCAAGCATCTGTTATTTACTCCTGCTGGGAGGATCACATGCTACTGATGATCCTCGTGAATCCCCAAGCGTCCATGCTGGCCAACATCGCGAACGTGATCAGCATGCCAAAGCTACCCCTGCTCCAGCTGCACCAAGTGTAGGCCAGCAGGCCAGAGATATACATTGGATAGAGCAGCATCCAAGGTGGCGTCGGAACCGTGCTGTTGATTATGATGCTACAGGCCATGCTATTGAACCAACAGCAGACCTCTACTGCGAACCTGATGGGATGATCACCCCAGTCGCGCTTGATCCAGTCCCAAGCGTTAGTGAGCGCATCCTTCAAGATATCTTGACCTCAGCATCCGTCTCGATCCATACCTTTGCACCACAGGATAGTGGCTTATCTGGGCTGTAGACCACCTTGCTGGGACCCATGATCTCCACAGTGTGCCCATAGGTGTTGGTGCGACCAGCCTTGACGGTGATCACAGGTTCGCGCTCGCCTGTCTTGCCGTTGCGCTTGATTATGTGTTGGTTAACGTGTATCTTCTTTAACATGACCACCTCAGTAAGAAACAATCAGCCATCTCGATGTTGGTGAACGTGATGTGATAAGTGCTATCACCCAAGCTGGCCGTCGGACGCTTTTCCAGCTTCCAATCGATGCCTGACACCCATCCTTGTGCCATCATCCATCTGGTTATCTCAGGATGGAAGTGCATCTGTTCAAATCCAGTCTCATAGTATAACCAGTCATGGATCCTCGATCTAGGTATCTCCATGGTGAAAGCCGTTGGCCTGCAGTTCCCCTCTATATAGTTCATGTGGACACCTGCATGATCTCATCAAAGCCTTCGTCGTGCGTGGGCTTCTCCAAGCCGCGTATCATGCCCATGAGTATGTTATGCGGTATGCTCTTGCCTGGACGGCTAGCAAGCCTGCGATCATGTTCCGGCTTATCAGGTGTGGGAAAATATACCGCGATCTTCTCGTAGTGATCGGGCACCATGGCCAGCTTAGGGGCGCGGCTCTTCCTGTTGAGGTTGGTCTGATCCCATATGAGATCCAATCCTAGGTCGAATGCTTGCTGTGCTACCTGATGCGCATGTTGGTTGGCTGCTTTGATGTTGTCGGCGAACACATCATTGTAGGTCTTGCCTTGGTTGGCTGCGATGCGATCGAGGTAAGCATCGCTGCTGGCTACCATCATCGCGCTCTTGTTATGGCCATCTATCCAAGTGCTCTTGCCTGCCGCAGGGACTCCGACCAACATGTATAACTTTGGCATCATTTCTCTTTCTTCAAAATATACATGGTCACCGCTTCGCCTTCTATCTTCAGCACATCTATGTCCTTGACCAATCGCTTTATATAACTGTGATTGATGCCCTTGATCTGTATCATCTTCTTTGTGAATCTAAGTATGCGCCCTATGCTCAGCATGTTAGCATAGGGACTGACGACCAAATCCCCTATGTTGAGTTCATTGCCGATGATATCCAAGCGGCGGATATCGCTCATATCACGCCTAGCATGGACAGCAACAACATCACAGCCAGCGAACCTAGCGTGAACAATGTCGCCCATTTGGTCTCAGGATTCATCCCCCGTCCTTCCCGATGACGGTGAGGTAAGCCTCATGCGGTAGGTAATACTCCAAGAGGACCCTCAGCGCGTTCCTATACTTAATCCAATCGAGGAGGTCCTCTTCCTGTGCTTTGCTAAGATCTGATTTGGAACCATCTTGTTCGATCAGCTTGCTGAGATTGTTAAAATCCTCGACCAGTATATCCCGCACCAGCGCTTCAGCCGTCTCGGTCGTGATCTCGATCTTATGCATCGCTTTCATCTCCTTGGACTTCTGTGATCTCTAGGGGACCAGTGACCCACACTTCGGTCTCCCATTCCTCCCAACCGAGGTTGGTGATGCCCTCATGCCATTCTTCTTCCCAGGCTTGCTCCAGGGCTTCTTGATCCTCGGCACTCATGCCTTGGGGATATTCCCATTCCTCATACTGACCATCGTCTAGTTCTAAGAGTTCGCCATCCAAAAGATTCATGTCGATGCCTGCTTCTGGATCATAATCATCGAGCTCCGCGCGATCTTCGATCAACCAATATCCCCAACGCCATCCATGGGTGCGTCTGAGATATTGATCACCCTTCTTCCAGATCTCGATCTCAGTCACCCTCTTCTTTTCTAGATTGCTGACCTTATACGGCATCATCGATCTCCTTGACGCTGATCACGTTGTCTACCCTGAAGCTGCGCCATGCTTGTTTATCTGTGCAGTAAGCTACCATGACCGCTTCGTTGATCTCACGCACCTTTTTGGTGCTGAGTGGATCTTCGTGCTTGGCTGGTGGCAGCAGATCTTTCTTCAGTGTGCAGGGCATGGTGCGCACCGTGCCATCTACCTTAGTGAATGTGACTTCACAGACCGCGTTCTCTAGCAGATTGACTAGTTCTGTCCTGTTCATGACCAAGTCCTGTGTTTCTCTGCCACCCATTCAGCACCATCGTATTCGCATACCATCCAATCAATATCATCGGGTATCTGCACGATCTTGAGCACCGAGTGAGGACCTGAGGCATCCTGCCCCATCTCTTCCACGATCTGGACCAGCACAGGATCATCTCTGCTGATACCACCATCCAAGCTGTAAGGATCGTAAGCATCAGCATCGATGCCCTTGCGATCGATGTAAGCCTTCACTGCCTTGGGCGAAAGCCCATATCCACCGTAGCAGTTATTGATAACTACCTTCTTCATCATGCATCTCCTTCGAAGACATAATCCCAAGCCACGTTGTTCCACAAGCGCCGGACTTCGTTGATCTTGGTCTGGGTGCCCACGTTGCGGCGTATCTCATCCAAGACCATCTGCCGGCCATCCTTGCCAGAGAAACGCCCAAACACATACACCGGAGCGAAACCATCCTGCTTCTCTATGGTGGGCTTCCACTCTAACGCATAACGCTTGCGATCCAATCCACCTTGCTGGACCATGAACCAATACTTCTCATAAGCGTTGACCACTTGTTCGAAGCCTTCCCAGAACTCCCTCTGGAACGCTTTCAGTCGATCCTGGTCCTCGGCCTGCAGGAACGGCAGCACGTCATCCACGCGATCGTTGACCACGTAATCCACCACGTTCTTCTCACGGGTGATGGCTTCCTTGCTCTTGTGGCGCAACACATACCATTCAGCCTTGATCTTGACCATGTGACCATCGTTGAAGCGCACGACCACACCCTCAGACCCTTCCCAGGCAGCGATGGTCTTGATGAGGTCTTGGGTGATCTCATGCGCCTGCACCACCGGTATGTGCCAGTAAGCGCCCAACCCAACCATGGTCTCATAGTCCATGTATGCGCCAGAGTCGTTCTTGCGCAAGGCGGTTAGTATGAGCTGATCCTCAGGATAATCCAACACGATGCGGCTCTTGCGGCTGCACCACTCGAACACAGGCGTGAATCCATCCTTGATGCACTGCTTGGCGAAGTCCACATACTTGGGCTGGGTAGCCACGAACACTTCTGCCTGCATGGCCACGTCGGTGATGCCCATCTTGGTGGTCCAGCGCAGGTTGCCCCACACAGGGATGGGCGAGATCATGCTGCCATCTAGCTTATCGAGTATGCGATGCGGGCGGGTCCAATCTATCGCAGACATCTGCGTTTCATCGCGCTCGTTCACGTTGAAGAACTTGTGATAGCGTCGGGCTATCAGCTTGCCTTCCAAATCAAATATCAACCCGCGGCATTCGCGCCGGATAGTATCATTGACCGACTCGATCGCGGGGAACGTGTCTTCGAAAGCCACGGCATAGTTGACCACTTGGTAGCCGTCCTTTTGGACTACGATGAATTCGTCCCTACCTTCGATAGCAGGTAACACATCTTCTATGCGTTCGATCTTGGGAAAGTTATAGCGCATGTTTGATCCATCCTATCAATAAACTATAATAGCATAGATCTAGGAAGCGTCAACCACTTTGATCAGGCAGCTTCTGCCATGAACTGGTTTACATGCTTGCAGGATCTGCGGAACTGGAATCCAGGGCAATCGCAGGTCCAATGTGACTTATCTTGGATCACTGTATAAGAATTGCCCTTGCTGCCTTGGATGCTGTAGGTCTTGATGGAGACGTTTGGCTGCGGTAGGCTATCTTCCATGCCAACGATGCGATCCAGATCGATCACACGCATCTTGAACTGTGGATCATCTGTGCTAAGCCCGATCTGATTGGGACCAACCGCTTTATGACCACGCATGACGATACCAGTGTATTCGTTGAACTCTGGTATGTGCATGTAGTTTGCATAGCGATGGCGCGACCCATACATAGGGTTGCGAACCTTGATCGTTACCGTCGAACCAGTGGTGAGATCCATTGCATCCTCCATATATACATATTAGCATCATATCCCAATCCGTCAACCAATATATAAATGATGCGACGACTCGATCTTTTCAAAAAATTGGATAATCTGCGACTCAACCCTAATGTGTTTGTTGGGACGGAAACCCAGATATTCGCGGATTATGACATCATCTGGGCCGGTGGTAAAAAGCTCATAATCGCACATTGTGATGATGAAGTAATACTCAGCAAAGGCCTAAGGGAAAATCTATCTACCTTATCTTTGGATCTAATGTCCAACCCTGACACCTTCATGATTTACATAAGCAACCTTGATATAGAAGAACATCTTCCAAAGATCCAAAATTTCTTGTATATCCCATTCATCGAATACCATGGAAAATATTGGAACCTATACAAGGACTATGAACCCTCAGAGCCTAGCAAGGTATCAAAACGCTTCCTTAGCCTCAATAAGAGGGGTGACATTTATAGGCAGATGTTATACCATAAGTTCCATGACCGCGATTGGATAAAGGATAATATATTCTCCTATCTGTGTGAGGATCAAATAGATGGCAAAAAGTTTGACAGGAATACCTTTGATGCTCTCCAAGCCTCGATAGAGCTTCTAACCCATGTAGAAAATAAATCCGCTCCATGTTGTGGGGTGCAGATAGATGATGACAAGCTCTATGATTCTTACTCTGCTGGCTGGAAAAAAGTAGACCCGACTTGGTTGATAGAGAAAGATTGGTATGATCAAACTTTCTGTAGCGTAGTGATAGAGACTGACGCAGGAGATCAGTTCCCTAATCTCTCAGAAAAGACTTTTAGATCGATAGCGATGCAACATCCTTTGATCCTTTTTTCTGCTCCAGGCACAATCAATCTGTTGTCAAAGATGGGAATAGATCTTGATCCTAAGATGATGGAATGGGAAAACAACAAACAAACGAGGATCAATCACTTCTTCAATGCTTTAGAGCAGATTAACAGCAAGTCGATAGATGAATTGATCCAGGATAGGATGGCGATGCTACCTCAGCTCAAAGTGCTGAGGCGGGAATATTCAATATTGCACGGTAAGATAGAACAGAAAGAAATAGATATCTATGATCAGATCACGGCCAAGATGCGAGAGTGGGGATTCTGATCATTCCTTCCAAATCCATTGCGCTATGATCATCGTTATGATGTCCACGCTGAACATGATGAATATCACATCTAACAGGGTGAGATTGAACAACACCCAAGCGGTAGAGATCAATGCAGTCTTGCCAAAGGCTGTGAGCAATAATGCCTTGCTCATGGATTGTCTCGCTTCATAGCGATGGTGCGAGCCTTCATCTGCTCCTGGCGGCAGAGGAAATCAACCCAACCATAAGGTGTATCACCACCTTCCCAAGCATGTAGCATGCGGAGGGGACTGACTTCTAGCACCACACCGCGACGCGAGAATTCCTGGGCGCAGAGCGCCTTCCAAGCGTCAAAAGTGGTGTTCTTGTTCGTGTGGACGATCTTGCGTTGGGTCATGACTTCTCCTAGGGTTAACATTAAAAATCTCCTGGCGCGACCTGCAGGACGCGGACGCCTTCTGCTCTGATCGCATCTACTACCTGCTGCCTATCATCGAACCAAAGGTAAGGTTCGCCATAATCATTGCGGATGCGGTTGAGCAACTCTACCTTGACCTTGCTGTCAGGGCGATGGTCGCCTGTTTCCCGCATGTAAAGTCCCTTGTATGTTACTCCAAAATTTGCCATCTGTTCGATGGTGACCTTGGCCAGATCGTCACTACGTCCAGAGCAGAGCAATACCGTGTGTCCCCGCTCATGGAAGGTCTTGGCGAGGAACACGATCTCATCATGCGGCGTGTCATTAGGGATTCCAGCGTTCCATGCTGGCCAATTCTTGGGACGGGTAGCGATGAAGGGGCGGCGATGTTCCACGTTAGCCAGCGTCCCATCGATGTCAAACACGATGATCTTGTTCACTGCGATGTCTCTGCAATAAGTGCCGCTACCAGTTCCTTGGCAGGGCGCGATTCCAGTTCTGCTACGATAGTGGCTTTAGCCGCGGCCTGTTGCATCTTCCAATCAGGTGAGTCGAGGTGTCCTGTGCGGATCATGTATAGGCCATCTAGCAACTGGCTGATGGTGAATTCCTTGAGATCTGCATCTTCGTTTACCATGTTCAACACCTGATCTTGACATAATTGAGTTTGGTGAGCTTGGTGCCAGTGTCGCGATCGACACCGTGTTCTTTCACTTTGCCCTTGACATCAACACGAGCACCTACCATGAGGGCGTTGCCCCACCATTTGTAGAGATTGCCTTCGTGCTGGCCTTCATTGGCATGCTTGCCCACAACATCAACCAATCGGCTGGACATTACTTCCATGCCCTTGAGATCGATCGCTTCACCTACTCTACCCATGTGCCGGCTGCTCATGATGTTCTTGGCGCGATTGAGCTCGTCGCGTTCAGCACCGCGCTCCGCGCTTAAGATCAGGCTGCTCAGCACCGCGAGGTCATAGGCGCTGTCTATGGTGTCCTTGCCAGCGATGCTGATAGCTGAGCTTTCGAAGCTGTTGGCATTACCAGCGATGATCTTGATCAGACCACCCTTCCAATATTCACGAGCCTCGGCACCCTTACGCACATCCTCGTCTGTCCAGCCCTGCCCCGCTTCCAGCATCTCGCGGACCAATACCTTGTTGGGACGTATGCGGGCCTCGTGGTCAGCATCATAATATTCTTCCTTGACATATCCACCGTTGAGGCGTGTTACTGCGGCTGCGGCGCTCCATGCGTCATCGGCGCTGTAAGAGAATGTGGTCACTGTCGTCCTCGGCTTGTTGGAGCGGACCGGAATGTATGAACGGGAATATGAGGGCATCCATATAGCCATTGGTCGTCTCCTAGCTGTTATTATACTATGATAACACGATAACGATCTGCGTCAACCGGATAGTGAGCCCCGCCGTAGCGGGGCTCTATTATGTTAAGCCACCTTCTTGGTGACAGCGGCAACGGCCTTGAGTGCGGCGGCGCTGAGCTGTGCTGTGCCCGTTGGGGCCTTGGGCGTGGACACCTTCATGCTCTTGGACTTGACGGTGACCTTAGGCTGTGTCTTGTCATAGACGTAGAGCACCTCACGCTCATATTCCGGATACTGGCCCATGAACACGCGGACGGCGTCATCCTTGGTCATGGGCTTGTCCAGCGCAATGAGGATGATGTTATCATGTCCGTTGCGCTCCAGGATGCGAGCACGACGAGCGGGCTTGCCGTTGGCAAAACGCAGCTTGGGCGGGGCGCCTACACGGACAGCGGAAACACCCACTACATCATATAGCTTTGACATGCAAAAACTCCGTATTTGCGAGGGACCATCCCTCGCTCTATACCTTATAATAGCACCAATATAGGGGACGTCAACCAAAAAATGCCAGAAAAACGGGCTAAATTCTCCAATGATTTCAATGACTTAAAAATATCAATGATTTCAAAGGCTTAGCGATCAAGTGTTTTTATTGGAGATATGCGTTAATCATGCTATAAGTATCGCATGAAAGATCTCGTCCTAGTCACAGTTCCTTATATCGATAGTGATTTCCCTTTGGCCGCGCTAGGCATATTGAAAGCCATAGCACAATCAGTCGGCTGGTCTTGCAAGGCATATGATTTCAACATCGAAGTCTATAATGAGATAGAGTCATCAAAAAAAAGTGACCAGAATCGCTTAGTTGATTGGTTTTTCTCAGAGCGTTATTATCCGGAGATAGCTGACCAGATAGCCAACATGTTCGAAAGAGCTTCTGATGAGATAGCCAGGCATGATCCTAAGGTTGTAGGACTGAGCTTGTTCACATCGGATTGCCAGATTGCTGCCAAATACCTATCTATCAAGATACGCGAGAAATGTCCTAAAGCTAAGATAATCTTC
>Ga0129333_10002647_pt1 | contig 16734 bp, 18 predicted proteins | sample CPB6_08_DNA_FD_94474 | JGI IMG/M metagenome (GOLD analysis project Ga0129333, IMG submission 94474) | Freshwater to marine salinity gradient microbial communities from Chesapeake Bay, USA - CPBay_Sum_0.6_0.8_DNA | ecosystem: Environmental > Aquatic > Marine > Coastal | place: USA: Chesapeake...
CGGGTTGTACCAGCAGTATTTAGGCCGAGTCGCGGTCTAGGCCAAATTGCTCGGTGAGGTTTTCTGCGGCTTCGCGGATTGCCCACCGGGCTTTTGTTTGCTCCAGCTGGTGGAGTGTGTTCAAGATGAGGGCGGCTTCGAGGAGGCCACGGTAATCGCCGGAGTTGAAGCGGTCGATCAGCCACTGGTCGGTGGCGGCCTTGTGGAAGCTGGATTCGGTGGTGTGTTCGATGGGGCGCATGGTCACCTCGGACGGACTTTAAGGAACCAGCCGGTGTCGTCACCCTCAATGAGCCAACGAGGTAGCCAGTTTTTGCGGGAGTAGGCGACGCCTGCTCCGCCCTTGTGGCTGACGTAACCGCCGCTGACGAGGTTGGCCTCGCCGTAAGGGTCGTTGTGGATGAAGTGGGTGGGCGTGAAACCGACGACAACGCTCCAGTGGCCGGTGCCGGATGGGTTGCTTACCGGGCCTTTATGGAGCCAGCCGACTGGGACGGGGTGGCCGTTGCTGATTTCGTTTTCCAGGTCCTCGACCGTGCCATCCATCTCGAAGGTGGCCGGTAGTCCCAGGGCTTTGAGGGCGGCGATTTGGGCTTTGGGGTCGGTGGTGTCGCCAAAGCGGGCGCGTAGTTTGTTGTATTCGTAGTCCCCCGAAATCTTGCCGTAGTAGCGGGCCACCATCGCGCAGCTGGAGCTGAAGCACTGGCGGTAGCCGGTGGCGCCATCGTCGGGTCCCAGTTGGTATTCGTACGCAACCTTCAGGATTTTTTCTTTTGGTTTGACCAGCGGTTTAGTTCCGGCGTGCTGGGTCATCAGCTCGATCAACTTACTGGCGTAAGTCGGATCAGTTGCGTAGCCCTCTTTCACCAGCCATTGGGCGGCTTCTTCGCGGGTGCTGGCGTTGTTGCAGCCTTTGTAGTTTTTGAAGTCTTTGTACCAGTGGTCAACAAGGTAGATAACGCAGGACAGCAAATCGGGGAAGTCGATGAAGCTATCGGTGATCGTGACCCACTGGTTGTTGATGAACTCTTGGGTTTTGGTGTCGCTGCCTTCGCCTTTGAGGCCAAAAAAATTATTGCGGCCTGAGACGTGTTTGCCCCAGGCAGATTCCAATGCCCATTGGGCAGCGACAAGCTCGGGGAATTTGGCGCCGGCGACGCGGGCGGCTTCGAGCACACCCTCCCAGGTATTGGAAAAGTTGGTCTGTTTGCCGGCCACACTCCAGGTCTTGAACCAGCCTTGGTCGCGGCCGAGAATGTTGGGATTGGCCTTGTTGATGGCGTGCTCCAGCTCGGTGATGGCGGCCATCTGGTGAGGGAGGGCCTTGTAGTAACGGAACAGATCGCCTAGGCGGATCTTGTTGGTTGCCATGACAAGGCCCTCGTTTGTATTAGCGGCGCTTGGGAAATGCCAGGCGGAGTGCCTGGAGCAGCAGCTGGATCCAGCTATTGGACTTCAGCTTGCTCATGCCGATCAGTTCGCTGCCGGCGGCAACGATGATGGCAATGATGGCGATGGTCTTGTCGTCCATGCAAAATCAGTAGGTCCACTGAAGTTTAGCTGTAGTAGATAAGAAAACCAGAGCACGTAATAGTTTCTACCGCTACCGTTCCAGTAGCCACTACTGGGTATGGACCATCGCATCGAAGATGGCGAATACTTAAACAAAAAAGAGGCGAAGTTAAGGTTTAGGCAAGCAATTCTCAGTGACTGGGATAACTGCTGCGCCTACTGCGGGGATGATCTGGGGCGTGCGGCGACGCTGGATCACGTTCACCCAAAAATGAAGGGAGGTTTGACGCACCAGCAGAATTTGGTGGCGTGCTGTTTTGCCTGCAACATTGCTAAGTCTTCGGAAGATTGGATTGAGTGGTACAGGCGCCAGCCGTTTTGGACGGAGGAGCGGGAGGATCAAATTGTTTTTTGGATTACTGGGGGGCTTGTTGCTTAGGGTCCCAGCCCATGCCTTCGAGATACATCATGGCGATGTAGTGGTCCTCGGCGTAGCGGCACACGCTGTCTTTGCAGGCGCGATAGTAGATGTCGCCCGAATCACCGATGAGTTGATCCAGGGAGTAACCGCCGGCGTATTCGGTGGTGTGAATAACGGACATCAGCGGCGCAGCTCTAGTTTGATGATACGAACGTCGTGATCTTTAACAGTGTCTTCCAGTTCACCAACGCGGGTTTTGAACTGTTCTTGATTTTGGATGACGCGTTCCAGTTGTGATGGAACGGTGTAAACGAGATAGCCGATGCCGGTGATGGCACCGCCAGCGAGAAGGACGACGAGGCCGGCGGCGGCTTCTTGTTTTACGCCCCGCCAAAAACCAGTGTCAGACGGGGTTTGGGACACCGCAGGAAAATGTTCTACCTACATTTTATTAGGTAATGGACCGGCATCTGGATCGACGCCGGTCTTAATAATTGCGGCGGCACGCTTGTAAAAGTAGGAGTCAGTTTTACCGGCGGCTTCAAGAGCTACCTTTACTTTTCTCCAGTTTTCAAGCGTGCGTTGGTCCACTAAGCCTTACCTTGGCCGCGCATCTTTTTGCGACCGTGGTTAGGCAAGCTGTGCTGCCCTTGGCCTTGCCTGGTGCGCTTGGGTTTGCCGGGCTTGTGCTCAACGCGACCCAGGGCGGTTTTACTCTTGACTGCCATTGTCCTCGGTTGTTTCGGGTTCGCTGAACTCCAGCGTGTCGATCATCTCAGTCAGCTTGGTGGCTGCCATTTGTATCAGCGGACTGTCACCCGTGGCGCGGGCAGCAGCGTAGGAGTTGATGGCAGTGACGAGATCAGTTTTGGTGCAGGGCATAGGTCTGTACTTACTGGTGGACATTAAGGCTATTCGGCCCATGCGGCAGTGGCAATAGCCACCACTTTTGGGTCCTCGTCGGTCAAATCATCGCCAGGCTGCAACACATGGCGGTGATAGCTCTGGGACAGGATTTCGCCATCTTCCAGCACCCGGATGCAAGAACGCACCTGGATGCTGCCGTTTTCAAGCACTTCAATCTTGTCAATAACGGTTTCCTTGGTGAGAGCCATTAGGAACGTCCTCCAGACGTAACAGGGTTAGGCCGTAGTTTTAAGCCGTTGCGGGCTAAGGGTTAGGCAGCTTCGTAGACACCAGCGAGTCGAATTGTGGCTGCTGTATCAATCGGCAACTCTGCTTCTGCTGCACCAGTTGCATAGGTAAATAGAAGCACCACAGTGCTGTTTGTTGATGTAAAAGCTGAAATACTATTGGAGAATGTTAAGTTGCTCGGTCCCAGTGCAACGGGAGCTTGTACGTTGGCAACGTTGACGTTGGTGAAAGGTAATCCTGCCACGCGCATATTGCCAGTGCCGGTGTGGGCGCTCCACGTCAGGTAAATTTGAAAGCGGACGGTGTTGCCAATCTTTGTGTACCGCCCCACTTGTACTGAATAAGTACCAGTTCCAGCGGCAGTGGTTCCAACAATGGTTGGCGTAAAAGTGCCTTCTTCATAGTCATCCAGTTCGTTAGCCGCTGCAGTGTCACCGTTGAACGTGATGCCAGCACCAGCCAGGCGCAGTTGACCAGCAGCAGTAATCCTGACTCTTTCCGTTGCGTTGTTATAAAATTGAAAACTATCTGCGCTTCCGCCCGAAATATTGAAGCGCGTTATCCCACCGCCGTTAGCATTTACAATCTGGAACAACGCACTGTCTGACGCATCGGCGCCGATGTAATTCGTTGCACCCCCGTCTGATTGGCGGCGGAAATATACTGTTCCATTGCCGCCAGCGGCAGGAGTGCCTATATAGACAAGCCCGTCATTTGTAATTCGCATCCGCTCCGTTGAGGTGCTCGCTCCATCGGCGGTGGTGCTGAAGACCAGCCTGCCCGGCATGTCGTTGGCGCCGGGGGTGCCGTCTACAAAGCCTCTAACACTTGCAGCTTCAACAAACTCAGTTCCATCTGATCCCTGAAAACTAATCCATCCGATTTGATCATCTGCTGCAACTAATGTAGTACCACCAACCGATGCACTTCTATGCTTGCCGAACGTGAATACAGGTCCATCAACACCAGCAAATCCATACGTCAGACTTTGAAGTCTGGCGGCATTGGAGTTTGCACCTTCAACTTGGACAAGAGGTGCGAGGGTTGAGTTTGAGAAATTGGCACGCGCAGTAGACGTGCCAACTAAAAGGCGTCCCGAGCTGTCGATGCGGGCGCGTTCGGTAGGTGTTGTGTTAACAGCGGCTGCAGTGGCAAAAAACAAGCCATTGGTATCAGCGGTAATATCCGCTCTATACCTGTTTCCTGATGTAGTAGTTCTACCTAAATAAATAGAAGACGATGTGTTGTCCGCTGATGGCAGCAGCCTGACAATCGCTTCTCCTCCAATTTCTAGAATGTTGCTAGGACTTGCTGTCCCAATGCCCACGCGGCCAGAGCTGTCAACGCGGAGGCGTTCAGAGCCGCCCGTGCTAATTGCCAGAGTGTTTGCTGCAGGGAGGTAAACCCCGTTAGTGGGCGCCGTACTACTGGTAGGAATAAAGCTAGCGGCAGTGCTAGTGCCGGTGGTCGTGGTGTTCTGACTGCCAAAGTCAGGGCTGATCTTGGTGCCAGCAATCGCGGCTGATGCGTTTACATCAGCATTTACGATTACGCCGCTGCTGATTGCAGTAACACCACTACTGGTAATAGTTACATCGCCGCTAATTGCTGTAGCGGTTGGGATATTGGAAGCGTTGCCCATCAACACTGAACCAGCGGTGATGTTGGCGAGTTTGGTGTGAGCAATCGCGGCTGCTGCGTTAATGTCGCCATTGACGATCGTGCCATCAGCGATCATCGTGCTGGTAACGGTGCCCGTATCTCCACTGGTAATTACAGTGCCTGATACGTTGGGCAGGGTGATCGTACGGTCAGCAGTTGGATCAACGACTGCCAGCGTAGTTTCGTTGCCGTCAGCCGTAGAACCTTCAAACACCAGGCTGCCGGTCGTGCCGATCTCAAGCGCACCAGTAATCACACCGCCAGCTTTGGGAAGGGCGGCGTTTGCCAGGTCATATGCGGCTTTAACTGCTGTGCTCGACGCAATAGTGGTTGAGCTGGTAGTGCTGGTGCTATCGCTGACTTTTGACTGCAGACCAGCGGGAGTTACAGCGCGAGCAGTGTCGCTGCCGGTTTGGGTTTCGGCGCTGGTGGCAAGTTCCAGCAGACCTTGAACCGTGGTGCTGCCGATGGGGGTGGCGTTCACCCAAGCACTACCGTCCCAAATTTTGACGCCGTTTGGGGTCAGGCTGGTGTCAAGCCAGACTTCGCCGGTGCTATTGCCGCTGCTGCCGCCAGAAGGAACTGTGGAGTTTGGGGCGGCGGTCCCAATGTGAACGGGACCGACTTTGATGATTGTTGCGCCAGTGCTGTCTTTGAAGAACAGACCGGGGCTGGTGGTGTTGGTGTTAAGGGCGATCTGGCCGTCAGCAATAGCCGTCGTAGGACGCTTGTTAGCGGTGCTGCTACGGATGTGCTTATGGGTCGAGGCCATTCCCTTAGCTCCAGGTGGACGGGATTACCTCAGTAGTGTACCGACTTCAATATGTACCGTCGTCGTAAGTCCCATCTGTCACAAACGCTGTTGTAGCCAGTTGAGTGGTTGACGTACCTGCCGTTGCCGTGGGAGCAGTGGGCGTGCCTGTAAATGCGGGGCTGTCTAAAGGGGCAGCTCCAATAGTGTTGTAACTGACAGTAACAGCGGCGCTACCGTTAAAGGTGGATCCTGAAGCCGCACCAGCTCCACCGTTATTAAATGTCAGAGCATTTGTAGTATTTCTTGTATCACTTAACCGTGAGTCATTGCCTTGACAGGCAGTTCCGGCTGTTGTCCCATAACTAACAGCCGCTGTTACAGCTGCAGAGCCGTTGTATGAGGTGCCCGTAAGGCCGGTGCCGAGCGTGAGTGTATTGAGTGAACTTCCAAGTGCAACACCGCTAATAGTGCTATTTACCAGCATTGCGTTTGTAACCTTGCTGGCACCAATAGCTGTAACACCGCTGCTACTTATAGTTACATCGCCCGTAAGTGCTGTGGCAGTTGGTACGTTGGTGGCATTACCCATCAACACCGAACCAGCTGTAATGCTGGCAAGTTTGCTATGAGTGATTGCTGCCGATGCGCTAATGTCACCATCCACAATGGTGAGATCAGCGATCATCGTGCTAGTAATAGTACCTGTATCGCCTGTGGTGATAAGTGTTCCGCTAACATCTGGCGCGGTTAGCGTGCGAGAAGCGGTAAGCGTTGTTGGAACAATCTCTACAGTTAAAGAGGTAGTGCCGCCAGCACGTCCACGGAATAGCAGTCCATCTTGTGTGGCTGCTCGACGAAAAATTTGTCCGGTACTGTTAGTGAATGTATTGGCGCCAGTGAACGCATTATTTCCTGAAAATGTTGGTGCATCAGTAATGCCGTAACCACTTACAGTTGTAGGCTTACCGGTTATTGAACTAAAGTCGGGTGCAAGTGATCTCCAAGCTGTGTAATAGTTTGGTGCGCCAACTTTTGTTAATACTTGACCTACAGTACCTCCAATCGGTACTGCATCACCGCTATAAACAAAGGTTGTTTCTGACATATTCAGTAAGTGCCATCGTCAACAACACCGATTGACATTGCGCCAGTGCTGTTATCGACAAGCACTTCGGTAGATTCAAGTACAACGCCAATTTGCGAGGTAGTAGCAATTTGAGCCCGCCCCCACAGAAGTACGAGTGCGTCTCGCACATCGGACACGGCGGTCATGTCTGGCGTGAAGTAGGTGCCATCGCACAGCACGTCATAGTCATTGACGGTGCCGCTAGCGCCAGAGACAACGGCTACTTTTGTCCAGTTACTACCTGTCCCTTGGCTAAGTACCCAGTCACCAACAGACAAAGATACGGCTGGAGCAGGAGTCACACCGGTGCCAGTGGTGGTAACAATCAGATACACACCATTGTTTTGAGTGTTAGGGCTGGTCAATGCTTGACCGACTACCAACCCTGCTTCAGTGCCGTATTCATTCAGTGATACAACAGTGTTGGTACTGGCGTTGTATGTACCACCAAAACGCAGGTTTAGCTGAGATGCACTGCCATAGCCGACAAGCAGCCAATAACCGTTGGGAGTCGGGCTAACTGTGCCGACCCAGATATAAGCCGAACGATCCGAGGGGTTGACCCACCATTGACCAGCGAACTCAGGAGCGGGGGCTGTCTCGCTGACTTGGGCGATACCGTAGTCAGCAAGCTGAGATGCGGTGACACTGTTAGCAGCTAGACGGGTGGAGTCGAATGTGCCAGTGATAATTTTGCTGGCATCAATTCCTGGAATGTCGGTTGCCGTTAAAACATCGCCCGTAATGACATGTCCGGCAGCATCAACTGTCAGTTTGGTATAAGTGCCAGCAACAACGCCGCTGTCATCGTGGGTAATTGCACCAGCAACGCTGATGCTTAGCGCGTCTGTGCCAGGAACTGAAACTGCGCCGGGGGTTGACGTTGTGCCAACAGGTAGATCGGCAGAAACAAGTGGGGTGGTAGCGGTGATGTGGCCGGTGGCATTAAAAGTAATACCCGCACTGGTTCCAGCGGCGATGCTGTCTTCGTGGTCGAGAGTGCCGGTTACATCAACATCCAGGCCCGTACCAGGCTTAACTCCACCGATAGCACTGATCGTAGCAACTGGCAAATCGCTAGATACCAGTGGGGTTACGCCAGTAACGTGACCTGTATCGTTAAACGTAATGCCGTTAAAAGTTTGAGCTGTTACAGAAGCGGTGTGAGTAACTGCACCAGCAACGTCAACACTCAATCCAGACGTAGAGGGGAAACTGGCGATACCGGGTGTTGTGGTAGTCGCAATATCTGCTTCAACCGTGCCAGTGCCATCAACACTGAGCCCGTCTCCGATGATTACTCCCCCTAAAGCGGAGATGGTTGCTGCCGGAAGGTCAGTGGCAGCAATGGTTCTGGCAGTTACAGCGCCAGCAGCATTGGTTGGTCCTGCCAAAAATTGAGCGGCGCCTGACGTGGGCAAAAATCGCTCGGGATTGATTGAGGAAAGGGCTATTTTGCTGTTGGTGACAGCCCCGTCTGTAATTTTTGCGGTGGTGACGTTGCTGTCAAGAATTTTAATAGTGGTTACAGCGTCGGCAGCCAGGTCATCAGCACCAATACTGCCCGCTTCAATAGAAACTTTCGTGCCAGTGGTTTGGGAGCCTGCGACGCTGTTGGCTTCGATTTTGGCAGTTGTTACCGCGTCATCTGCCAGTTTTGGCTCGGTAACAGCGCCATCGGCAATTTTTGAAGTGGTTACGGAGTCGTTAGCGATGTCCACACCGAGGGCGGTGGACATTGCCGTAGCCAGATCCTCGACAGTGACCTTTTTTTGGTCATTGGCGCTGAGGTCCGCTAGCGGAAGGAAGTCTGTACTCTCGACATCGACTGCCGCTATTTGGTTCAGATCGACAATGATGAAGTCAGACATTACCCCTACGGTCAACAGGGCCCAGTAGCGCCAGTCTACTGGGTTAGTGCCGATAGACCCGGACTTTTAGCCGCGTGTGTCTACCTTCAGTACAACGGGACCTTTTGAGATGAACTCAAGGCGGGAACGGACTGCCTCGTCCGACTCGAAACTGATGCCTACGTTGGTCAAGACACCCGTGATCTCGTACCAGATAGAGTCGGTGGCCTGCTGAGTGGACCGGTGGGGATCAGGAGACAACAGGTATAAGCGTGCTTTGAACTCGGCGCCAATCTGTTGACGCACCAGCAACTGGTGCATGTAGACGGCTTTTTCTACGCTGGTATTTGCTATATCGGGGGGCATGTAATCAAAAAAACATTCGATTGTACCGCTTCCGCTGATTAAGGTACTGTATTGCTCCCGGAAACTATCAGACAATGTTGTAACGTCCACAGAATCGCGCTCAGTATTAAATTCATAACTACGAATCGAGCCCAAATTTTTGTATGAGCTGTTTTTAATAGTAACAGTAATGTTTTGGGGAAATCTAATGGGTTTCAGTTCTACCCGACCTGTTGTATCACCAGCGATAGCATTGTTAAAGTCGGAGTACAGATAAAGTCCTCCCATCAAATCAACATGGACAAACCAAGTGCCGATGTTGCGTGACACATTATCAACCCAGCCACTAGAAGAAATAAATTCTAGTGTTGTCGTTGACTTAATTTCGATCCTATCCCCTGAAATAAAAGTATTTTGCGGATAAGAAAAGCTAAATCTGTTGGACGTAGGATTTATATCGGAGTTCGACACACTTCCAGAAATGCTGGACGTGCCATCCGCACGCAGCAGCGATACCTGGCCTGTATTTCCAATATAAATAGCCATGTCTATAGCACCAAGGCGGTAAAACCGTCAGTCACTTTAAAATCAATACCGGCCTGCATTACTTCTCCGGTTTTACAACTCAGTGCGGCCTGCGTGATAACACAGTTAAAGTTGATAGTTTTGCTGCTGTATCGAAGGTTCATAGTAAAGATTTCAGGATCTGTACTTACAGTTCGCACTCGGAAAATTTTACTAATAAGAGTTACTGGGGCATCTAGATAATAAAAGATAGTTGCCGAACCACTAGCATCCATATTTCCTGGTACATAACTCTCATTCCGTTGTCCAAGCACGGTGGTGGACAATGCTTCAACTGTGCCCGTAATAGACCACTCTGAAACCTTAGCAATTACTTTATTGTTGTAGACAAGTGAACCGTCGCGCCCTGAGTAGTAAGACATGGCATTAGCTATAAGGGACGTTCGGTATTGATACTAGCTGAACCTGTACTGTGTGGCGCCCTCTCCTGGTTGGCGTAATCGTAGGAGCTTCTTGGTAGCGCCAGCGCACACTGGTGCTGTTAAACAGTGTTGTATATACGGAGGTGAAGCCGGCAAACAAATTGCTGGGCACGGGGAACATCCCGAAAGTGCCCTGGAGGTTGTAGTGATCGTAAATAAGTCGCATAGAGGTTTCTGTCAAATTGGAAAACGTCAGATTTAGCGTGGTGCCAGTCCGCAAAGACGTGTATCGGATCCGCGTTTCAACTCCGTTCAGAGACTTAAATTGTGTTCCAGCGTAGTCCCCTGGGTTTAGCACGCAGGCGCTTGGGGTAATCGTGGGGAAGCTCATCAGGACTGAACCTCAACAACGCCGCCTAGTAGCTCTCTCACAATAATACTCCGCAAGTCGCTGGTAACGGGGAAGTGAGTCGCACCAACTTCGATGGTGCCGTTGATATTTTCAGAGAGAGAATCTACAATATAGTATTCTCGATTAACACTGCTAGTTTGTGCATTTGTTGCACCGTAAAATTGCGTTAGTTCTAACGCAAAAATATCGCCAGGTTTTTTATCTGCAAATAGTTTAGTGCCAGTGAACTTAATCGAGTGGGTTACATATTTGCGGTAGGCTAGTAGGTAACGAGCGATGTAGGTAGCGTGGAACTCGCTTGTGCAGAACTGCGTCATGTCGAATTGCTCGTAAGGAGCGATTATCGACGTGTTGGGGTAGGAGACAACAGATGTAGTAATAGACCCGATTTGTGTGGGACTTTGTTTGCGCCAGTTCATTACGGCATTAAAAGGCAGTCGATCTTCAGCTGAAAGGTACGTTTTTGTGTAAGAGTCGGGGATAATGTTGGCCGCATTTACGTTAAAGTTTGTTCCAATGGCGGTTGTTTTGGGGTTGTCAGAGGCATCTAAAGGCAGCATGGGCTGCAAACTAATTTTGCCGTCATTGATTACTAAGTTGAGAAGAAAAAAGGGTGTGATGGTATTGATAAATTCGCGCAAATCATTGGTGACTGTTAATGCACCATTGAAGTAAAAACCCATATTGTCGGTAAACTTAGCTGCCCGAACAAAAGAGGGGCGATCAATCATTGAATCATCAATGCGATCTGTCGCTTTAAGAAGGTAGTAGATAAGGTCTGCCACATTGTCACTGGGACCATTACCACCCAACATTCGGTTATTTACCGTAAAACCTTCACGACAAAAAATAAATAGCTGACTTAAATAGTCTTTGGGGGGATTTTGGATGACAGCAGATACCGCTCCGATTGTTACATCACGGTATATACGGTCTCTTGTGGAGCCGAATATCGTGCCGGGTAGACCTGGGCGATCTGGCAGTAGTGGAGTAATTGGTTTAATGTCGATATATTCCAGTTGAGTTAGAGACAACAAAGAGGTCTCGTCGGTCCATGTAAATTGACCGTCTGAACCGTAAACACTGTTTGTCAATGAGGAAAAAACTTTGCCGGGTTTTTCTGGAGTAGATTCTGTCGTAAATGGTCGATAACACTTATTGGGATCTCCAACGTCTCCGATAATTGCAAAACGAGATCCTCCCTGATAGTCATCACTTACCCTTTTGAGATTTTCGATAAAACTGATTTCATTATTACACTCATCAGATTTATAGTAATAAGCAAATGGATCAACGCCGATCCCCCCTATGGGGTCATTTTTTAGATATACACCGTATTTAATAAGCGGCTGTCTAAACTCATCACTGCTATTTAAAGGGTAACAAGCTGTAGGTTTGTACTTAAGATTTACCATATCTCGGCCTGTATATCTGACGGGAATTGGATTAAGCATATATTCATAGTTAGCAGGTTTTGTATGCGCTATTTCTACAGTAATAGTTTCGCCATGGCGAATAAAAATAGTTCTGTTAAATATCCATTGATTTTGTGTAGTTGTTGTAGATACTTCTCTGTAATAAAAGTCATAAGTAACACCGTCAACCCATGTTTTATTAAACTCTTTTAGCGCCAGCCGGAATGTGTTGGATATATTTTCTAGAATTGATCTTTTACTATCAGCAGCAACTTCAGCTGAATCAACAGTCCATGGGAAAGGATCTGATATGCAACGCATCCCATTAAGTCCCGTGTACTGTCCATCTATTGTTGCAAAAGCATTATTATTTTTCAGAACAAATTTCGTGTATTTAATGTTTTTGCCAAGACTATTAACAACAATAAACTTGCTATCATCTAATTCCTGAGGATTGGCCGTATCTCGATTTGCCGTAACAGTATTTCCACGTTTGTCATTTGTAGATATTGAAGTTATTGTGGTGTCAGTGCGTTTGATATAGTAGCCATCTGCGATCGCTACATCGGAAAAAATACTTGGTAAACGCTCATAGGCGTATGCCCATTTGGTGTTAATGAGACTATTGCTGGCTAGTAATTTGCGTTCGCCAAAATAAACATCATTAGGCAAAATACTTTTGATGTTGCCTTCGCTAATGATGTAGCCGAGGCGAGAACTTTCGATATTGTTCTTATCGTGCGCTGCTTTGAAGACGATTGGTGCGGCCCAAACGCCGCCTCCACTGGGTACGCGCTTAGGCTTATTTGGATCGCCAGGGCTTGAAATATTTTGACGGTAAAGACCAAAAATCAATGGAACCGCTTGTCCCAACTGGACAATGCTCTGCTCACGTTCGCGGTCATCAAGAGATGTGGTTTTTTTAAGATTTAAGATGTCAAAAAATTTGGTCGTGCTAGCAGCAGGGTTGGGTGTCTGCTTAAACGGAAAGTTAAGCATCAGAATGACTGCCGTAGTGTGGAGGGAACCCCTTCGATGAGGCTAGCCGTTATTTTACGGGGTGGGGCAGTAGCTGTCGTTATGTCGATGAGGTTGATAAGTTCTACCCCCAGCACGCTTAACGTACATTCAATGGTGCCGATTCGACCGACATAAGCCGAAATAAGTGTATTACCTGTAAAGTTTTTATTTGTAATGTTTGACGGTGTAAGTTGGATAGTTTCAGCGCGTACTGTTGCTTTATTTTTTGAGAAGTCTAGTATTTGTTTTTCAAGTGAAATTGTGTAGGGTAGTTCAATCTTAAATGTGCCTACTTCCCCATCGACAGCATTGGTGAAGCTAGAGCAAGTAAAGGTTTTATACTCATAACCATCAGAAGTTATAGTGTTGTGGAAGTAGTTTTGCCATCTGACAAAAGTGGTGATCACACTAGGTCCTCTCACAACTTGCTGTGTAAAAATCAGGCGTTGGGCGTAGTCGAGAATCATTAGGCGATACCGAGTGACTTACGAACACGGGTGTTTGACCGCAGTAGCTTAAGCGTGGCTTCAACGGCTTTGTCAGTTGATACACGAAGCGATTGCACCATGTCGTCTTGGGAAACATAACGCTTGTTGTCAAGTTCCAGTACGGGGCCGGTGGTTACGCTTATCTGAGGGTTTATTGCAGTTCCGCGCACTGCACCACTTGTCGGTGCCATGCCGGAAGTAGTGCCAGTTGCAAAAGCGGCGTCGGTAGCGTTTTGTGGGATGACATCAGCGCCGCGTTTACCTGAGGCATACCGCTGCATAGCGGTTTGCATTTTATTTTCGGGAATCACAAATTCGCCTTGACCTCCCTCGCCCATTACTGCCAGGGTGGGTTTATCAATAAAACCGCCTTCGGCAAAGAAGCTGCCTGTACCAAAGTTTCCTCGGCTGCTGCCGCCGCTGGACTTGGCGCTTTGCTCCTTGGCGCGATTGTATGCCAGTTGTTCCATGGTCATTTTGCGGATGGCGTCTGCTTCTTGCATCCGGTACTCAGCCGCTTGCACCGTCAAGTTGTACTGATCCTTAAGTAGCTGGAGCATGTCATACTGTCCCTGCCACTGGAGGCGTTCTTCTTGGGTTAGCTGGCGTATCAGCATGATCTGACGCATCTGGACGTCGAACTTCTGGTACTCAAGTTGAACCTGGAGCAGTTTGATGCGGGCTTGTTCGACTTCGGCTCTAATTTGGGCGATGGTCTGGCGGTAGGTCAGTTCAACCTGTCTGACACGAAGTTGGTAAACACGTTCGGTGTCACCTTCCTGCTCGGCTCGCTGAATAAGCAGGTTGTTGATGGCTTGTTCGGCTGCGTATCGGGCATTGACGACACCAAGGGTGCTTTGGATGATCTGTTCTGCGTTTTTGAGTGATGCAGTGAGTTGCTGGCCATCAACAACCAGTTGAACAGGTGCGCGAAGTCCTTCGGCCACGCTGCTTGTGAACTCGTCCTTGATTCGCTGCACTTCTTGTTGTTGCAGCTGCAGCTTGATTTGAAGTTCTTGGTTTTCGAGGGATAGGATTTTTGCTTTCGCCTCGTTGATTTGCTGTTCGGTAAGCAGCGGGGCAGATTCAGAAAGCTGCTGTCGTGCAAGTACCAACTGCTGTTGGACGGCCAAAAGCTGGTTTGCCGACAGCAGTTCTTGGGCCCGTTGTTCCGTGATCTGACCGCTTAGTTGAGCGGTCATAACTTGGATATTCAGTTGAGCTTGAGCATTAGCTAACAGTTGATTCTGGATTGTGTATCTTTCGTTTATCGCGTCGAGCTGACGTACTTGTTCTTGCAGCTGGTACGCAATGTTTACTTCTTCTATGGCTTGTTGCTTGCGGATTTCAAGATTCGCTGCGTATTGATCTAATACTTGTTGACTGGCGTTTTTATTTTCTTCATTAAAGGCGGTTAGTTTTTGTCTATACTCTTCGTCAATGGCGTTTAATTTTTGTTTTTTATCGAGTTCGTCGTTCAGAGCTTTTTCTGCTGCGGTGCGTCCCAGGGTGCGCTGTTTTTCGAGGTTCAGGCTTTTCTGCTTGAGCAGGATTTCATCCATCAATTTGCCGTTGAGCGTTTGAGCTTGGGCATTGGCCTTTTCAAGCTCTTCGTTCGGCATCTTGAAGGCTTCGCCTAAACCTCCAAGAACGGGAATCGCTTTAACAAGATCGCCCAAAACGCTAAGCCCTTGATTAAGCCATCTAAATATCTGTGCGACTCCTTCTAAAACAAGCGCAAGGGCTACTTGAAGGGGTCCTGCCAAAATGCTAAGGAAGCCGCCCAAAGCACCAGCTGCATCGTCAAAACCTTTTTTGAGCATTGCGCCAGCATTTGCAATGTCGCTCTGTGTACCTGCGCCGACGCCTGTTTGTTTTTCGATAGCTGCTGCTACGGCTGCGCGGGCTTTATCTACTTCACCGGCCTTAATTAAGGTTTCAAGTTGAATTTGCAGTTCTTTATTTACAAACAGCACGCTGTCGCGCAAAGCGTCTACGTTTAATGTCTGGGCGGCTGCTTGTATTTCTGTGAATTTGGCTTGAATATCATCAAGTATTTGACCTACGGCACTCAAGCCGATGCTTAAAGCCATGCCGGCCATGCCGCCCATAGCGCCACCGATAAATCCGCCTGCGGCACCGCCGGCTACAGCACCAGGTCCACCGCCAAACAGTAAAGGGAAGCCGCCGCCGAGAATGGCATCGAGCACACCCGGTTTTTGCAGGCCGGTTGGAGGTTTTTTTAGTCCGCCAGGTGGGACTGCCGGGCCTTGCACACCAAAACCGGCATTGCCCATCTTGCCGGCGCTTGCATCATACGCAGCTATTTCTTGCAGTTTTTGTCTAACTCTTTCTAAGCGGTTTATACGTTTATTTTCTCTGGATTCAATGGTTTGCAGACCTCGTGCTGAGGCGTTCAGCATCTGAGTATCTGGGAGAGCTTTTACATTTGATAGTTGTTGGGCTTGTTGATAAATACCGGCATATATCTGTGCAAATTGATTTAGGGGTCGTACTTGCTGGGTAGTGGCCTGTGCAAAGCGTAAAGTTTGGTCGGCGCTGTCTTTTGTTCTAGCCGCCAGTTTTCCCGCGGCGTCCACAAGCATTTCATAGTTTTTTAGAGCTTCGCGTGCTCCCCCGCCTAAACCGCCAACAACATCACCTTTGAAAGAGGTCTGCCCTGCTGCTGGAAGGGCTTTTGGTCCCCCCAAAGAAAACTTCATCCCTAGTGCGGAAGCCGCTTGCGCTGCTTCTGATGCTGCAACTTCTCTGAGTAATTGTTTGCGATCTTGTAACCCCCGGATGATTTCGCGGTTTGCTGCTAAATAGGCACTTGCGGCTTCTTCAGCACGACTGGTACCTAAAGCGGCCTTATCAAAAGCGTCGGTAGCATCCCTTAAAGCAGAATTAAGATTACGAATACTGCGGACAAAATCGCCGTCAAATGCCTGTTTCGCATAGTTGTTAAATTTATCTACACCTTTTGCGGCTGCTTCGATCTGCTCCTGTAGGGCCTTTACATCTTGGATGCCCTTAACCGCAATAGCAATACTCGCGGTAAAGGCCACGGTTGCAGCTCACTGTGATCTGGTACTTCAGTCTACGGCGTTAAAAAGCCGCCGGGTTAGCGGCGGCGGGCTTTTTTGTAGGCGGCCTCCTCCTCATCGGCACGTATCTTGTAGTACACGTACCAAGCGGCTAACTCCTCTTCTGTCATGCGGTGACGCAATTCGGTAAGTGTCATACCCAGCTTTTCGGCGATGAAAAACTGGGTGCGGACGTAGGAGTCGTCTTTAAGTTCCAGCTCAAGAGCTTTTGGTGTCGAGTTCGCCCTCGTTGTCGGTCAAAATCGCCAGCATTAGCGCCTGGAGATCCTTGTCCTTGACTTCGTTTTTGAGGACGTCGATCTCGCCGGGCTTGAACAGCTTTTGACCGTTTTCGTCGCAGGCTTTGCTGATGAGGAGCTGGAGCGCAAACTGGGTGGCGTCGTCCGACTTGGCTTGTTTTTGGGCGCGTTCGCGCTCGGCCATCGTCAGCGGAGTGACCCACATTTCAAACGTGGAACCGTCACTGAGTTCCACCGTCCGCTTAACAGGCTCCAGGTTGGCAGCCTTGCGTAGGCGATCC
>Ga0129333_10002648_pt1 | contig 16733 bp, 24 predicted proteins | sample CPB6_08_DNA_FD_94474 | JGI IMG/M metagenome (GOLD analysis project Ga0129333, IMG submission 94474) | Freshwater to marine salinity gradient microbial communities from Chesapeake Bay, USA - CPBay_Sum_0.6_0.8_DNA | ecosystem: Environmental > Aquatic > Marine > Coastal | place: USA: Chesapeake...
AACCTTTTTTCCAAGATTCACCTTCTGCTTTTCTTCTACGAGCAAGTCCTGCTTCTACATTTGAACCAGGATTTCTGTAGAGATATAAAGCATCTGGAACTAAGTCCCATTCTTTATTCTTCAAGCGTTTAGTAATAGTATTAAAGTTATCACCACCGTAAAAACCGGCACCAAGATTATAAGCAAAGCTGAGCAAAGCGCCTCTTTTTCCATCTGACATTTCATTCCAATGTGGGATTTTACGAAGTGCGGGAAGAAATTGGTTCTTGCACTGACTGATCAGTAACTCATCTGCTTCCGCTTGAGTAATGCTATCACCCATCTTGAATGGGGATCCATCCTTCTTACGAGTTGATCCCCAACCAATAGTAATTGGAAGACCACCAGTAAGAGGATCTGGATATGCATTTAAATGACAACCTTCAAATTCCTTAATTAATTTAAGTCCCATCATAGGCATATCATCTCCACCCGCTACAGGAGCAGAAGCTGCAGCAGTTGGAGCAGATGCTGATGCAGCACTAGACTTTTTTCCCCTATAAATCTCTGCCCAGTCTACATTGTCCTCAAGGAACTTAACTGGGAGATTATCTTCTAACCATTGAACTGCTTTAACATGATTAGGATTTCTTTCATCGTAAAATCTAAAAAAGTTATGAAGATCAATTCTTGCCATTGTTACCTCCGAAATACTTTTGATAAAGTTGTTGTGCTTCCAGATGCTTACCTTGATTTGTAAGATCTTTTATTCTTTGTAAAATTTTTCTTTTAAAGCTAATCGAATATTCTTCCCCATCCATCATTCCCTCCTGGACACCAACGGTGCTTAAGAACTGCTTTGGTGTAAATGGTTTTTTTACCATTAGTTACAGGGCCAGTATAATTATCATTTAAAGATCCATATGGATCATTGACATAATATCCTTTACCATCAGGGGTCTTACCGATTACAACACACATGTGCCCACCAGTAGGTGCAGATAAAGAACCCCTATGAAGAATACCAATAACGACAGGTTTCCCAGCATCAAGACTTTTATCAATGTCAGCAAAAGAAAGATTGTAACTAAAGTGTGACTTAACTCCATAACCTGCAAGTACTTTTGTTTGTACCGCATGGTCTGTAGTATCACCAATCGCAAATACTTTCTTAACGTATTCGTCATCACCTTTAATTGAACCTGGCTTGAGGAAAGCAAGGCACATAGCGCACGACGAACTATTACAAGTTCTATGTGCATCTCTGTAGTTATCTACTTGATTGAAATATGGAACTGCAAGAACTGCTGGAGTTGGTGGTTTTGTTCTGAAGATACCAATCCAGTCCGTATCTGAGTCATCCATAAACTCAGCAGGTAGGTTATCTTCTAACCATTGAACTGCCGCTACATGATTATCATTATTCTCATCATAATATTTGAAAAAATTATGGAGATCTAAAGTCATGTGCTAACTTATATATACGCCTAACTTATTTATTATCTAGAGTATTCTTCAATTTTATCCAAAACTTTATTTAAGTATTGATGCGCTAACCATTTAGGATCATATCCAGATTTATTCATCCATTCATTATCAAGTTCATTTTTTATTTTAATAACTTCACATCTTATAATATCCTTTGTCAGTTGTCCCCTTGGCATAACATAAAAAAAAACTCTGCCCAATATTTAGGGCAGAGTTAAAAATTATTTAATATTATTTCAAACTAGTTCGAGTTCTAACACAGAAGAACGAATATAATTCAAAACATTTTCTGGAGTAGTCTCTTGATAAGGGTCGGTTTCGGCATTGTCCCGTTGCCCCACCTCAACGAATAGTTTCTCGATGATTCCGTTATCCACGACTGCAGCATAACGCCAAGAGCGATCACCGAAACCAAGGTTAGACTTAGTGACGAGCATACCCATAGAACGTGTGAAATATGCATTACCATCTGGAATGAGTTTTACTTTCTCAATGTTCTGGTCTTGTGCCCAGGCATTCATCACAAACCCATCATTAACAGAGATGCAGTAAATATCGTCGATGCCAAGACTACGAAAGTCATTATATTTCTCTTCGAATCCAGGTAACTGATAGGCACTGCAAGTAGGAGTGAAAGCACCAGGCAAGCTAAACAAGACCACACGCTTTCCATCGAAAAGTTCTGAAGATGTACGATTTACAAACTCACCATTCTCACGAAATACAAAATCAACTTGAGGAATTTGATATTGTTCCTTACGCATGTTTACCTCCATCAAAACACGCCGGGAATAATTTGACCAGTAACAAGGTAAGAACCGGCAGCGGCAACAAATCCAATCATTGCTGCCCAACCATTAATACGTTCTGCCTTTTCAGTAAAAATTTTATTCATTTGTTTTCTCCTTGATAAGGGTGTTGTTGTTTAAGTTCAGGATTTGGATTAGATACCAATTTTTCTTTTATAGGTTTAATAACAATAAACTTGTCATTTTTTAAGGTTCCAGCGATCTTAACTTCAAGTTTTGTTTCGATGGTCCATCCATTATTTTGCATTTCTTGGAGAGCGACTCCAAGTTGCCCTAACATATTAGAACTCACAGGTTCTCTTCCTGCTCAGTAAGAATTACACAATCGCTAGTAGGATATGCAACACAGGTAAGTACCCAACCTTCTGCAATTTGATCATCATCCAAGAATGACTGCTCCTCGTTATCGACAGTACCAGAGATAAGTTTTCCAGCACAAGCAGAGCAAGCACCTGCTTTACATGAAGAGGGAAGATCAACACCTGCTTCTCCTGCTGCTTCAAGAATGTATTGATCATCAGGGCACTGAATAGTTTGTTCGGTGCCATCGGGAGATTGGAGAGTAACGTTATAAGTAGTCATTAGTAAGTTTCGGAAAGTTTTTCTACGGATGCTGCCAGTAAAACGAAAAAGGCAACACTAGTGATTGTAAACGTAAGTTCTGCCATTGTCAATCAATTGTCAGAAGATTCCGAAGAAGAAGTTGCCAGTGCTAATATAAGAAATGATCCCAGCAACAAAACCGACCATTGCCCAGCGTCCATTCATTTTCTCCGCTTTTTCAGCATAGGGTTCAATACCATAACGCTCAAGGTCTTCTTTGCTCATATACATTGAAGGCTCTTTTGCCCACATATTCATTTGTCCAAATTCATTTTTAGTTACAGTCATTGTAGTTTTGTAAAGAACTGTTACAGAAGTATATAGCAAAAATAAAGGGGCGTCAAGCCCCTTTTGTTACGGTTTTCACACATAGTAAGTATAAATGCTTACTATTTACCTTCATAACCTGGAGGAAGAGTTCCATAATAAGGATCATATTCAAAAACTTTGTTCCAATCCTCTATATTTGTAGCGTCAACTTTCCAAAAATTCCAAAGACTTTCATGAGTATTTTTGTGAAAAATATCAACATGTTCAGTATGAATTGAAGATCCCAATTCTATTTTATAGATGAATAAAGGAATCGCAAAAGTATTTCCAGAATTGTAAATTAAATCATCAGCAACTGCTCTTGGTTTAACTCCATTATCAATTTTATACTTGTCTTCACGAACATGAAGATTAACTAATTTTTGTGCATGATGACGAGTAATTAAATAACAAGCAGTAGAAAAATCATTCACAAATCTACGATGAAGAGAAACATGAACTGGAGTTGTGCTAATAATTGCTAACTGAATTACGTCATAAGCATAAGGAACTTTTCGATAAAAATCTTTCCAAGTAAAAGGCCAATGTTGTGCGGTGCTTAAATCACAGTCATCCTCCATAATTAAAGCACATGGATAATCAGTGTTCTCTAAAAAATATTGAATTGCTTTTAAATGTGAAGTAGTGCAACCAACTTCTCCTGATGACATCATATCAGGATAACGACCTTTCAGAATATCTCCAAGATCATTACCATCTCTACCGTCATAAGCAGAAATGCGAGTGTAGTTTTCTATTTCCCAGTACTTAAACTGTTCTTCCATATATTGTGCTCGTTCTTCTTGAGCATCAATATTGATATAAAAAATTGGAGGAAGTCCTTTAAGTTTATATGCTGCTTTATTTTTGTCCATTGATCCAGTCTTCAAGTTAAATTACAATCCAATGTTTTAAATATAAATCATCTGTTTTTTTATCACGATTCCCATCCCCAAACCATTTTGAAGGAGCAATAACATGCTGACTATTAGATAACCAAGCACCCCACCAAGAGAATGAAGAATTTGCAATAATATGATATTTACACAAAGTCATCAGACAAAGATCCACATAGTGATCTCCAGACTCAGAAATCATAAAACGTTCATCAGAAAATATTTCCTGATCTTTACACCATTCTATATCATCGGTAAAGATAATCACAGGAAGATTTGAATCAAAATTTCGAAGTGCTTCAGTATAATATTCCAATCCAAGAGCAGTATGATTTGGATTCTGAAGATAATCAGTGCGACGAATATGAAGACTGATTGCTTCTCCAACAGACTCCATCATCTCTTTACATGGGTCTAAAATCTCATTCTTAAAAGAAAAATCTTCTCTAATTTCATCTTCAATATGCTTGAAGTATTTTTCAGATTGAAAGAATCCTGCAAGAGTAATTTCATCTGGACACATATTAAAAAGCGTCTCATCGAAATGAAAGTGCTTTTCTTGTGCTACAGGAGCATATCCTCTATCAAGAAGTTTAATATTATGGGGAAGCACATATGTCATTTTAAATGGATAGAATAATTCTATCTTCAAATCAAACCCATAAGGATCTTTCAATACTTCCTGATGATTGGGAATACAAAAATCATATCCACGATTTCGGGAAATACCCCTCAATGAGGCATATTGAAACATTTGATTTCCAAGTCTGCCAAGTTTTCCAAGATGATTAAACGCTAACATTCAATTGACTCCTTCTCTCCTTAACATAATCCTGAGATTCATAATACCTCATTATAGCATCTTTATCCCAAGTTCGAATGGTTTGCCAAAGATTATGATTATCCATAAACTTTGGATTATGATAATGTGAATTAAAAGTTCTACCATGTTCAAAATGATATACTACGTCATTTACTCTTCCAACTCTGTATCCAAGTGCTTGAAGGCGATAATAATACTCACAATCTTCTGCTCCCCAAGAGATAAAGTTTTCATTCCACATGTAAGAATCAATATAAACTTGACGTTTAATCATTTGCCCCCATCCCATTACTGATGGCATTAATGAGGAATTAGGTTGAAGAACATTAAGATTAAATTTAGATTGAACAAAGGTATCGAATAAAGATACTGGATAATTAACTGCCCATTGATAGACACCACAACCATAAGGATAGACTGCATCAAACCCACCCTGCATAATCATATTATATGCAGTCACATAACTGGACACTGGATAAACAACGTCCACATCATAATTATAGACAACTTCTGTTTTTGATGATAGAAGCAAATCATTTAGAATGCGAGTCTTGTAAAAGAATTTATTATCAGACTGCTCAAAGATGTGATGCAAATTTGTTGGAAGAGCACCAAAAATTTTTTCAATAATTGGGATTGCTTTTATTTTAAATACTGATTGAGTGTCATTTTCCTGTATGATAATTGGACATTGTGGAAAATGATGAGAAATATAACTTATTGAAGTAATTACATTTTTTAATCTATCTTCCGATTCAATTCTACAAGGCATTAAAAATGTAAGATTATTCATAATCAACCTCAATCCAACTATTAAGAATAAGATCATTCATATTGTAATGGTCATACATTGAACCAAACCAAGGTTTAGGTGCGACAATCGGTTGAGTTGGATTACGTATTAACCATGCTCCCCACCAACTCATTGTACTATTTGCAATAATTCCTCCAGTACATAAAGACATCATACAAAGGTCAAAATATGGAATCAATGAATGTTGTCTACCTTCAAGAGTATCACAAGTTTGTGGATATTTTTCAGTATATTCGGAAAGCATAAATCTATCATCTTTAAATAAATCTTGTCTCCTACACCATTCAATGTCATCAGAAAATATAAGAACTTGCGAATCTTCTTTATAGTAAGTTAGTGCTTTTTGATAGTATTCAATTGGGCAAGATGGATGAGCTTCAGGTTTTATTAAGTAATCGCCACGTCGAACATGAAGAAAAATTGGATTTTTAAATTCATCAATTATTTCTTTACATGGTATAAGAATTTCATCTTTAAAAATATAATCTTTACGAATAATATTACTTACATTTAAAAAATATTTTTCAGATGTAAAGTAATCATGAAGGTTTACATTATCTGGGCAACTGTCAAAAAACTCTTTATTGAAATGAAACTGTCCGGTAGAAATACTTTGAGCGTTTAAATATCCAAAATTTTTTTCCTCTACAGATCCCATTTTAAAGCAATCAAAAAGACCATAATTAGAATCTCCATAACTTTCTGGAGGAGGAATTATCCAATTAAATTTACGATTAGCGGCAATTCCACGCAAACCAGCATACTGAAACATTTGGTTTCCCAAACGACCATTAGAACCTAATCGATTATAACTTATAGTCATTCAATGTCCTCTTTAAAATAATTCAAATAAATAAAATCTTCAAGTATTTCATATTCCTTTGCCTTTTCTAAATTTTCTTTAATTGCTTCCATTTTGCTAAAGTAAATTTCTTCAGAAACATCAAATTCTTCAGTCAAATTAATAATTCCATTTTGATTAAAATATTTTCCAATATCTGGTGATCCCATATAAACAGGTATAGTACCAGTAGCAAAACAATCAAGGATCTTTTCAGTAAAATAAGACTCATAAAATCCATTTTCAATTACAACCGAAAACATGTAATCGCAAAGACCTTCTTCTTTTGTTGAAATTTCATTTATACCGCGACCATAGATATCAATTTGATCTTTCAGCATTTCTACCCATTGAAGTCTAGTTCTTTGTCCCTCCGTCATTGTTTTGTCGGATGATATCATAGAAATTATTTTCGTCTTATCATAAATTTTCGGTTCTTTAATCCAAAACCCTTGAGCAGGACACCATTTAAATTTTTCATCTAAACACAATAATTCTTGATTATGTGTAAAAATCAAATCAAAAGTTTCTAGATACTGTTTTGTATTATCTTTTATATGTTCAACAATTCCGGGTTTTATATATTTTGATTCTAAAATCCATGCATATTTTTTACCAGAAATTTTGTCATTAAAAGCTATAGAAATATCATTATCAATATAAAAAGTATGTCCGATTGAAGAATCTTTTACCCACTCAATATACTTAGATTCTTTTCCATGAACAGAGTATCCTTTATTGCCACCACTTAAATGCGTGAAAGTATTTCCGACTAGGTTAATTTTAAACTTCATTGTTCTATCAATTCAATTATAGTACTAGTAAGATCTTCAAGTAAGTCTTCTTTATTAAATTTTTGAAATATAAATTGACAATCAATATCTAATTCATAAGGAAGACAATCTGTTTCTCTTTTTCCAAAACATAAAAAATGTTTGCTTTTATCAAAAATATTATTTTTAGTGTTTGAAAAGGTAAATGGACCAGAACTTCTTCCAACTATTATATCACAAAAAGTTGAAAAGTATGATATTTCATTCAAATCTGAACTATTTGACTTAATAATATCCCCAGTATATTTTACATTTTCTATTTCTGTATTAATTTTATGTGTTGTTATAAGGCATAAATCATTATATTTTTCGGATATATCTTCAATTATTTCCAACATATCTCCATCATAATCACACTGTCCAGATAATCCTGGACCATTGCAAAACAATATTTTTTTTCTTTTTTCAATTTTAATAAAATTATCTACATTTTCTATATCAAAACTAGAATAATTTAAAGATGGAAAATAATTAAGTATATTTTTAAGTTGTATATTAATTTCAAATACTTTACTAATAAAATCAAAAATTTCAAAATACATTAAATCATATAATGATTGTAAATTACATTGTCCATATCTAGGTTTAGAATGACTAAAATATTTACCAATCCAAGTATTAATATAAACGGTTTCACCATGAATAAAATTACTTGCATGTTCATTTTGCGCTTGAACTTTTGGAATTTGATCTAATGAAATAAATTGCAGATTCAAATCTTTCAATAAATATTCCCCCCAATAATGTGAGTAGAAAAAATTAATTTTTAAATCTTTCATTTCTTCCATAATTTGATCAACAAAAGGTCTAGAAAGAAAAACATCTCCTCTATGGGCATAATTAAAAAATACAATATTTTTCATATTTTTTCACAAATTTTTCGCATTAACTCAACTATATATTCTTTTTTAAAGATGCTATTATTCTTATCAATTACATAATCCTGATTAATGTATTCAAAAAATAATCCATCATTATTATCAATTTCAATAATTCTATCAATCATAGCATCAAAATTTTCATAATCATAGTAGTTAATAAAACAATTTGTATTCAAATCGTCTTTAATATTTTTATTACCCCAATAAATTGGAATAGTATTTGCCAATAAAGACTCATAAATTTTTTCACTGAGCAATCCAGAATCACTCACATAAGTATAATCGTTAGGAGATTTTACACATCCATGAGAATTTTCGAAACAAATATTAAATTTATATTGAGAAAGAAATTTAACTTTTAATAAAGAATTTTCAAATTTAGTAACATCACCCATTGGAATTTGATTACTATTATTCAGATAAGATCCATGAGAATTTACATTTTTATATAAATTTAATTTATCAAAAAAATATTTTCTTGGGCAAGATGGATATCCATTACCTCTAGCAACAAAGGAACAAAATTTATTTGGAATAATTTTTGTTATACTTCTTTTCTTCAAAAGAATTTCATAATCATCAATATAACCATTTTTGTAATACTCATAGTTATAATGTAAAATTAAAGGAACTCTATGAAAAAATGGATCTTCAAAATTAAAAAAAGTTAGTGCATTATCAATTACATTTTTATCTATATTTCCAGACCAAGAAAGAAAAGGTTCTCCAGTATAATAAATTATTTTAGAATTTTTGTATTTAATTAAATCTGGATTTAAATCATTTCCAGTTATAACAATATCAGGAGAAATACTATCAAAAATTAAATTAAAACTATGAGATAAAGCCCAGGTAAGTAAATTGTTTTGTGGATCAAAACATTGAAAATCGCAAAAATATTTGAGTGTTTTCATTTAGTTTATAATGTAAAATTTTCAATCACAGAATCCAAGCGTTCATGATGTATTAGTTTAGGAATACTAGCATACCCAACACAATCCGTTGTTTTCAATAAATTTTGAATATTCCCATCTGCCGTCCAAGTTATTTTGGAATTAATATCATATAGTTTTTTAGCATACTCTTTAGTAACAGCAAATCCTATTGTTGCATCTGGAAAATAATTACCATTTTTATTGATGAAAAATAAATTTTTGGAATAATTTGGTAATGGGTCTGGATCATGATGTCCGTATCCCAAATAAAATAACTGCCAATCATCAGGAAGTTGGTTATAAATTTTTTCCAATTGATTTATATTTTTTGAAAGTAAAATATCATCCTCTAAAATAAGACAGTTTTTAATATTATTCTCAAAAATATACTTGTAAATTTTTCTAAAACTTTCTGTGCAAGCAATTTGTCCAGGTGTTAATTCATAATAACACCCATTATCATAATAAGTTTGAATATCCATTTCATCATAATGACATCCATAAAAAAATGTATAATCAATTCCATTCAATCTCGGAATCATTCTTTCTCTTCTATTTTTAGAAATTTCATGATTAGTAGTAAGAACTAATACTTTTTCAAAACATTTATTCAAAATATGTGTCATTTTTATTTAAATTGATTTTTATGTCTAGTAGTCCAAAATCTCTTTTGAGATTATAAGAATATGCGGTTTTCATTCCACTGGGTTTTATATCATTAAATAATATTCTTTCACCAACTGGTAAATCATAGATAATATGGTCAAATTTTATTTGATTTTCTATTAAAAATTTTTCAGTAATATTTTTAAATTCTGAAGACCTAGCAGTTAAAATAATTATAACATCATTTTTTGATATGTTATTGAAAAATTCTTTAACTCCAGGAAGAAGTTGATCTCCATAAAATTTATACCCATTATGTTTTACAAGTGTTCCGTCTAAGTCAAATATCCATGTTTTATTTAAATGAGAGTAATTGCTTTCGTCCATAGTTGACAACCTTTATAAAAAGAATATAAAATTGCATCAATATCTTCTTTTACATAACCAGACAAAGAAAACCAAACTCCCATATGTAAAAGAGTCATTTCAAGTTCAGATACTCCAGATCTTTGAAGTATATAATTATCAAAATGTTCATATCCATTTGTATCTATAGAAATGTTAATTTGATTATTTCTATCTACAACAAATTTTTTTGAATTTATTTTATCATAATTTCCAATTGCAGAATAATAAAATTTTACCCAATCATATCTAAAATCTCCATATATTTCAGATTTACCAAAAGTTCCTCTTGGGTCAATAAACCATATTTGATTTTTATCATCAATTAGTGTATTACTAAAAGTACAGTCCCCATGAATTACTGAATATTTAATATCATTAAGTAAATATTTTTCTATTATTTCTTCAAACCTTTTTATGTCACAAAAAGGATTTTTACATTTTTTACCATTAATTTCAATAACTGGTTTATAAAAATCTTCAATAATATGTTTAACTTCCATTACTCTTTGGTATGGTTTAAAAAAATAAGTATCCATACAATCATGATTACTTATTGGATTAAAACTTTCTTGAATAGAATGTAATTCTTCAAGTGCATCACAGTAATTTTTAATTATAAAATCCTTATTTTTTTCAATTTCCCAAGCATGTTTTCCATCAATTTTAGACATAATTAATGGATCCGTTGAATAAATTTTAGGAATTTTAGTAAAAGAATTTTTTACATAATTATACCAATTTTTTTCAGATTCATGTATTTTTTTATATTTTAAATCTATACATTTTTTATGTATTTTATTATCTAATAATATAACTTTATTAAAAAATCTATGCTTAACTTCATTATTTAATATTTCTTCATATTTTTCACAAGTTCCAACTTCAAAACAATCATGATTTATAAATGAAGATATTTCTGATGGGAAATAATTTTCTGAAAGAAATCCTCGCACTAAAGATTTATCCGTTTTAATTTTTTCAAATTTTTTTTTATTTTTAAATACAAAAAATCCAGAAACACCTATTTCTTGAGATGATATATTTTCAAATACACCATCGCGTAAAGACCATCTACAATCAAAATTACCGGCAATTCCGACTAATAATTCCGTATTAAAGGAAAATTGTTGCTCCTTTTCAAAGAATAAATCAGACCAAGTAATTATAAATGGTTCATCGTCTGGTATATTTTCAAGTACAAATTTTATTCCAGCAGATGTTCCTTCTTCATCAGTTTGATAGAGAATACAATTATCACAATCAATAATATAATTAATATAATTTGATAAAATTTTAAAATGAGTATCACCTATTATAATAACCTTTTTATTTTTGTAAATATCTAAAGTTTGTTTTATCATAGGTTTACCATGAACAGGAACCAAACACTTTGGTTTATTCATAGTGTATTTTCCTAAGCGAGTCCCTTTACCTCCCGCTTGAACAATTACATATTTAACATCATTATGAGTAATCATATTAATAATTTTCCAATTGTGCCGCCCGGATGATTTTTAACAAACTCTTTAAGAGTAAAATTTTTTCTTTTACATATTTCACAAGCAATAGATTGAAGAAATATTGTAAAAATAGCAATTGAAGAAGTTGGAACAACGTTTAAGTGATCTGCTTCTCTAGACACATGAAGATCAATATCTAAACAAGAATATTTTTGAGATTGATTTGTTTTATTTGAATGAATAGAAATAATTTTACAATTTTTATCATAAACATGATGTAAAAAATTTATTAATTCTTCAGTATTTCCACTTTTTGATATTGATATAAGCAAATCATTTTCATTAATAACTCCCATATCTCCATGAACGCTATCAACAGAATTAATAAAAAAACAAGGAATTCCAATCGAAGAAAATGTAGACGTTGCTTTTGCTGCAACATGTCCATTTTTTCCTACTCCAGTAAAAAAAATTTTTCCTTTACAATCAATAATAAAAGATAAGAATTGTTCTATTTTACTATCATCCAATAATAAAAAAGATTCTTGTATTGAATCAATGTGCTTTTTATAAAAATTTTTTACAGACATAAATCTTTTAATTTATCAAAAAAAATATTTAAATTATTAGTAATAAATTTATTTTCATTTTTATCCATCAAATTAAAAAATGGTTCTAATTCAGAATTACCATAATAATTAATTATAGATGATATAGACATAGCCATTGATGTATTTCCACCTGTGGATAAAGATATTACATTTTTTGCCCTATTCATTAATTCACAATCTTTAATAAAATTATCAAAATTTGGAGAAGTAATACCTAGTTCATCGATAGTTAAATCTTCATAATTGTCAATATTACTGATTAAATCATCGTAGATTGAATATACTGCACTAGATCCACCTAAACATTTATATTCGTTATTTAATCCAACTATTTTTTCCCCCATCAATATAATTTTATTTTTTTTAGAAATACTATTAAGTAAATTTAAATATTCATTCCGTAAAGAGTAATATACATTAATATGCATACCTCTAATTTTTGTCAATACAACTATATAATCTTCTTTATTTTTTTGTAGTGTAAAATATTTTTCAAGACAGGGAATTTCTGGTTTCAATCTTTCTCTCATACTAAATTCTACTGGACTCATAGAATTAACATTTACATAATCATGAATTAAATAAGGATCTTCCAAAAATAATTTATCAAATAACGGTGATATAAATTGATAATATTCATCATAATCATTTTTACACCCTTTAATCACTTGATTATCAAAAGATATATTAATTTTATCATAATTAAATTTAATAGAATCTAAAATTTGTTTGAAGTGAAATATATCACCTATTCCCACATGTGTGTTTATATTTAATTCCATATTTAATATGTTTTATGTTTTCTTTGAATAAATTTTCCACTATCCAATTCTTCACCATTGACAGCATCTTTAACAATCTCAATAATTTTTTCATCAACTTCATCTATGAGTTGATTCCTTTGAATATTAAGATCACATGCTCTTTTCAAACATTCCCATAATTTTTGAGCACCATCCTCACTTTCAAAATATTTTGCTTTATATTCTTCAAAAGACATTCTACGAATTTCATAAAGCATTTCTTGATTATTCCACATCTTGAGATCAACTGTTGTAAGTTTATCTACAAGAGAACCTAATGTATCAGCCATGATTTACTCCTTAATAATTTTACGAAATGCTATTTGATATCCTTGATGAATCATTTCTATTGGTAAATTTTTATTAGAAATGTATTCATCAACAGAAGGTTTAATAGGAGGATCCCCACCATTGTAATCATCCATCCATATAATTCCATCATCAGAAATAATTTTTATGGCATTATCAAGATCAGAAACAACTTGACTAGGCACATGAGATCCGTCTATGTAAATAAAATTAAATTTTTTATTATTCTCTTTAAAGAAAATGTCTGAGGTTGTTTTTTTAAAAGTAACTTTATCTGGAAACAATGTATTTGATATGTTACTTAAAAAATTTTCTTCCTGCTTTGATGACAATATATTTCTATGATCATTGTCATCAATGGATAAAAAAGGATCAACACAGGTAAGAGTTGAATTCTCATGGGAGAGGAAATTATCTACAAAAAATACTGAAGATGCACCCTCATATGATCCAATTTCTAGAATATTATTGATTTGATCTTTATTTAAAAAATTAAATAACAAAGATTTAATTTCAGAAAATTGAAACCATAAAGTATTGGGACTAAATGTGTAAGTCATATTTAACTTAAAGAACAATAAAAAATTTTTTCAGTTTGTGAATATATTTTAAATCCATTATTTAAATAAAGATTAATTGCTTTGTAATTTTCTTTATCTACAGATAAATATAAAATATTATTTTCTCTATTATCTATAAGATTTTTTAGAATTACTTTCCCATATCCTTTTCCAACAAAAGAGTCAAAAACGCACATACCTAACCACATTTTATCATGCTCATAGTCCAAATGTCCATATCCAACTGGTTCTGGATTATTCAATATAAAATGATAAAAATGATTATCAAAGCATCTTTCATCTCTGGAATCAAAATATCTAAATGTAGATTTTAAATTTTTATTCTTATCAATAATTTTTTTTATTTCTGAAAAAGAAAATTCTAGATCAAAGTTCATAACTCAAAATAGACTCACAAATATATTCAAGTTGTTCTTCAGTTAAATCCGGATAACTTGGTAGATTAATACCTCTTCTACCAATATCTTCAGATATCTTATGCATTTCATACTTTGAATAATGCATTGGCATAGTATGAACAGGATAAAACAATGGTCTAGTTTCTATTCCTTTAGAGTCTAAATGATTGCGTAGTTTATCTCTAGTATTCTTACCAAATTTATCTTTATTGATCAATATACTACACATCCAATAACTATGATATGTACCAGAAACTTCTTGATGAAAATGGTAATTAGTATTTTCAAACTTTTCTTTATAATAGTCTGCTATTTGTCTTTTTCTCAGCAATAAATCATTAGATCTTTCGAGTTGTGCAAGTCCTATTGCACAGGCAATATTAGTAAGTCTATAATTGTATCCTATAGTATCATGCCAATATTGGCGATGATCTGCAAGCCCTTGACTTTTAAGATGTTTTGCCCTTTCATATAAAGTCTCATTATTAGTAACCACCATACCACCTTCTCCAGTGGTTATAGTTTTATTGCCAAAAAAACTATAAGTTGCAATATCTCCAAAAGAACCAACGTGTTGGTTATTAAATTTTGTTCCAAAAGCTTCTGCACAATCTTCAACAACAAATAAATTGTATCTATTTGCAATATCACAAATAGATTTCATATCACATGATTGCCCATATAAATGAACCACCATTATTGCTTTTGTTTTATTTGTGATTTTCTTTTCAACTTCTACTGGATTTATTTGCCAACTTACTGGATCACAATCAACAAATACTGGAGTTGCACCAGTGTATTGAATTGAATTTACGGAAGCAATATAAGTAAAAGTTGGTACAATAACTTCGTCACCTTCACCTACACCCAAAGAAAGTAACGCAAGGTGAAGTGCAACTGTTCCATTCGATACAGTTGTTGCATATTTAACTTCAGTTTTTTTCGCAAATTCATTTTCAAATAGTTCTGTAAATTTACCCTTCGAAGAAATCCAAGAAGAATCTAAACATTGATTAACATACTCTTTCTCTCTTTCAGTAATTGATGGTTTGTAAACGGGTATTTTTATATTCATTTCATCTCCTGCACATAATAATTGTAAGTTGATTGAATACCATCGTCAAGTTTAATTTTTGGTTCCCAACCTAAAGATTTAATTTTATTTACATCTAATACTTTTCTAGGAGTTCCATTTGGTTTTGAAGTATCCCACTCTATATTACCCATAAAATTTAAAACATTGGCAATTTTAAAAGCAAGTTCTTTAATAGTTACATCTTCACCAGTTCCAACATTAATAGGTTCTGGATCATTATACTTTTGCATACAAACATAACACGCTTCTGCCAAATCATCAACATGTAGGAATTCTCTCCTTGCAGAACCGTCACCCCAAAGTTTTACAGATGGTCCATACCAAGGACCTCCTGGATCTATAATATATCCATCTTCCTTTGCTTTATGAAATTTTGCAATCATTGCTGGAAGAACATGAGAACTTTCTAAATCAAAATTATCATTTGGACCATAAAGATTAGTTGGCATCAAAGAGATTGCATTAAATCCATATTGTTCACGATATGCTTGACACATCTTAATTCCAGCAATCTTTGCAATTGCATAGGCATCATTAGTTGGTTCTAAAGTACCAGTCATCAATTGATCTTCAGTAATTGGTTGAGTTGCAAACTTAGGATAAATGCAAGAAGATCCAAGAAAAAGAAGTTTTTTGACTCCAAATTTACGAGCAGCATGAATAATATTTGATTGGATCATCAAATTGTCATAAATGAAATGTCCTGGATAATTTTTATTGGCACCAATACCACCTACTTTTGCTGCAGCAAGATACACATATTCGGGTTCATTAATTCTAAAAAATCTCTCCACATCTTCTTGTCTTCTAAGATCCCAATGGGAAGATGGGGTAGAAAAAATGTTCGTATATCCTTTCATGTGAAGCATACGAACAATTGCAGATCCTACCAACCCAGTGTTACCAGCAACGTAAATGCGACTTTCACTGTCCATAAATGCACATATCCTCAATTAATTGTTGAAATGAAATTTTAGGTTCCCAACCTAGTTTTTCTTTTGCCTTAGTGGCATCACCTAATAAGGTCTCTACTTCAGCGGGTCGAAAATATTTAGGACTTACCTTAATGACTGTTTTTTTAGTAAGTTTGTCAATACCAACCTCATCAATTCCTTCACCCTGCCAGGCAATACTCATTCCAAAGTATGGTGCTGCCTCTTCAACAAACTCACGCACCGAGTACTGCTGCCCTGTAGCGATTACATAATCATCTGCCTCATCCTGTTGTAACATCAACCACATCGCTTCTA
>Ga0129333_10002650_pt1 | contig 16726 bp, 14 predicted proteins | sample CPB6_08_DNA_FD_94474 | JGI IMG/M metagenome (GOLD analysis project Ga0129333, IMG submission 94474) | Freshwater to marine salinity gradient microbial communities from Chesapeake Bay, USA - CPBay_Sum_0.6_0.8_DNA | ecosystem: Environmental > Aquatic > Marine > Coastal | place: USA: Chesapeake...
AGCCACGCGACATCTATGCGATGGGCCGCCAGAACTGGTTTGCTCATGTGGGGGCCGAACACGCCGTGGTCCGCAACGCCGTTGGCGTGTTCGACCAGTCGAGCTTCGCAAAATACGAAATCTCCGGCCCCGGCGCGCGCGCAGCGCTCGACTGGATCTGCGCGGGCGCCGTCAGCAAGCCTGCGGGCCGCGTCACCTACACCCAGCTTCTCAACACGCGGGGCGGCATCGAGGCGGACCTCACGGTCACGCGGCTCGACGACTCGCTGTTCTATGTCGTCACCGGTACCGGCTTCCGCACCCATGATCTCGCCTGGATCCGCGATCACCTGCCGGGTGGCGCGCCGGTGACGCTGCGCGACGTGACCGAGGAGTGGGGCACGCTCTCGCTCATGGGACCAGGCTCGCGCGCCGTGCTCGCGGCCGTGACCCGCGATGACGTGTCGAATGCCACCTTCCCCTTCGGTCACGCGCGCGTGATCGAGGTGGCCGGCGTCGGCTTGCGCGCGCTGCGCATCACCTATGTGGGTGAGCTGGGCTGGGAGTTGCATGTGCCGCTGGCCGGCATGGCCAGGGTCTATGATGCGCTGATGGATGCGGGTGCCGCGCATGGCATCAGGCCCGTGGGCTACCGCGCGCTCGAATCCCTGCGGCTCGAGAAGGGCTACCGCGCCTGGTCATCCGACATCACGCCCAACGACACGCCCCTCGAGGCGGGGCTGGCCTGGGCGGTGAAACTCGGCACGGCAACACCGTTCCTCGGGCGCGCGGCGCTCGAGGCGGCGCGGGCGAAGCCGCTCGTCAAGCGTCTCGCGGGCTTTCTCATCGCCGATCCAGCCGCCGTTCTGGTTGGCCGCGAAACCATCCTGCGCAATGGCGAACCGGTGGGCTATCTCACCTCGGGCGGCTATGGCTATACGCTGGAGCGCGGCATCGGCTATGGCTATGTGCGCCACGCAGCCGGGGTGAGCGACGAGTTCCTGTTGTCCGGCCGCTATGAGCTAGTTGTCGCCAATGAGCTTGTCCCGGCCGAGATCGGCCTGCAGCCCTTCTTTGATCCCGCCCATGCGCGCGTGAAGGCCTGAGACAACGCGGTAGGTGCCGCGCTGATCTGTCCCGGGGATTGGCCATCGTGGTGGTTCCTTGACGCTCAAGGCCCCATGAGCGTGCGCAGGCGGGCGCAGGCCGTGGCGAGGTCGTCATCTGCGGCATTCATTCGCGGCGGCGTCGTTGCATTGCCGAACCATGACACGCGTGCCTCCGACACCAGGCGATCGATCAGCCTCCGGCGGTCGGCGGCAGCTTCGATGAGTCCGGCGTCGAACAGCCACCGGACCGGCGCGAATGCCGCGCGCTCGTCGGCCACGGCATTGCGGTGGAGCCAGTTTCCGACACTCAGCCTGAGGCCGGTATCCTGTGGCAGGGGATAGACCGAAACCGGCCGTGATGCGGCGAGCGCATCAGCCAGCATCGACACGGAATCGCTCGTCACGATGATCTCAGAGGCCTCCGCCAGAGCCGAACGGTAGCGGCTCTCGCCCGGAGCAAAGAGCGAGAGCCGGTGCGGCGGCACGATGATGCGCCGAAGGGCGGCGACGGCGTCTGCGGGCGTGCGCGGGCTGGTGTGCGCATCGAGCAGCCTGGCCCTTCCCGACGCATGGGCGAGCGCGCGGCGGGCGAGTTCTTCGGCGACTTTGCCGTCGAGTCGGTCCGGAAATGCGGGTCCGCCCACGATGAGCGCAACCGGCCCGTCAGATGCATCGGCCCGCGCCGCCGCTGCGGCTGAACTCAGCGGCATCGACAGTTCCACGACATTGGATGCGGGCGGCAGACGATATTGCGCGGTGGTGAGGACGAGATCGAAATGCCGCGTGGCGCCCGCCGGACGGCCGAGGCACACGATGCGCGTCCGCCCACCCGAACGCCGCTTGATGTCGCGTGCGATGACGCTGGTCATCGCTTCCGCGCACAAAGCCAGGCGCGGCCAGGGCGGGCCGGGCGGGTTCACAACGCGCCGTGCGGCGAGCAGGGGGTGCGACGGGCCACGGAAGCGCAGCGTCTTCACCTCGGCGGGCCAGTCCAGCGCGTGGACAAGCGCCAGCATCTGGTCGAGATCGCCCTGGCGTCCGCCGGACAGGATCCAGACCCCGGGCTCAGCCGCCATGCCCGGTACCCTTTGCCTCGCGCAGCACCCGGATGTAGCTGTCAAGCAGGCCGGAGAGCACCATATCCCAGCTGAAGCCAAGGGCCTTCTGCCGGGCCGCGGCGCCCATGCGCTGGCGTTCGACGGGATCGGCAACAAGTGTGGCGAGAGCCTGTGTCAGGCCTTCCGCGTCGCGCGCGCTGACTAGCCGCCCGGTGAGGCCATCCTCCACCAGTGAATTGCTGCCGCTGGAGCGCGCATTCACCGCCGGAAGCCCACTCGCCATGGCCTCCAGCGTCACATTGCCGAAGGTCTCGCTCTCGCTCGGAAAAAAGAAGATGTCAGCCGAGGCATAGGCCCTGGCCAGAGCCTCGCCATGCAGGAAGCCCGTGAACACGCCATCGGGGAGCCCCGCGCGCAGCGCGGCCATTTCCGGTCCGTCGCCAATGACCAGCGGCCGCACTGGCAGTCCCTGCGCGGTGAGCCGGTTCATCACATGCATGTAGACGGCCGTGTTCTTCTCCTTCACCAGCCGGCCGGCAAAGGCGATCGCCACCTCATCCTCGCGGATGCCAAGGTTGCGCCGCCAGCCCATGTCGCGCTTCTCCGGCGTGAACAGCCCGCTGTCGACGCCCCGCGCCCACACCTCCACCGCCTGTGACTGGCCATCGCGGCGGATGATGTCCGCCATCGACTCGGACGGTGGATAGACGCGGCGGACGCGGTTGTAGAAGTGGCGCATGTAGCGCCGCCCGAGGGGCTCCAGAAGCCCGAGGCCATAGAAGCGCAGATAGGTGTCGTAGCGTGTATGGTAGGAGGCGACTGCCGGAATGTTCCAGCGCTCAGACAGCTTCAGCGCCTGATAGCCCAGAATGTCGGGAACGGCGATGTGGAACAGCGTCGGCCGGAAGGCGGCCAGCCGCTGCCGCGCCGCCTGCGTGAGGCCCAGCGCGATGCGATACTCGGAGCGTGTTGGAATCGCGAAGGACGGCACGGGCACCAGTTCGCCGACCGATTCAAAGGCCGGGGTCTCCGCCACGGGCGCGAACACCAGCACCGGAACGCCACGGCTTTCGAGAAACGCCACGAGGCGGTTCAGCGTCAGCGCCACGCCGTCCTTGATATAGTTGTAGTTGCCGGTGAACAGGGCCACCCGCAGCTCCGGCTCGGGCTGCCCTGTCTTGTCCTGCACGGTGACGCTCAGGCGGCGGCCTTCAGCGGCGCCAGAGGCGGCACGCTCTTCATCACGTCGTAGGAATCATGACGGATGAAGTTGTTGCTCATCGCCTCCTTGATCTGGGCGTCGGTCACGAGGCCCTTCTCATAGGCTTCCTTGAGGAGGCCGAAGAACAGCGCCTCCTGATTGCGGTCCGGGTGGCGGGCATAGCGGCCGAGCAGGGCGTGGTCGCCGAACAGCTTGCGGCGCATGCGCATGATCCAGCCGATGACCGGCACGAATTCGGTGGGCGTGTAATCCACCTTGAGCCCGGTCTTCCACGGCTGGGTACGGCGGCGCGTGTTGTGGATCATCTTGGTATGGGGCGTGAGCCTGTCGAAGTCGTTCCACTCGTCCTCGAAGGTGCCGATGGTATTGCGGTCTTCCATCAGCAGCGAAATCCAGGTGTGATAGTCGCGCTTGCCCTCGAACAGTTCGTTGAAGCCCTTCTCGACGTCCCAGTGCTGGAGCTTGGCGCAGTCGAGCAGCATGACGCTCGAGGCAAAGGCGCCATTCTTGAATTTCGAACCACGGCACATGATGGCCTTGCCCTGCATGTCGCGGGTGAGCAGTTCCCACACGTCCTGCACCGCGAACACATCCGGGTCGACGACCAGGGCGCGGCCCTGATAGCCCATGAGCTTCGGTGGCATGAAGCGGGTCAGCGTGAAGGACTGCAGGTCGTTCTCGTGCCAGACCCGCTGGACCCCATGGCGCATGTAGCTCTGGCCCTCGCGCCTGGAGAAGAAGGGGTAGGCCTCCTGCTGCATGATGGTGACGTCGAACTTGTCGGCATGCGCGGAATTGCGCTTCATCGAGTAGGCTGAGACGATCGCGCCGATCGACTGCTTGTTGTTGGTCTGGATGAAGATGTGAGGCCGGGTGGCCCCCGTGTTGCCGGTCGAAGCCATGACAAATCCCGAAACTATTGCTTACTGAGCGCCCGTGTATCATGTACTGACCGGCGGTTCAAACGCCGCGCGCGCGCGGCTTTCGGTCACAAGGGCGTAAGTTTTTGCAATCAAACGGGAATTCTGACCAGAAGACCGGCGCGCCACGGGTCTGGATCGTGCAGAGCCCGCATTCGGGGGACAATACCCAGCTGCGCGCGCTGGCAGCGGGGCTGGGATGGCCGACCGAGGTGAAGCAGCTGGCCTATCGCGGCCCGGAGCCGCTCCTGCGCCTGATGAGCCGCGCCAGCCTCGCAGGCATAGATCTGGCACGGTCGAGCCCGCTGGCGCCGCCCTGGCCGGATCTCGTCATCTGCTCGGGCCGGGGCGCCGAGGCTGTCGCGTTCTGGATCCGCGTGCAACATCCTGCCTGCCGCCTTGTCTTCATCGGAACGCCGTGGGCGGCGCATGCGCGATTCGACCTGATCATCACCACGCCGCAATACCGGCTGCCGCAGGCGCCCAACGTGCTCCACAATCGCCTGCCGCTTCATGATGCCACGCCGGATGTGCTTGCCGCGGCTGCCGCCGCCTGGGCGGAGCGTCTGGCGCAACTGCCGAGGCCCTTCACTGCGGTTCTCGTGGGCGGGCGCAGCGGTCCCTATCTCATGACACCGCAGGCGGCGGCCCGGCTTGGCCGCATGGCCAGCGACATGGCGAAGGCTGACGGCGGGTCGCTGCTCATCACCACGAGCGCGCGCACCAGCCCGGCTGCCGCCGATGCGCTGGCAGATGCCATCAGCGTGCCCTGCCACCTGCACCGCTGGGCGGGCGCCGTGGGCGAAAATCCCTTCCACGCCTTTCTGGGGCTTGCACACCGCATCATCGTGACGGCGGATTCCGTGTCGATGATGGCGGAGGCCGTCAGCACCGGGAAACCCGTGCTCCTCTTTGACATCGAGGAGGGGCGCTATGCCATGCGTGCCGAGGAGCGAGCGGCGGGCGCGCCTGCAGCCATCGGCTGGCGTGGCCGCAGCCTCGATGCGACGCTGTTCCGTCTGCTCATCAATCACGCGCCGCCCCGCTTCTCGCGGGATCTGCGAATCATTCACCGCCAGCTCGTGTCCGATGGCCATGCGCAGTGGCTCGGCGATCCGCCGCGCCCGGCTGCAAGCCTGCCGCCCGAAGATGGCCTCGCGCGTGCCGTGGCTCGCATCCGCGGACTTTTTGGCCTATGAGCCGCCAAGCCTCCGTTGCCCGGGATTGCCGATCCGATGTCCGCTGACAGCCACAAGAGCCTTGCCGACCGCTGGGTCAGCCTCCGGGGCATGGCCTGGAAGGCGCTGCTCGCCCGCGCCGAGGCCTTTGCCTATCTGGTGACCGGTCTGCCCGTGGCGCTGCGCTGGGGAGCTCGGGGCAAGCCGGCGCCAGATGTGCCTCCCGCCCGCTATCTCCATCGCCACTACGCCTGGGACTACTGGCGCCTGCCTCTTGGCCCGGTCAAGGCGCTGCTCGCTGCGCTGGTCTGGCCGGTGGCGCTGGCGGTGGCGGTCGTGCTGTTCACGCGGCGCAATGGCCGGGCGATTGCGGCGCGCACCGGCGTCAGCGTCGCCACGCAGATCCGCGGCCAGCTGGAGATGGCCGCGCGCTTCGGCATCGCTCCCTTCTGGTACTACATGTATGAACTCCATCTGCCTGAGCGACGGGCACGCGCCGCGCTCTATCTCACCGCCCATGAGACCATCGGCCCGGCCTATGGTCTGCTGCAGCCGCCGCCCGGAACGGACGACATGGATGACAAGATCTGGTTCGCCGGGCACTGCCATGCGCATGCCGTCCGCGCCGTGCCGGTGCTGATGCATTTCAGCCATGGCGAACGTCAGCCCCTCGCGGGCGGCGTGAGCGTGCTGCCCGAGGCCGATCTCTTCGTGAAGCCGCGCTCGGGATCGGGCGGACACCGCATGGAGCGCTGGGACGCCATCGGCGGGTCGCGTTACCGCGATGCCGGCGGGCAGATCCTCACGCGTGACGAGCTGATGGCCAGGCTCGCGCGCCGGTCGCTCAGGGACGACTATCTTGTGCAGCCGCGGCTTGCCAATCATCCGGCCCTCGACGACATCGCCAATGGCGCGCTCGCCACCGTGCGGCTGCTCACCTGCCGCGATGAGCAGGGCCGGCCCGAGCCCGTCAAGGCGGCCTTCCGCATGGCGATCGGCAATCAGGTCGTCGACAATTTCCATCAGGGAGGGCTTGCCACCGCTGTTGATTTCGCGACGGGTGAAATCGGCATCGCCTCCGATCTCGGCATCCGTCCCGCTGTCGGCTGGCGCGACACCCATCCGGTGAGCGGCGCGCGCTTTGCCGGCCGCATCCTGCCGCACTGGCCGGAGGTGGTGGCGCTGGCCGTGCGCGCCCATGAGGCCTTCCCCGGACGGATCATCGTCGGCTGGGACGTCGCCATGCTGGCCGATGGTGCGATGATCATCGAGGGCAATGGCAGGCCTGATCTCGACATTCACCAGCGTGCCGAGCGCGGGCCTGCGGGCGAGAGCCGCATCGCGGAGCTGCTGCGTTTCCACGTGTCGAGGGCGTGATTGCCGCGGCCGGGCCGATTTGCTATTTCCGCCGCGAACTTTCAGCCGCGAAAGCCATCCTCTGATGCAACTGCCGAACGTCTATGACCTCCGCACCGGCATCCGCCGCCTGATCGCGGCCTCGTCCGTGCTGTTGCCGCGCGACACCGGCATCCGCGCCGAGCGCTGGTACCGGGGCTATGAAGATCACCGGAAGCTCGCAGCCGCCGACGCCGTGATCGTCTCCTTCGGCAAGAGCGGCCGCACCTGGCTGAGGGTGCTGCTGTGGCGCTATTTCGCGAAGAAGAACGGCTTCGAGCGCGAGGGCATTTCCGGCTTCGACGAATTCCGTCTCAACAATCCAAATGTGCCGGTGCTGTTCTTCACCCACGACAACTACCTGAGGGACTATGCCGGCCACGACCGCAAGGCCGATCTCTACGGCGCATCGCACGTCGTGCTGCTGGTGCGCGACCCGCGCGACACCGCAGTCTCGCAGTTCTTCCAGTGGAAGCACCGCATCGTGCCGCGCAAGAAGCTGATCAACGGCTACCCGCTCTCCGAGTTGGACGTCCACGATTTCATCGTCAGCCCCGAGGCCGGGCTTCCGAAGATCATCGCCTTCATGAACGCCTGGGCTGCGGCCATGGAGAGCATGCCGGATCTGCTGGTCGTGAAATATGAAGACCTGCGTGCCGACACGAAGGGCCAGCTGGCCCGCGTGCTGGCCTTTCTTGGCCAGACCCCGGATGACGCCCAGCTCGCGGACGCGGTTGAATTCGCCTCCGTCGACAACATGCGCCGCATGGAAATCGAGAACGCCGGAAAGGCGCTGGCCCAGCGCAGCATGAAGCCGGGCGACGCCAATGATCCCTCGAGCTTCAAGGTGCGCCGCGCCAAGGTTGGCGGCTGGCGCGACTATGTGACCGAGGAGCAGGCGCTCGCCATCGACCGCATGGTCGACGACACGCTCGCGCCGGTGTTCGGCTATTCGCGGCCGCGCTGAGCGCGCTCAGGCCGCAAACAGCGGCCGTTCGTCCAGCGTCGGCGTGCGCCGCATGAGTTCCAGCGCATCATGGCGCACGTGGTTGTGCTTCATCTCGTGGCGGATCATCGCCTCTGTGACGATGCCCTTGTCATGGCATTCGCGCAGCAGGCCGAAGAACAGCCGTTCCTGGTTGGGATCGGGGTGTGGCTTGTAGGTGCCCATCAGTCCATATTCGCCGAAGATCGCGCGCCGCACCCGGTGATAGATGTTCTTGGGCGTGAAACCGCCCTTCGATTCCGGGGCGCGGAAATCAACAGGAAGGCCCGATTTCCACGGCTGGGTCTGGCGCTTGGTGTTGTGGATCATGCGTGTCTCGGGTGTGAGCCGGTCGAAATCATTCCACACCGACTCGAGCAGGCCGATCGAACCCTCGGGCTCGAGTTGCAGCGTGATCCATTTCATGTAGTCGCGCTCGAAACGGAACATCGCCTCGAAATCAGCCCTCACCTGCCAGTGCGTGAGCTTCGGGTTGTCGAGCAGCATGACGCTCGAGGCCCATACCGCCTGCTTGGTGCCCGCCCGGTGGCGCGCCATCACCGCCGCGCCCTTCATGTCGCGCGTCAGAAGTTCGTTCACGCTGGAGATGCAGAACACGTCCGGATCGACCACCAGCGAACGGCCGTGATAGCTCATCAGTTCCGGCGGCGCGAAGCGCAGGACGGTGAAGGACTGCAGGTCTTCGTTCAGCCATTCCCGCTTCAGCCCGTCGCGCAGATAGAGGCGGCCTTCATAGTCCTTCATCCAGTCATAGGCGGTGGTCTCGATCAGGCGCACGTCGAAGGCAGAGGGATCGGCGGCAAAGCGCCGGAACGAATATTGCGAGACAAGCGCCCCGACGATCTGCTTCTCGTTGGTGTGAACGAAGACGACTGGTTTCATGGCGGGGGTCCTTTCACGCGGTCCGCGACCCGGGGTCCCGCGCTCGTCCGGCGGAATAGCAGATGCATCACCGCCGCTCAACCTTGGGCACGGCAAGCCTGCGCAGCGCAGCGCCGACCGTCGCCGCGTCATCGGGAAGCGGCGTCGTTGGCGGCTTCGGGGTTTCGCCGGGCCGGCCCGCATGTCCGCTGGCGCGGAGCAGGGCGATGGCCTTGCCGAGGTCGCGCGGCCGCAGGCGGTCGCTGATCCATGCGCCGAGCCCCGCCAGTCCGCCTTCGCGGGGCGGCTCTGCAATGAGGAGCGGCTTTCCCAGCCGCGCCACCTCGATGATCATCGACAGGCTGTCCGCCGTCACCGTGAACACATCGCCATGGGCGAGAAGGCCGAGATAGGGGTTGTCCGTGGCGGCGCTCCCGTCCCAGCGGTAGAGCCGGTCCTGTGGCCGCAGGGCGGCTGCCAGCGCGTCGGCGACCGCCGCCGGGGTGCGGCGGGATGTCGCCACATGGATGCTGCCCTGTGCCGCCGGACCGGTCTGAAGGCCGTGGAGCAGGGAGGCCGCGAAGCCGGGCCGCAGCTTGCGCTGGCCCATGTCACCGCCCACCAGCAGCACATGCAGCGGGCGCGGCATGCCGGCCAGTGCCTCGCGGGACTGCGTCCGCGCCGCCGCGAGAATGGCGGGGTCGATGCCGATCAGCGGCATGCCGATGCGCAGGCTGTTGGCCCCGCCCGGGCCGCGATAGAAGGGCGGCAGCACCACGAGGTCGAAATCGGCAGCGCGGCCCTTGGGCGCGTTGAGCAGTGCGATCCGCGTCTGCCCTCCCGATTGTGCCTTGATCCACAACGCCACGCACGACAGGTGCCGTCCGATGGCCAGCACCACGTCGGGCCAGGGCGGCGTCAGGCTGTCAGAGGCCGCGCCATCGACATGGGCGAGCGAGGCCGTGACGGCGGGCTTGATGGCCTCGTGGCCCGGGGCGATGGCGATGCGCTTGACCGTGAAGTCAAGGCCCGACGCCTGCGCCGCGCGCAAGACCTGGGCGTTGTCGCCTTGCTTCGGCCCGGTCAGAACCCACAGACGCGGCAGATGTGCCTCCCCTCGATCGTGTCCGGGGCATAGCCCAGATCCGCCCCGGGCGCGAGAGCAGGCCGGCGGCTAAAGGTTGATTCGCCCCGGGCAGTGTGCGATCCCAGCCCCAGTTTGGCGGCGGGAGACCGGGCACGGATGGACAGGCGGCAACCGGACCGGGACACCCCGGGGGTTCCCCAAACCCTTGTTATTCCGGTTGAAACAATCAACCGTGAGCTCGACGCAAAGTTGCAACTGGCGCTGCGCGCCGTGGCGCGCGGCTGGAAGGTCATCGTCGGCGGCCGCGCCAACATCAATCTCTACATCCCCCGGCTGCCGCCCTCGCTTTACATCTCCAAGGGCCTGCGTGTGGGCAACCGCTACATCCTGCGCTTCATGGACGCCTTCGGCCATGTGCCGGTAGCCCTCGACGAGGAATCGCTCATCCGCCAGTCCGACGAGGCGCTGCTGATGATGCTGGATGACGAAACCTTCAACCGGCCGCGCCTGCTCTTTGCATGGGGGCGCAGCAACGCCGATGTCTGGCGGCGCTTCGCGGGCTATCGCGGCACCCCCATTCTCGAAATAGGCAATCCCCGCATCGATCTCCTGAGGCCTGAATTCTCCGCCTATTTCAGCGCCGAGGTGGAGGCCATCCGCGCCCGCTTCGGCCGTTTCGTTCTGGTGTCGACCAATTTCAGCATGGTCAACCACTTCATCGCAGAACATTTGCGTTTCAAGACCGCTGACGGCGTGGACACGGCCCGTGCCGGTGAATTGAAATCCGGACTCAAGGCCCACAAGCAGCGCATTTTCGATGCCTTCATCGCGGCCATACCGGCCATGGCCGCCGCTGTGGCGCCCGACATGCTGGTGATCCGGCCGCATCCCTCCGAAAACCCGCAGACATGGGAAAGGGCGGCGGCGGGACTTGCCAATGTGAAGGTCATTCACGAGGGGCCGATCGGACCCTGGCTCATGGCGGCGCGGGCACTCGTGCAGAATGGCTGCACCAGCGCGGTCGAGGCTGCGGTGGTGGGGACGCCCAGTTTCGCCTTCCGGCCGCATGTTTCGGAAAGCTTCGAGGTGGAGCTTTCGAATCGCGTGAGCCGGGACTGTCGGTCGGAGGCCGAACTGGTGGCCGCGCTGCGGGAAATCCCGCCCAGGGGGCCGCTGCCGCCCGGGCAGTTGGCCTATCTCAGGACCCATATCGCCTCCGTGGATGGCGCCTTCAGCTGCGACCGGCTCCTCGATGCCCTCGACCAGCATGGCAGCCGCCTTCATCCGGCGGACCGGCAGGGTTCCGTGGCGCGGCTCATGAACAGGCTTCGCCATTTCAGGCGCTATCCGCTGCGCGATGCGCTGAAACGCCTGCGCCGGATGGGCAGCGCCACCTCCTACCGGGCCCACAAGTTCCCCGGCCTGCCGGAGGAGGCGATCACCGCCCGGATCGGCCGGCTGCGGGCCGCCCGCCCTGAATTGCCCGCTGTCCGGGTCACCCGCCTGGCGGACAGCATCTATGCCATCGAGGCGGTGGCCGTGCCGGAGCGTTCCGGATAAGAATGTGGCCAAATCCGGCGCGGCGTGGCAAACACCGCCGGAAAAGTCCAGCGTCCGACGGGCGCGAGATCGGGAAGCCTGAATGTACGCAATTCGAATCATCGGCGCTGGTTCCATCGGCAATCATCTGGCCAATGCCGCCCGCTCCTATGGCTGGCGCGTCACCCTCACCGACAACGACCCCGCCGCGCTCGAGCGCACGCGCACCTCCATCTATCCGCAGCGCTATGGTGCCTGGGATGACGGCATTGTCCTGAAGGACTCGCGCGCCGCCATGTCCGAGCCTGCCGACGTGGTGTTCATCGGCACCCCGCCGGACAGCCACATCCCGCTGGCCAATGCCGTGCTCGATGCGGTGACGCCACGGGTGCTGCTCATCGAGAAGCCGCTCGCCGGCCCCGATCTGGCCGGTTGCGCCGCACTCCTCGAGCGAGTGCGCGCCAAGGGCATCTTCGCCGGCGTCGGCTACAATCACGTGCTTGGCAGGAACACGGTGCTGGCCGAAGAGGTCCTGCGCGGCGGCATCACCGGACCCGTCGCCACCATCTCTGCCCGCACGCGCGAGCATTGGGGCGGCATCTTCAAGGCTCACCCGTGGCTCTCAGGCCCGTCTGATTCCTATCTGGGCTTCTCAAGCCGCGGCGGTGGCGCCACCGGCGAGCATTCGCACGGCATCAACATCTGGCAGCATTTCGCCAATGCGGTCGGCGCCGGCCGGGTTGCCGAGGTCACCGCCGTACTGGAGATGCAACGCCAGGCGGGCACGGAATATGATTCGCTCAGCTATGCCCTGCTGACCACCGAGGGTGGGCTGACCGGCGACGTGATCCAGGACGTCGTCACGGCGCCCGCCGACAAGTCCTGCCGGATTCAGGGGCGCGATGGCTTCATCGAGTGGCGGGTGAACCACAGCCCCGGCCATGACGCGGTGCGCCATGGCACAGGTGACAAGGCCGAGGAAACCCTGATCGCCAAGACCCGTGCAGATGATTTCAAGGCCGAGATTGCCCATCTCCAGGACGTGCTGGCCGGCAAGGTCAGCCACTCGCCGATCGCCCTCGAGCGCGGCCTCGACACCATGATGGTGATCGCCGCCATCTTCAAGTCTCATCACGCAGCCCGCCGCGTCCGCATCGACTGGAGCAAGGGCTATGTCACAGACGCCATACGCTAAGCGGAGCATCGATGCCCAAGCCGTTCTCCTTTGAAAACCTCTTCGTCTACGACCTCGCCAACAATCACCAGGGCGATATCGAGCATGCGCGCAACATCGTGTCTGCCGTCGGCCGCGTGAACCGTGCAGGCAACATCAACGGCGCGCTGAAGTTCCAGTTCCGGCAGCTCGACAGTTTCATCCATCCGGATTATCGCGGCCGCAGCGACCACAAATATGTCAAGCGTTTCTCCGAGACGCGCATCGAGATGGCCGATTTCGCCGCGCTGGCAAGGCACGTCCGTGCCGAGGGTCTGCGCACCATGTGCACGCCCTTCGACGAGGAGTCGGTGGACGTCATCTGCGACATGAATCTCGATATCATCAAGATTGCGAGCTGCTCGGCCGACGACTGGCCGCTCCTCGAGAAGGTCGCACGCATCAACAAGCCCGTCGTGGTGTCAACGGCAGGCCTGCGCACCGATCAGATCGATGCCCTGGTCAATTTCTTCGAGACCAATCGCACCGAGTTTGGCCTGATGCATTGCGTCGCGCTCTATCCCACGCCCGATGACAAGCTCCAGCTCAACCGCATCGCCGAGATGCGCGATCGTTACCGCAACATTCCCATCGGCTGGTCCACCCATGAGGATCAGGACAATTGTTCCGCCGTGCAGATCGCCTATGCGCTGGGCGCGCGCATGTTCGAGCGCCATGTCGGCCTCAACACCGACAAGCACAAGCTCAACGCTTATTCATCGACCCCCGAGCAGCTCGAGAAATGGATCGCCGCCTTCCACGCCGGCCGCGCCATGCTCGGCAATGAGGAGCGGCCGCCGGTGTCGCCTGAGGAGCGCCAGACGCTCACCGACCTCAAGCGCGGTGTCTATGTGAAGCGCGCCGTGGCCACGGGTACGGCACTGGCGCGCGGCGACGTGTTCTTCGCCATGCCCGTGCAGGAGGGCCAGCTGGTTTCCGGACAGTGGCGCGAGGGGCTGGTCGCCGACCGGGACTATGCCGCCAACGCCGCGGTGAGCGAGTCGATCGGCGGCGAAGGCCCGGGGGATGAGCAGCTGGTCTACCAGATCATGCTGCAGGTCAGGGGCATGCTGAACAAGGCCAATGTCCACATCAACGAGGATGCCTCGATCGAGATTTCGCACCACTATGGGCTCAGGCGATTCCGCGAATATGGCGCCGTGATCGTGACCTGCATCAACCGGTCATACGCCAAGAAGCTGGTGATCCAGCTGCCGCGCCAGAAGCACCCCTATCACTTCCACAAGCAGAAGGAAGAAACCTTCCAGCTGCTCGACGGCGATCTTGAAATCACCAAGGAAGGTGCACGCAGCAGGCTGCGTCCGGGCGACACCTTCCTTGTCGAGCCGGGCCAGTGGCACAAATTCGCGACGCTCGATGGCTGCATCTTCGAGGAAGTGTCGACCACCCATTACAACAATGATTCCTTCTACGAGGATCCCACCATCGCCCGCATGCCCCGTGATGACCGCAAGACCAGGGTAGACAACTGGCTTGGCTATTTCCGTGACAAGCACACGCTTTGAGGCGGCGGTCTTCGATTTCGACGGCACGCTCGTTGAGTCCGCGCCGGCCAAGCGCCAGGCCTTTTTTGACATCTTCCCGCCGGCGCCGGACTGCGCGGTGATCGTCGACAGCGTGTTGCGGGACGATCCCGACGGCTCCCGCCACCGCGTCATCCCGCGCATGCTGGACGAGATGCGGGCGCGGAACATCCCGCTGCCCTCTGCCGATGCGGCGCATTATGTAAGGCGCTATGGCGAATTGTCCGAGCGTGCCGTGGCAGCCGCGCCCGAACTGCCCGGCGCCAGCGCCATTCTGTCGGGGCTCTCCGCCCTGATGCCTCTGCATCTGTTCTCGAACACGCCCGATGACGCCCTGCGCCGCCATGTGGCTGCGCGTGGCTGGGGAGCATGTTTTGCCAGCATCGAGGGTTATCCGTCGGCCAAGTCCGGCCGGGTCGCAGGGATCATTGCAGCGGGCGGTCTTTCGCCCGCGCGCGTGGCCGTGGTGGGCGACGGCGTGTCGGATGCCGAAGCCGCCGCCGCCAATGGCTGCGTCTTCCTTGCCATCCGCCAGCCCGGTGATCTTCGCCGGGCGGCGCAATCACTGGAGGCAGGCCATGTTTGAAGGACGCCGGGTGCTGATCGTTGTCCCGGCCCGCGGCGGGTCGAAGGGTGTCAGGCTCAAGAACCTGCGCGAAGTGGGCGGCGTACCGCTGGTGGCGCGCGCCGGGCATGTGGCCTCGGCCTTGCCATGGGCCGACCGCGCCATCGTCTCGACCGACCATGAGGGCATCGCCGCCGTGGCGAGGGAGGCGGGTCTCGCCTCGCCCTTCATGCGTCCCGAGGATATTTCCGGCTCCATCATCAGCGACTGGCAGGTTCTGATCCACGCGCTCACCGAGATGGAGCGGATCGACGGCGTGACCTATGACGTCGTCGTGATGCTGCAGCCGACCTCGCCAGGCAGAACGCCGGCGCATGTCACGGCGGCGCTCGACCACCTGGTGCGCGGCGGCTTCGACTCGGTCTGGACGGTGAGCGAGACAGACTCCAAGGCCCATCCGCTGAAGCAGTTGAAGGTCGCGGAGGACGGTGGCCTTGCCTATTACGATCCGGCTGGCGCCATGATCATCGCGCGCCAGCAGCTCACGCCCGTCTATCATCGCAACGGCATCGCCTATGCAATCACCCGGCAGTGCCTTGTTGATCAGTCATCCATCATGGGCGCCAAGCCCGGCGCCATCGTGATCGAGGGCGAGCTTCCCAACATCGACACCGAGCTTGACCTCGACTGGGCGAATTTCCTGCTGGCTAGAAATCATAGCCCAGAAGCGTGATGGTGCTGGCCCACCGGCTGGCCACCAGGTCGCGGCTCGAGGCTGAATAATAGGAGCGGTAGTCGGACTCGATGCGATAGCTGCGCTTGTCCTCGGGCAGGTGATCGAAGCGCAGGCCCGTGTCCGCACCTATTTCCGCGGTGGCCTTGCCCAGCTCCTCGAAGCGGAACACCCGATCGGCCAGCACCGCGCCATTCTCGGTATAGAGCTCGCGGTTCTGGATGAAGGGATATTCATGCAGGAAGCGGTCGAAGTCCCAGTTGGCCACCTCGCCCTTGCGACGGCGATAGAAATAGAAGCTCACCACGAAATCCCACGGGTTCCGGTCGAAGGCATATTTCCGGTAGCCCGCGAATTGTGCCACCGGAAGCCTGTCCCGGATGCGGCTGAGCGGCATGTGGTCGAAGTAGAAGCGGTAATGCAGCGGGCTGTCGCGTCCGGCAATGTCGCGGAACAGCTCCCATTTGGCCGTCAGATAATCGATGGGCCAGGCACTGTAGTAGTTCTGCCCGGCCAGCGGCGGAATCGACACCGGCGTCCAGATGTCGCGCGCTTCCAGTTGCGGAACGATGGCGCGCTGCAGGCTGGTCGAGGCGGTCTTGCGCGACTTCACCAGAATGAAGCGCCGCGAATGCGAGATGATCATTCCTGACCCGCTGCTCCGGCGGCGCGCACGGTTCCGCCGCTCACGTCGTAGAGCCGGTCGGCGATTGCCGTCCACGCCGGGCGGTGGGTGATCACCACGATTGTGTAGCGGCCGCGGAAGGCGGCGATGCTCTGCACGATCTCCTCCTCGGTGAGTGGATCGAGCGCGCTGGTCACCTCGTCGAGGATCAGGATTTCGGGCGCCGTCACCAGCGCGCGCGCCAGCGACAGCCGCTGGCGCTGGCCACCAGACATCTTGCTGCCCATTTCGCCGACGCTGCTGTCGAGACCCTGCGGAAGGTTGGCCACGAAATCCGCCGCCCTCGCCTGGGCCAGCGCATCCTTGACCATGGCATCGCTGATCGCGGGGTCGCCGAAGGTGATGTTGTCGCGCACATTGGCGTGCAGCAGGCTCAGTTCCTGCGGCACATAGCCGATCTTGCGGCGCCACTGGAAGATGTCAATCTCGCCGAGCGCCACGCCATCCACCGTGATGCGCCCGCGGTCGGGCCGGTAGAGCCCGATGAGGAGGTCGATGATGGTGGTCTTGCCGGCGCCCGACGGCCCCTTGAGCACCGTCACCTTGCCTGCCGGTATCTCAAGGGTGATGCCCCGGATGATCTCCGCCGCGCCATGCGAGAAGGACACGTCCTCGAAGCGGCAGCTGGAGGC
>Ga0129333_10002651_pt1 | contig 16726 bp, 8 predicted proteins | sample CPB6_08_DNA_FD_94474 | JGI IMG/M metagenome (GOLD analysis project Ga0129333, IMG submission 94474) | Freshwater to marine salinity gradient microbial communities from Chesapeake Bay, USA - CPBay_Sum_0.6_0.8_DNA | ecosystem: Environmental > Aquatic > Marine > Coastal | place: USA: Chesapeake Bay...
TAAAAATTGATCCTACTGTGTATGTGACCCCTGTTGTTCCTGCAATTTGATTCCATGTTAATTGTGACGTTGCGCCCAATGATGTGATAACATATTCAATACCAGGAGTAAACTCGCCTTCAACATATATTTCAGCACCAAGTTGAGCCCAAGTTTGAGGATCTGTGGTTCCTATATTTGTTATTTTATATTGTTGCCCAATCAAAAACTGGCCTTGACTTACTGTAGGGCTTGCCTGTATTGAGGCGTAAACGGAATATTCTGTATAAGTTTCAACATCTGGATAGAAGGTTGCTTGCCCTGCCACATCTGAAAAAGCATCTAATGTTCTTACGTCAACAAAATCTACAGCAGATTTTGCGACTGTGCCGCTGTTAAATAATTTTAAGTTTGGATAAAACTCAATGATGGGTCTTTTAGCCTTATTAATCGCATTGCCGTAAGTTGTTAATATATTTGGGTTATTATTATACTGCGCAGTTGCTTTAATCACATCAATATGGAACCAGCGATTACTGCGTGACCAAGCATTTTTGTTGATGCTGTTTCTAGCGATTGTTATATAATCTTGATTTTCAGGTATGAATAGTGACGAATCAAAATTACCTATATCAAAGCCTGTCGTGTCATAAGGTATAGATGTTTGTGTTGTAAAACTTTCCGGAACAACTAGCGAATCAACTGGTATTAATTCAATAGATGTACCTACTCCCTCAACATAATATTGTCCTTGTAGATAACTTGTTGGAATAACGTCACCATCAAATTCTACCTTTAATCCATTTGTAAAGACTACACCGTTAGTTGAGGTAAATGTCTTTTTACCTAAAATTTCTGTTTCTACATTAAGAGTGTTTAATGAGTTACTTTCAATTAATCTGATGACACCAATTTTATTAGGATTCACAGTGTCACGATAGTATAATGTGTCCAATGGAGCCGAAATGTATGGGAACAGCGTTAATACGCCTGCTTGATTTCTGTAAAAATTTAAACCTATATAGGTTTGACCATATTGAGGAGTGATTTTTTGTTCAGTAAAAATCGGTGTAGTTGGAGTTAACTGTATTGTGATCTGATCAGGGTCAGTACCACTACCTAGATATGTGATTTGGAAAAAATAATCGTTCGTGTTTACATATACACCTTCTTCGTATAGCCCTTGATTTTTAAAACAAGTCAAATTGATTGATCCTGCAACAGCAGGTGTGAAAATAGGACCATCAAGTACTTGTGAAATAGTGATTGTGTTATTATTTGTGTCTACCGACTTAACATAATAAATCACAGGATAGTATCTAGTAGCAGTACCTGTGCCAGCAGTAGCTCCCGTCGCAGTAAATAGCGTACCGGGCTGTATATCGTAAAGTGTTATGCTTATTGCAGGAACAGTTTGAGAAACGCTAACAACATATGTGTCAATACCGGTTTCTAAACTTTTATTTTCATCATATCCTATAATAGTCGTGCCATTGGTGATTCCTGCACCAACTAAAGTCATTCCTACTGAAAATTCGCCGCTCGTTATAGAATTTACAGTTAATAAATTACCATTAATCTGTCCATTTAGCACACAAGAAGATTGCAATCCTGCATTTATCCAATTAGTTGTTCCTACTGTCGTTATATAATATTCTATTCCTGCAGTTAACCCTGTGCTATTGGTAGGAGTTAAAACGTTTGTTAAATAGGAACCTATTCCTGATGTTCCTGGATTACCGCTGAAAGTAATACTTGTGCCTACAGAAAGTCCAGAGACACTACCTAATTGAATAACACCGTTGGCTTGAATATTTGTTGCAGTTGTAGTTAAGTTTGCTGTCAATGGACTGTTTCTATCGTAAGTCAGTACATTTCCTGTGCTGTAATCTCTTTCATTAAAAAACTGTGAGCAGTAAACTAATTCATTAGGTAAATCAAAAAAAGCAAGAATTCTACCATTTAATGATGTAACTCCATCTATGTTTCCTACTTCTTTTAATGTTTTTCCATTTATCTCATTAAATGATTTTGTTGAAATCATGCCTAAAGATGCACTATTACCAGAAATATCACTAATATTACAAGTTGGCATATTAGTGTAAAAGTCTTGCGCATCTTTTGATGGGACATTAAATGTTAGTACCCCGCTCTCAACACCCTCTTGCGGATCTACACCAAAAACTTCTCTAGTATAAAGATTGGTTTGCACATCGCTAAAACCAGTTACATTTGCTGATCCTTGAATACAAAACTTAGAACCTTCAGGTTGACCATCTACTATGAAATTATAAGTACCTCCACGTATTAATGTAAGTGTAGGATTTTCAGATCCGGCTTCTGCTCCAATTGCCTTGATAGTATAAGTGTTTGGATTACTAGTTACGTTGTAATCATTTCTCAAAAATACTGTATCACTTGCTATAGTTACAGCGGGAGGTCCTTCTGGTAACCAATAATATTGATTGAAATTTATTATAGAATCTAAGTTAGTAAAACTATCCCAACTATAAAATTGAGAGTTGAAAAGTCTACTATTATCATTAGTGATACCACCTTGTAATTTTAATGCATCTAAAATTCCAGGATAACTAATAAAATCTTTGGCTACTGATTCATTATTTTTTAAGAAGGTGACGCCGGGTTCTAACTGGTAATCAGTTCTAATCTTTGTTGGTTCAGTCACATAATAATCTTTAGCGTCTATACCATAACCAAACTTACTTCCAACATAACCTTGTATCTTTCTTGTTAATGGTGGGTTGACTAGTTGATCCAGAGACGCCGCAAGAAACTGACTATTGCTAGGCGTCTGAAAAATACTAGGTAGAAATTCTAAAGTGCGTATTCTTGTCATTTTATGCTACTTGTAATTCATTAGGTGTAAGTGCTGCTATTACTACAATATCATTGGCTGTAGCAGCATTTACAAATATTTCATATGGGCTGCATTTGATTTCATATAAAGTGCCGAATGGTTCGTTAGGATTATTTGGAACTAGCACAGTTGAACTTATTAGTTCTCCTAATTGGCTATGGAGATAGGCGCTTAATTCACTAAAGAAGAATGTGTCGCCGAAATTCCAATTGTTTATATTAAAATATTCGTTCATGGCTGTTAAGACTGCACTTCTAATTTCACTATCGCTTGCTGTAGTCGTACTGTTTTTAACCACTTTGATAGTTCCTCGCAAGGCCGGAGCCGCTTTGGGACCAAACAAAGGTTTAAACGTAACACTATTTAATACCACACTATCACTCAACATTTTGTATTCATTTACTTTAATGTAACTTGCTGACAACTCTGCTAATGTAGGTTGTGCAGGTTCCGGAATAGTATTTGTAGTATCTTGAATATAATTTGTGTATGCTGTATAATATGCCTGAGTAACTACGTAAAGATCAATAATATTTGTAGTAGCAGGATCTATGCGTGTTGTATTATTACTGTTATGTCTATATTGAAAACTAAACCCTTGTCTGCCGTATTTGATTGAATATTCTGGTTGTTCTACTAATAGGAATACTGGTGTGCGCTTTGTAGTATCTTGTACTGTTTTGAAAAACAAGTCATCGCCATAAGCATAAAATAGTTGACCTACTGGATAATCATACTTAATTACTTCTATTTGCTCTTCTGTAGCATATTGATAAATTATTTCAGTTGAAGGAACAATTTCTAAACGTGTTAAATTAACAGCATCTTGAACTTCTCTAAAAAATACATACTTGCCTACATTACTATTTCCATTCTGTACGCCAGTTAATGAATAGAAAAAATCAGGATTTAAAATTAGTTGTTTGTTGTTAACATCTGTGGCACTAACTTCAACTTCAAAATCGTTAATATAACCATCTGACTCAATCGTTTGACCTAGTATATTAACCTTATAATCTCTGCCGAGCGCATTGTTAGAGTTTGGTTGAGTATTGATACCTAAAACATTTATAAAATCTTGTAATATTTTTCCGCTAAATGGATCATAGACAATTTCATTTAGGTTAAGTGTAAATCTTGTGTCAGACACACTACCAAAATAATATCTTAAAGATTTTACTGATATTTGATATCGCAAGTTTCCTAAACTTATAAATTTAACAAACCAATTAGTTTCACTAGCGGGTCTTATGCTCCAACGATCCTGATTGATCAATAAGGAGTTATTGAAGCGTAATGTAAAATCTTGTTCTAATTCCATTTTAATAATGGCTTCTTGGATAATGGTAGAACTTACTGAATTATCAAAGACCGGAATTATTTGTGCAAGTATGCATCCTGAAGGTACATAGCCATTTAATGTGACTGGTCCATTACCATTATTGAAATTACCTTCGCCGTTATTACTACCGTCGCCGACAACATTGAGTACAGTTGTCCATAATGTAGTTGGATTAGTGCCGGCTAATCCTTGCACTAATCTATTATTGATGTCAAAATAATATCCCGAAGGAGCGTGAAATTGTACTAATGCACCCTTTGTAATGTATTTGGTATTGGTCGTTGAGAAAATACCTATCTGTGTCGGTGTTGGTATAGTTACATCAAGCGTGTAAAAATAACCGTTTTCGCTATTTGCATCTACTGTGCTAGTTTGCCAGTAAACAACATCAGTACCAGTAGTCGGTGATGTAAATCTTTTATACCATGCGCCGCTTTCTGTGCTTGTATTGTTGATGTAATATTGATTGGCGCGATTAAGTCCTAGTGCTGCTGCTAATGTATCTGAAAAGAAATTGATAATATCACTATTATTTGTGAAACTTAAATCTAAATCAATATCCTCATTATTTTCCCATATTGCACCATCGTCACCAAAACTATTAATACTTGAATATTTTCCGGTAGGATCAAGTAAATCTAAATTTTTTGATACACCAATAGAAGAACGGTTAATAGCTTTTGATTTAATGATTGATGAATATAATGTGTATGGGAAATTGTTATAGTCCTCACCATTAACCATTCTGTTTTGACTATAGTATCTAGTAGGAGCACGTTGTTTTATGCTTGGCAAACTTTCGCGTGACTGTGCATTTGTCACTGGTTGAGTTAATTGTAATCCTAAAGTTAAAGTTTCCGCTCTACCTTCACGGCTAATGTATGTAAATGCTACCGTGATGCCTTGCATCTCGTTTGGATCAATAGTATAAGTTAAACCGTTGCTACTACGAACATAGGCTCTAAAGGTTCCTACAGGAATGTTACTGAAAACACCGTCACCAAAATTATAAGTTACTTGGTCATTGAATCGTGAACTTACGCTAAAGATGCTTTTCTTTGAAGTTTCTGTTTGCAAATAAGCATCAGCATAAACGTTATCAACTTTTTCCCACAATATGCGTGTGTTGTTATTATTGTTTAGTTGATATAGCCAAGTATCTGTATTATTGACGCCTTGAATATTGATAGGAACAGCCTGATTTGCAATTTGCTGCTCTAGAGTAAAGTCAAAATTGACCAATGATCCTTGTTTAAAATAGAAGAAATATCCTGTGTTAGCACTGGCAAAACCTAATCTATCGTTTCTGTATAACATGTTGAAACGACCAGTTGGTGCAGGCGGTATTTCATATAATGAATCGCTGTCTACGCTAGTCGTGCTGACTAGCTCAAATGTCATGTTGACACCATCTATAGTTGTACTGAATGGTGCGATAGGTAAACTATTAGCAGGAATCTGCAGGGCATATTCAGCAGTTGTTACTCCCAATATTTCACTTATATTTCCTGGTCTACCTACACGCTGACTGCTTACCAATGCAGCATTAATTATTGTGTTATATTGTTCAAACCAATTTGGGTTAGCAGGATCGTTCCATAAAATTATAGAATTGCTTAAGTTTGTGCCATTAAAGTCTACTATGTTTTGAGTAGTCTGTATATTGACAATCTTTAGATAACCTTCGGCGCAGAGGTTGCGCTTAGGTGTGTAACTGACTAAATTTGCTAATTTAATAACGCTATCGCGGCGTTCGGCAGTATCAATAAAGTTTTCACGGGCATTTAAATCATTTCTAAATGCTAGCCCTTGACCCATGAATGCGATAACGTCAAGCAGTGCTATAAACTCACTACTTTCAATATAGTCGTTGAATGTCTCAGGATAGTATACACGTAGGTAATCTATGAAACTTTTACGTAATGTTTCATAATCATAGCTGCGAAAATCTGCTTCACGAAAGGTTTGATAGATTGTTTTCCAATCATTTATACCAAACAATGCGCTTTGTCTTGAACTTGTAGCCATGGAATAATCTCTATAAGTATTATTTATCTATCCAGAAAAACCACGTTTTTAAGATTAAATTAGGCTAGCGTTGTTAGAATTAGAATCAAAAAAGATGCTCAATAGTTCTGTCTGCTGGAACGGCAGTACAGACAGTTGCACTTCTAACAAAATGCCGTTGTCTTGAGGGAAGCATTTAACGTAGTTAACATTTAATCTGGGATCTGACGATGCGATACGGCGTATTTCCGCTTCTAATGCCAATTGAACGTTTTGTATGTTTGGTTCAAACACATAACTCCAGATCGTAGTCCCATAGTCTGGTTGACCTACCTTTTCTCCTTGACGTATATTTAAAACATTAATTAAGTCTTGTACGACTAGAGGTATATCCGTCAATCTAAATTTTTTACCGGTATTTAAATTATCAGTTACGCCACCATAGCCACCTTGATATCCCGGTTGCTGGTTTGTGCTGCGGGGCTTGTTTGCTTTTTGTGTACTAAATCCTATATATTGCGGCATAACTTTATTTAGTATTAGGTTTTAACGCTATTTTTCGTGGTATCAGTAACATTTCTCACAGCGAATTCTGGATACTCTTTATACAAGTCATCTAACTTTTTCTTTGCTTGATTTCTTTCTTGTGCCTTCGCTTCATACTTTGATTTTAACCCGCTAACCACGCTGGATCCTTGTGGTAAATTGTTCATAGCAACAGCATAAGCAGTATAGGCAATGATAAAGTCGTTATTTGCTTTTTGGTATTTTTCTTTAAGTTCTTTTTGTTTTACTATAAATTCTTTTCTTTCTTTTGTTGTTTGCTCAACTTTTCCTGCTGCTTTATCATCTACCCCAACATAATTTGGCTCGGGGATACCAGCATCGCCCATTGCCGCCTTTAATTCATTTTGTATAGTTTGCCTGTCAGGGACTGTGTTTACCGCTGCGCTAGGAGTTTTTAATCCAAAACCTCCGCTTGCAATTGATCCTATAGCATTCTGTAATAATGATGCACTACCTGCAGGTAATTTGCTTGATACAGCGTCTACTAAACCGTTAACCGCTATGTCTTTAAAGGATCCCAAATTAGATCCTAAAAAAGAATTTGCTAAGGATAATGCGTTGCTTTGTATATTGTTTAAGGCATCAGAAGAAATATTTTTCACACCAAGTTGTAATTGTTCGGTGCCGGGAATAACAGGAATATTACCTTTTGTAAAATCAGTGATGCTTGTTACGCTACCTAGCGATCCTGGCAAATTATTTAAACCCGATGCTATGCCTCCTGCTGTTGAAGCCAAAATTCCTGTCGCTGTGTTAAGGGCTGCATCTTTCAAACTTGTAACTGCTAATGGGTTTTGTAAAAAGTCTGGAAAACCTGAATTTATTTGTGCGTCAACAGTGCTTGGCTCGGGTATACCTGCTAATTTTAATAACGATGAACCTGCATTCGTTCTTCCTGAGGAAATCTTATTAGCAACATCTAATATCCCTGCTGCACCCTGTAGTTGTTGCGATATGTCATTACTTTGTCCAACTTTGCTTGCAGCATCTACTTGTTGTTTTTTCAAATTTTGCAGAACTGTTAAATCGTTTGGCACGTTTGGAGTTAGATTAGGTATGCTGTTTTTTATAGCATCAAAAGTGTTAGCCTGTAGTCCTTTACCGGTCGCGGCGCTTTTATTTGTGGTCGCGGATTTGTCTAATGCTTGTAATGCTGTATTGATTCCATCTAACGCGCCCATTCCTGTCTCTGATAATTTACCTGCATAGTTTCCGGATTCAATATCTTTGATAGTTTGATTTAGTTTTCCTACTGGTTGTTTGTTTAACACAGTGGTATTAGATTTGTTATTTGAACTTAATACTTCTAATACTTTGTTGACACCGTTATTAGCGGCACTCATAATCACGCCATTTATTTCACTTGGTGCTTCGGCACCAGTAATCAATCCAGCATTTTGCAATGAAGATTGTGCTACTTGTAAATTTTTTACCATTGCTTCAGATTGTGCTGGAATATTTCTAACAAAACTATTATAATCTTTTGCACCTGATTTTCCAGTAAAAATTGAAGGCGGCATTGCTTTTTGAACGTCAACCCCGGATGCTAATAAACTTTTAACAAGGTTACTAGATCCTGGTTTTATCACTCCTGCAGTTTCTAACTGTTGGGGAGTCATAGCATATTGTCCGATATAAGAATCTATACCTTGTGCAGTATCTAGAACTAGATAACCTTTTGACGCAGCAGGAGCCAATTCGCTTTCATTGACATTTTGCGCTAAAGTGCCTAGTGTTGCCTGGGTGGTTAACGAATCAATACTAGGACTTACTTCTTGCGTTCTTGTGGCTTTGATGATATTTTCTGCTCTTACTATCATGTTCATCCACCTCTACCTAAAGATCCTTTAGATGCTTGAGGTAATTTTTTATCTGCTGCTCCGCTTGTTTTCACATTGACTCCTAAATTTGCATCAGCCCAAGGTGTGTGCGCTGGTGCACGGCTAGTAATACTTTTTAACTTACCCGGTGATGCTAACCAACCTTTAGCATTATCAAACAATGTATCAGTATGTTGTGTTTGATCAATGACTGGCACAGTTTGAGGATTTGTAGAAGTTTTACCTGAATTTAAGTTTACTCTACTTCCATTTACAAATGCTTTAGCACCGCTCGCCATACTGATATCGCCTTGACTATACATACTCAAAGGTCCATCTGCCTTAACAGTATGTGTACCCATAGTATATTGATTGAAGTTTGCACCTGCTCGTATTTTGATATCTTTTTTACTTTCAATTTGAATACTTTCTGCCTGTATATTTAAGTTTTTTGTTGCTTGTATGTTAATGTTGTTATCGGCGTGTAGGTTTAAATCTCCCTGCGTCCTAACATTAAAACTATTTGTGCTATAGATATCAACTGTGCCTTCTTTACCTAATTCAATATAACTTTGGCCATTGGCATGAATAATAAAAAGTGTTTGTCCATTATCACTCATTAAGATCTGGTGCCCTAATGATGAACGTAATCTAATTAAATTATCTTTACCGGCAATGTCACCATCATCCATTACTAATGTGTGACCACCTCTTCTTGCAATAACTTTTAGTCCCGTATTTTTTTCTTTTAAATTGTCAGGAACCGTGGCGTCATTATATCCACCTTCATAGATAGGTCTTCCTGGTGTGCTTATACCGAATCCTACTCTGCTTATATTTTCACGCTGTGCGCTACTTGAGATAGGACCTCTAATAGGATCTCTGATAACACCCTGTTGCCACATAGTGCTTGCGATCCAACTTTGAATTGGTTTCGCAGCAGTCAAATATTTTGTTGTATTAGTGAAATCAGGATTGTTTGAATTGATGTTAGTGACTGGTAGTATCGGTGCATCACCATATTTCTGTGCCTCAGCACTATTAGGAACAATATTTGACACAGCGCCTATCGCAGGTACCATCTGTAATGCATCTGGTTCTGGGATACAACCTATATAAAATCCTGAATTTAAATCTCCATCAGCAAAAATACATAAAACCTGTGTACCTACGTCTGGCGGGGCGAACCACATACCATAACTACTTGAATTTCCTTTATATGTACCTTCTCCTGTGTTTGCACCTGTGGGTCTAGTCAAACCATAAAAGGGGCTTAAAAATTGTACTTTACGCCAGTTGCGATAATCTTCAGGATCAGTGCCACTGTTGTCTAGTAAATACACTTCCAAAGTGCCCATACGTTTAGGATCACTATTATTTTTTACTATTCCTATAACAGGGGCTAGACGAGGATTTGCACCTCCACTGGTCGGACTGCTTCTTTTAGTAGGTCCTTTAGGTTTTTGTACATCTTCTGCCATTTATTTCTCCTAGCCTTTAAATGTTCCATTGCGAATAGCGGCGATTTCGTCTGGCATATATCCCCTTTGAAATAATTCAGCATCACTTAAATCAGATAGTTTTGCAGGTTCACGTCCCTCGCCCTGAGGTTTAGTATTGTTAGGTTTATTATTTTGTACCTTGCTGTCATCATCAGCAACAGCTCCTTTTTCACCTTTTGTTGTTTGTTGATTTTTTTGTTGATTATCAGCCGGCTTAACAACCGGGGTGCTTGACCCTGCAGGTTTAGCAGGGGATGAACCTGGAAATACGGGGGCGATAAGTCGCAGCGTTTGCTCAAATCTTCCATTTGAAAATACGCTGTCAACCTCTGCTAGCATATAAACTATCGCTCCTTTTGCTATAGCCTTTACATCGGCAGGATAGTCAACAAAGAAAATATTCTCATTTATTTTCTGTAAACCAACATTTTCTTCATAATCTTTGCCTTCCTTAAACTCTACTTCAACAAACACTTGACCGCCTTGCGCATTAATAGTGAAACCATCCGTATCGTAAAATTGATCATATAAACTGTTAATGGATGCAGCAGCATCTCTAATTAAGTAATCTGGATCTCCCAGTATTTTCATAGTGCCTTGATAATAAGCACCTAAATCATTTAGGTAAGTCACTATACTATTCTGAGCTTCTAGGCCAACTCCTAGTGTTGAAGTCCTGTCACCTTCCGCTCTTAATCCAGTAGCAATCGGTGTTTGTCCGCCGCCTGTCGCAGTGCCGGCTGGATTGCTGGCACTACTTGGACTGCTATCTGATTTTAATCCTGTATTACCCGAAGTACCTTCTCCCCCTGTACCGCTTGTTCCCGGTCCGCTATTATTAGGAGAATTTTGCGTTTCACGACCGCCGGAAGTACTTTGACTTGAACTATTTTTATCAACAGAAGGACCCAGACCTAATACTGCATTAAAGTACAAGAAGTTAAAATTAAAATCCATGTCAATAATTTCAGTATTTTTTCCTGTAAACCAATATTCATACTTTTTGTGTGGACCATAATACTTTCTGCCTGATATAGAATACGGGGTTTCAATACTAGGAGTATCATAGATTTGGATTACATAATTCATTTTATAAACCCAGTCTTGTAGTATAGGGTCCCAATTTGCCTCTGTGATATTAGGGCTTACGCTGAACCAGCGTATAGGAGCCGGTTCTTTTTTTGTTTGCTCGTAATTCTTTTTTGCTGGATCAGGTTGCTGTGCGTTATTAAATACAGTTTGTAAAGCCTGCTCCATATAAGTGCTGCGTTTGATTATAGTTTCAATCGCGCTTATAATAGTAGTATCTTGATTAAATTGAAATTCTCTTTCGGTAGGTTCTGCCGTTTTAAAATTTTGTCCGTCTGTAGACTCGCTCGTTTTAGTTGCAGTAGTTGATCCCCAACGATATTTTTTTAAATCAGCATCAGATATTAACGGTGCTTCTTTGATAAGATTTTCTGCTTCTCCTAGATAAGTTACTGTATACTCATTAGCAAATTTTTGAGATGGGGGATCAAGTTTAATTTTATCTTTTTGTATTTTATTTAAATTAGTAAATAAACCCAATTCACCTGTTAAAGCATCGTTGACTGTTTTACCTTTTATTTTATTGCCTTGAGGCATACGGCCTCTCTTAACACCTAACAACGTTTGACCATTAATAGTAATTGCTTTACAGTTATAAGTTACTGCTCTACCTGTAATGTTAAAAGTACATGAACTCATTTGTATATCATAAAAATTTTCAAATAATGCATCTCCGCCTAAGGGATCAATAGCATTACCATAACGCGCATCCGAACCTTTTACGATTCTACCATCTTGATCGTATCCGTAAAATCTTATACCTAACACAAAAAATTGTCTAAAAGCATTATAAAGTTGTTTATAATCTGATGTGCTGCTATATTCTTTAAGTGCTTCACTCGCTCTTTTCAAATCACTTAAAAAACTAAATCCATAAGGTTCTGTAATATTAAATGTAAGCTCTGCGACTCCCAATGTGGGCGCGCCTACACTTTTAGTATTGGTTAAGGTTTTAAACCTTAAATTGTCAATATAATAATCTACTGGATCATTCTGTGATGCAGGAGGCATTCTATTAGAATTTGCTATATTAGTGCCACCGCTCTGCGCTACAATAAAAGCACCGCCGCTTACTGGTTTAGTACCTTGTCCGACGGGTGTCGCTTTACTAAGCGCGTCTATTTTTCTTCTTCCTGATTCAACAAACGCTTTATACGCATCAGGAGTAATCATGTATAAAGTTATATTATAAGTGTAACTTGCTAGTTGGCTTAATGGATTGCCTAGTCTACGTCCTGGAAGACCTGAGCTGGGGTTTGATGTAGGTGTTCTTTTTCCGGTAACAGTAACCTCTTGTAGTTCGTCCTTACCTGCAGAAATCCCTACTTCTGGTACCCCATCTTTTCCAATTGTAGCGGATTGTCCAGGATCGTTTGGGCCGAACCCATCAACTTCATTCTTTTTATTAGGCTTATTATCGTCATCCGCAGAGCCTGCTAGTTGTGGTTTTTTCGCGGCAGCAGCAGGGTCCTGTGGATTATCAGGTGCCTGCGCTGTAGGATTGTTCTCTGTGCCGGTCGTTCGGGCGGGAGTAGCATTGGTATCGGAAGCAGTATCTTCTCCTAACCATTCCTTATACGCTTTTTCAGTTTCAAGGTTTATTTGTGGGATAGAAGAAAATTTAGTGCGTAAAAATTCTGATAATAAAGCAGATTGTTCAGGATTTAAACCAGGAACACCACCTGCATTACGTAATCTTTGCCAATAGGCTACATCACCTGTAACTTTTTTACCTGGCAAATCTAATGTTATGGCTGGTTTATTTGAGGATGGATCAATAGTACTAACAAGTTGCACAGTATAAGTAGGAAACTCTGAATTAACGTTCGGAGGTGTTTTGAGTACTACACTTTGGTCTATTGTAACATAAGCCATATTATATGCCTAAGACTTGTCGTAATGTTTCTAACTTAGGTATATATATTTGAACTCCCGTCACCATATCAAAATATGGATCATTACCTAATCTGTTTGGGTTACGTGCAGAAAATACCCACCATAAACGTGCATCTCCATACAAGTCATATGCTAATAAATCTGGACGATATTGATAGACAGCCGGTAAAACATAAAGCACATCGCTAGCGAAACTAGGTATGGGCCTATAAACCATAAAATCAAGAAATTTCTCATTAAAAACTTCTGTATCTTTGTACGGGCTTGTTGATGGATATATACTATTTTGTGCCATTACCAAAATCCTGCTGATTTTCTACCGCCTTGGGCGCCATTGCCTCTAACTAAATTACCATTTGCATAATCTTTTAAACTGAATCTATTACTTACTTCATATCTTGACATTAGTGGTATGCATGATATTTGTAAATTAATTTTTGTCGGTACATAAGTGACCCAATTTTCAATCGCATATTTACCTGCGTTAAAACCTCCTTGAGCCCAATTTGGTTGTGCCGTTCCTCCTCCGGCAGTTAATTGTAATCCGAAAAAGTTTCCAACGGCTGCAATACCGCTACCTAAACGATTTTCAACAAACTCTTGAGCCAGTTGACCCCAACCTTTACCAGCATTTAAAGATGATTTTTTGGGCGATGACTCAATGCGCTTGGCTGTAACAGGGACTGTTGGTAAATTATCATTCATTTCTTGATCTGGACTACCTGTTCTAATATAATCTACATCGTTTGGTAGATTATAACTAAAGTTCGTGATGGCTAATGGATGAGCGTTGAACTGGAATTCTCCGAATCCATAAAGAAAGCACATAGGAGGAGGTGTGCCGGGTTTAGGATTTTGATCTTGTCCATAAAACATTTTTGTTGCTGATTTAAAGAAATGTATGACAGCTAATAGGTATCTTGCTTCTGTAGTATCCTGTGCTGTAAAATCACAACCTATATTGATATTATCTACATAACTATTTTCATATTGATAAAATTTATAGTTAGTATGCGCGGGATCGGTTGGTTGATAGTTAGCTGCATATGTCACATTTATTTGAGGAGTATACGGAAATAAAACTCCGTCTGTAGCGTTAAGAGGTTCTAATAGTTTGTTGCTAGTATCTTTGTATAGGTAACTTGCTCCGGGAGCAAGAGATAATCTAACTCTCCAATCATTGCGCAAACCAAAATTTGTTTCTTCCCTTAGTGTGGCTTGTTTTCTTGTTTCTTGAACTGCACCTGTGGTTGTAGGTACTCTTCTACCTGTGACGGTGACCTCTTCTAACTCTTCATCACCTTCTAAATTAAAATTAGGTGCATCCACGTTAACAGGTCCTGCACCTATCATACCTGGCTCGTTAACTACTAAATTACCTCTATTAGGTCTACCTGTTATTGTTACTTCTTCTAAACCATCATCAAAATTAAAATTAGGTGATGTAATATCTATATTACCTGCAGTCGTTGGTATGTTGGGGTCCGTAACCTTCAACTTGTTATTAGGACGTGTACCTGTAACCGTAATTTCAGGTATTGTAGCATTTGGATCATCTACCGTCGTATTAGATGGGAATTGCCCACCGGCTCTACCTTCTTGTGCAGGTATTTTAGCGCCCTGACCTGCAGTCCCGGGTTTGCCTGTGCCTGCATTATCGGTGCTTTCTGTAGATTGCCTTGTTTGTTGTAGCAGTTTAAATTCTTCTTGACCTGTTTTACTGCTTAATGATGATAAACTATTTCTTAGATTATTGAATTTCTGTAACAATTCTCTGGCTCTTGCGACTTCACTAGTGCAGCCTAATTTAGAACCTCTATCTATTACATCATTTAAATAATCAACAACTGTAATAACATTACCTTCTGCGCTTACAACTGCACTATGCAACCTTTGCATTGCAGGATAATCTTTAGGAAAGGGAGCCGAGCCTTTAGTTAGTGCAGTATTTCCTGCAGCAAGAATTGAATTTATAGAACCTAACTCAGAGTCAACTTCTTGTTTTAATTGAGCGCAAGTAGCCATTATTTCACATCCGTATTGCTAGTATAAATAGCATGTCTGTGTGTATTTATCGCCCTAAAAATCACCAATTTTTACTCTAGGACTTGACATTCAATGTCGGGCGTTGTATCATTTTTACAACACTTTAAAAGAGGAACTATGTCTACCGCAAAGAAACCAGTAAACTATCTAAACAATAAAGATATTCTTAAAGAGATTCACGCAAGCAAGACCAGTTATTGCTGCTATAGCCGTCAAGAATATCATCAATATGATCTAATCATCGACATGCCGCAAAGTTCATTAGAAAAGTCATTAGATCAATTATCAAGACCAAAAAACATCAAGGCTGCTAGAGAAGCAAGAGCAGCGAGAATTCTCAATACAACTGGGCAAGAAGTAAAACTAAAAGATATTCCAGTAACCGATCTAGTATTTCGTGTCATGACATGGGACCATATTCCAGTAAGCCCAAAACAACCCCGTAAGGTTGTAAAGAAAAAGACGGCTAAAGACATCCTCGAATTTGATGACGTTGATGATGAAAATCTATTTGAAGATTTAGAGATTGAAGAGACTAAGGATGATGTAGATGACATGGTTCATGTCAAGGTCAACTTTCCTCCCTTCCAGCATTACAAACTTGATGAAAATAACAGCGCAGTTTGCGTAGGCAAGAGTCACTGGAAGGGCGGTGTAAAGACTGGTGAGTTCAGTAAAGATCACGGTAAGATCACTGACAAACTAGCACGTATGTTCATCATGCTTTGCGAGAAGTATGCCATGAAGTTTAACTGGCGTGGCTATACTTACAATGATGAGATGCGTAATAGCGCCATTCTTCAATTAACATACGTTGGATTACGTTTCAATGAAGCAAAGAGTGCTAACCCATTCGCATATTACACAGCCGCTATCACAAATAGTTTCTGCCGTGTATTGAATACTGAAAAGCGTAATCAGAATATCCGTGATGATATTCTTGAAATGAATGGATTGAATCCAAGTTTCACTCGTCAGATGGCTGGAACAAAGTTCAACCAGTATGAAGAATAACCAAAAAAGTTGAATAGAATCAATAACTTACATATAATAACTAGATGTCCAACTTATTTAAGAAGGCAGCAGTATTTACTGACATACATTTTGGTCTGAAGAGTAACAGTCTTGAGCATAATCAGGACTGTTCAGATTTCGTTGACTGGTTTATACAGACTGCTAAGGCAGAAGGCTGTGAGACTTGCTTTTTCTTAGGTGATTACAATCATCATCGTGCAAGCATCAATATCCACACTATGCAATATGGGTTACGTGCCCTCGAAAAACTAAATGATGCATTTGATGTAGTGTATTTCATTCCAGGCAATCACGATTTATATTATCGTGATCGTAGAGATATTCATAGTGTTGAATGGGCAAAACATCTAAAGAATGTATTGATTATAAACGATTGGTTTAGTGAAGGTGATGTAACTATCGCGCCTTGGATCGTAGGAGACGAATATAAGAAACTGTCAACGTTCAAAACAAAGTATTTGTTTTCGCATCTTGAACTGCCACACTTCTACATGAACGCAATGGTTGAGATGCCTGATCTTGGTGAGATCAATGATAACCATGTATCGGGCTTTGAACAAGTATA
>Ga0129333_10002652_pt1 | contig 16723 bp, 3 predicted proteins | sample CPB6_08_DNA_FD_94474 | JGI IMG/M metagenome (GOLD analysis project Ga0129333, IMG submission 94474) | Freshwater to marine salinity gradient microbial communities from Chesapeake Bay, USA - CPBay_Sum_0.6_0.8_DNA | ecosystem: Environmental > Aquatic > Marine > Coastal | place: USA: Chesapeake Bay...
GAAATTGGTGGAGCTGGTAGTGATTTGACATTTGATGTAGACACGATTTCATCTACAACAAATTACTTGGAACTGACTGTAAAGGGAAATAAAGAAGATTTATATGTTTTTCTAAAAGAGTATGATGACTCAGATTCTTCCAAAAAAAGAAAATTATTCTTATCTGAATCTGATGCACAATCTTATTACTTCCAATCTGGCACTCCAACTATATTCCCTTATTCGGAAGTTTTAGATTATAATGAAATAATTACTCCAGTTATTGGTGTATGCAAACCAAAAGATTTCTCCTTACTAGAAAAAGGTTCTGGTTTCAAAAAAGATTTAGATAAAATTCTTTCTAAGGGAAGACTTAGTACTGGACAAGAAGTTTACAATAGTATTTTTAGATTCTCTTATTTCAATCCAACATTCTTCACTAGAATAATTGTAGATTCAGATCTACCTATTCAATCTGTTGGATTTAGTTCTGGTAAATACATCCTCGGAGCAACTAGTGGTGCTTATGGAGTTATTGAAGGATCTTCTACTTCAAAATATAGTGTAGGAAATACGTTGTGGGTAAAAACTTTATCTGGTAAGTTTATTCCTGGAGAAACAATTACAGATGAAGCAGGTAACTCCAGAAGAATTGCTAGAGAAGGAACAATATCTCACTTTGTTGTTATGAATAGAGGTGGTGGATATCCAACATCTACTACTTTACGTATTAATGGAGTAGAATATGATGCTTCTGCTATTGAATTAGGATTTACCGCATCAACTATTTACAAAGCTGTTATCAAAGATCGTAATATCCTGGGAGAAGTTTATACGTCTCCACCAGAAGTAACATTTAACACGGGGAATACTACTCCTGGTGTATCTGCAGTTGTTAAACCAATATTGTTTAGAAATACTGTATACACATACAACCCAGAAAATGTAAAATCGCTTCATTCGTTATTTGGTGCAGGAAACGCATACAAATTTACAGCAGATACTAATACTGTAGATGCTGATTACATTAACACCAAAACAATTACTGACTTCACTTTTACTGGATTGAAGGGACAAAAGTATTTAACTTGCAATGGATTCTCTGGTGACCCTTCAAGTGATTTAGTTCAAGGTGATGTTATTGAATTTACTGATGACAATAATAATTCTGTAAGAGTTATTGTTCAGAAAGTAGAAAAAGCTTCTGGTTTAATCAAATCCAAAATCTATTTGGATAACGTATTGAGGGCAGACGTATCTAATTCTAGTGTTGTTAGAATTAGACCAGCAATAGAGAATTCATCTGTCTCTACATTAATTATTCCATCTGGTTCAAAATATTTAAACAGTATTGTTGAAAATAGTGAAGACTCTAAGATTAAATATTATTTCCGTAGAGATTTTGTTACAACTGCTTCGACTAGTGGAGGAAATATAACTTTTGCTGCTCAGTTGCCATATGGCACCCAGAGATTTGCTTCTTTCAGAGAAGAAAACTTTATTCTTACGGTATTAGATAAAAGATCATCTACAACTGTAGAATCTGGCGATATTTTATACCTAAAAGCAGAAGATGTAATTATAGAAAATACTACTAGTGGAAAGAATGGATTGACTGCAGGTAGTGTGAGGGTTAGTTTACCTTCTAACTATTTTGGAACAAGTACTGACTTCCCCATCTTAAAATTAACTGCTACTTTAGAAGTATCGAAGTCTAGACCAAGACTCAAAACTATTTACAGAAATAAGAGAATTTTAGTTGTTTCCCCTGGCGATAGAGTAGTTCCTGTAAGAGGAGTTGATTTTGATTCAAATAGTACTGACATTTTATCGTATTCTGATGTAACTAAAGTATATAAAATATACGAAGGAACAGTACAAACTCCTCCAGTTATCTCAGCAACTAATGATCTGGTAACTGGTACTGATGTTACCGAACGATTCTCTTTTGATGACGGTCAAAGAGATACTTTCTATGATGTTTCTAGGTTAGTTCTGAAACCAGGATTCGACCCACCAACAGGTCAATTAATCATTATCTTTGATTATTTTGAACATTCACAAGGAGATTTTTGCACAGTAGACTCATACTTGCATGAAGCTGGCGTAGAATTAGATGAAATTCCAGCATTCAACTCTAATGTATTAGGAAAAATCTCTCTTAGAGATGTTTTTGATTTTAGACCAAAAGTAGATTCCACTGCATTTATTAGTGGATACCAAGATACAGCGATTTTATCAGTAGCAGATTTCAATAGTTTCACTGGTTCTGCAGGTATTACTTCTAGCACACCAGCAACAGAGAAGAACTTAGATTTCACCATTTCATTCAATCTAAAACAATACTTAGATAGAATTGATGGAGTATATCTCAATAAGAAAGGAGAATTTTTCATCAAGGAAGGAAATCCTTCACTAAACCCAACAAAACCAGAAGATGTTAGCGATGCTGTAGCATTATATTATCTTTATGTTCCTGCATATACAACATCTTCTACTGATGTTCGTGTTATCCCTGTTGATAATCGTAGATATACGATGCGAGATATAGGAAAACTCGAAAAGCGTATCGAAAGATTAGAGAAGTATACGCTATTAAGTGTGTTGGAACAGCAAGCATTAAACATGCAAGTTAAAGATGATTTAGGCATTGATAAAGTAAAGAGTGGTTTTATTGTAGATAATTTTGAAAATCATGGTGTAGGAAACGTAGCATCAGAAGATTACCTATGTTCCATAGATCCACAACAATCTTCATTGCGACCAAGATCTGTAGAATCATCATTTAAATTGGAAGAGGTTAATAAAACCAATGAAGCAAGAAGTTTAGATAGATATCAAAAAACTGGTCCTATCATAACTCTACCATATAGCAACGCATTATCAATTAAGAATGAATTTGCCACTAAAGTTTTAAATCCAAATCCTTTTGTAGTTCTTCAGTATGTTGGGGAAGTAAAACTATCAACACCTATTGATACTTGGTATGACGAAAAAGAAAAACCATTAATATTAGATAACGATAGCAAATTATTCTCTGTATTCTATTCAAAATCTGATGCTAGAGAAGGATTTGCTAGTATCCACAATAATTTCATTGTCAACTGGACAGGTACAAACAGAGTATTTTTCAATACAACATCACTAAATGATATCTCTTCATTTAGCGCGTCATCATCTACTGTTTCTGCATCTGTTTCCAGTTCTTCGAATATTAGTCCACAAAATAATCAATTAGCCCAGGGTGTAAATTCCAAATCAGTTGGACTTAATTCTGTCAATTCTTCTATTCAACAGTTCTGTCGTTCAGTTCCTGTTTTCTTTACCATTACTAGAATGAAACCATCTACAAACTTCCATGTTTTCATGGATGGTAGAAATATTGATAGATGGGTAATCCAAGATTTCCGTTACACCACCATTCCAGGAAATTCATTAAGTTCATTCAATAGTGGCATTACAACAGATGAGAATGGTAATGCTAGTGGAATGATTTTAATTCCATCTGGGTTACCACCAGAATCTGGGTCAACTTGGAAAAATGATATCAATTCAGTAGTTTATGATAACACATCTGAAGAATTATCATTCATTACAGGAGAAAAAGTAATTAGATTTACATCAAGTCTCACCAATGAAGATGTAAGTCAAGTAGATTCTTATACTGAAGTAAAATATTACGCAACAGGATTACTTCCACAACCACCATCAACAATTACATCTACTGTACCAGCAATCTTTAAATCTAACGAAGGTATTCAGTTAGTACAAACATCATTATCGGAAGTAAAACCAAATCCATTAGCACAAACATTCAATGTAGAAAACGTTCCTGGTGGAATGTTTGTAACTGGTATTGATCTTTATTTCCACAAAAAGAGTGATATTGTTCCTATTAAAGTTTACTTAACTAATGTAAATAGCGGTAAACCAGGAAAATATATTGTCCCTGGATCCGAGTGTATTCTCAACCCATATACTTATTTGAAAGTTTATACTAATGGTGCGGTAACGCTAACCCAGGGAGAAACTGTAACTGGTATTGTTTCTAGTGCATCTGGTCCTATTGAAAAAATTATCGATAAAAATGGCGTTGAACTAGCACTTTCAGTAACAAATACGTTTACTTTAAATAATGATCAGGTATATACTTTAGTATTATCTAATCATAATGGCACCTCGTTTGCACAAAATGAGCAATTGAGTATTCCTTCTCTGGTTTCTTATAATGCAGCAAACGCAACTTCATTATCAGTAACTATCGCAAGAGATTCTGGCAGAATCACTTCATTAAAAATCAACAATGCTGGATCTGGTTATGAAACAGCAACACTTACTGTAGAAAGTCCTCAGTTGATTGGTGGTATTAATGCCACTGCTACATGCAAAGTTTCTGGCGGAAACATCTATGACACAACATTAATTGTTGGTGGTGGTGGATATACAGACGCCCCATCTGTAATCATTTCTTCTACTGGAACATCTGCTTCTGGTGCTGATATAGAAGCTGTTTTAGAAATAGATACACCAGCAGTAAGAATGGGTGTTGCTATTGATCCTGGAACATCTACCGTGAGTGATTCAATAACACCAACTAGATTTAATTTTGAATATCCCATCTATCTACAAAATAATTCTGAATATGCTTTTGCTATTGAAACTGATTCTACGGATTATGAATTATGGGCTTCTCGTTTGGGAGAAGTAGAAGTTGCAACTGGATCTACAGTTTCTTCCCAACCTTTACTTGGATCAGTATTTAAATCTCAAAACGTAGATGCTTGGACAGAAGATCTATTTGAAGATATTAAATTTACTTTGTATAGAGCAGAATTTGACATCTCAACTAATGGTATTTTGACTTTAACAACCGAGCAACTAGGGTATGAAAAGTTAGATATTACTCCAGTTGAAACAGATTCTTTATCAGACACAACTGCTACATCACTGTTATTTAAGAATAATAATAAGGTAGTTAAACTTAGACATAAGAATAATGGTTTCGAAGCGTCTGGCAAATCTTACGTAGCATTTAAAAATATCGATAGTGTAGGTGGTATTCCTTCCTCTTACTTGTCATCGACTTTATTTAAAGTATCTAATGTAGGTGTTGATCAATACACTATTACATCTTCAGATTCTGCTTCATCAAATGCAGTTGGTGGTGGTAACGAAGTTCTTGCTTTATACAACAGAAAATACGAAAAACTTTTCCCACAAGTTTCTTTCTTAAATTTCAATGAAACTAAAGTAAGTGCCGAAGTAAAAACTACGAATATTCTTCCTATCGATAGTACTGTTACTTCCTACACTTCATATTCTCAAGCACAAGAAAATGATGGATATGAAAAAACTTTCTTAAATGAAGTTCACTTCTTCAATAATCAAAAAGTTCTTGCTTCAAGGATTAATGAATTAAAGAATTCTTCATCCATTGAGGATAGATCATTATCATATAAATTAAAACTAGAATCGACAAATACTTATTTGTCTCCAGTAATTGATCTAAGAACTGCTTCTGTTAAATTAGTAAATAATAAAATTGAGAAATCTGTTGGTTCTGAAAACAGATACGGAAGAAGAAATCAAGTTATTAAATTCTATCCAGTATATTACTTCAATGTTGCTGGGGTTGACGTTTCAACCATCATCGCTGGCGACCCAGGAAATCCAAAATTAGTAACAGGAAACACTTCGGGTGCTTCTGCGGTCATTGTTAACTTTGATAGTGCATTAAGTATTTTAACTGTAAAAATGCTTACTGATACTTTATTTGTTCCTAGTGAAACTTTGACATTTGGTTCTCAACCTGCTCTAACCACTGTTAGTGTTGGATCTACTGGAGTTACTGAACAGACATTTAATTTCGAATACAACTCCGTAGTTGAAGCAATCGATGTCACGGATGTTACTCAAAAATATACTAATGTTATTAGCGGCAGAGTAGTTCTTTGGGATGCAGAGAAGAAGGAGTTAACTCTTTCAAATAATAAAAATCCAATCAATAATAATTACACAGCAGAATCTACTCCAGGGTCAGATTATGCGAGAATTCCATTCTCAAGTTCATCATCAATACAGAAATCTGATATCTTTAGAGTAGGTGATCTTTTAGGATATGAAAATCAACCATCTGGAACAGAAGGATATTTAGAAATAAAATCAACTTCTGAAGCACCTGGCATTACTTATGTACCAGAAATTGATTCTAATAGTTCTTCTGTGGCAAAATATGTAACAAAGGAAGTTAGTTTAGAAAATGCAGCAAGTGGTTTGGACGTGAGATTAAATGCAAATATTTTTGAGGAAGATGATATTATAGTACTCTACAAAATCAAACCTTCCAGTTCTCAATTTAATTTTGATGATTTAGGATGGCAATACTTTAATGGAGACGGATCGCCAGATGTTAGGGTTATTCCTACATCAGATAATACCATCGCCCCATACATTGAGGATCAAAAATCTTATAAGGAGTATAGATTTAGTGCTTCTAATTTAACCGAGTTTTCTTCTTTTGCTATTAAAGTCATTATGAGATCTTCGAATCCAGTCTATGTTCCAAAAGTACAAGATATCCGTATCGTTGCTTCTTTCTAATGGAATATGTGAAAGTACAAGATCACTCTAACTTAGTTAGAGATAGTAGTACCAATGCTATTATAAATACTGATAAAAGTGTTTTCGAAGATGCAAAAAAATTGCGTAATGGCAGTGCATCTATCAAAAAATTACAAACTGATGTTGAAGATTTAAAAAATGAAATATCAGAACTCAAAGACATTTTAAGAGAATTTATCAAAAATGCCAGCAGTACTTAGAAATGTATCCAAGACATATACTCTTGAGCAACAAAGGCAAGAGATCAATTTACTAGCACAAGATGTATATAATCTTGGCGGTGGATCTGGTACGGGCGGTCTGACAGGGACTTTTTCCTTGTCAAATGGAACAAGATTTTCTCCGTCTCTAAATTTTACTAATTTTACATCTACAGGTGCATACCTAAATGGTAATGCGCTATCAATAACATCCTTCACAAATGAGGTTGCTAGGTTTGACAGTTCCGAAGTTACTTTTTTAAAAACAGTAACTTTAAGAGATGCAGTTATAGATAGTGTATCTATTGACGATAGTGGATTTAATTATAATCCAGGATCATATGTGGCAATTGATTTAAATGGTGGTTCTGGCACATCAGGTCAAGTTAATGCTACGATTTCTCCTTTCGTGGGAACTATTGCTGGAGGAAGTTCATATACTCCAGGAGATTATACTAATGTTTCTCTTTCTGGTGGAAGTGGATCTGGCGCAACTGCTGATATTACAGTAAGAGGATTAGTAGGAACTATATTAAGTCCTGGTTCTTTATATACCCCAAATACATATACAGATGTTCCTTTACAAGGTGGATCTGGAACTGGTGCAACAGCAGATATTACATTTAGTGGCGATGGTGGAAATGGACAGGCAATATCGGTAGTTATCAAAAACAACGGTACTGGATACGCCAACGGAAATATTCTAACAGTAAATAATAGTGATTTACCATTACCAGTTTCTGCTGGTGGTGGATTTAGTGGAGGAAGTGGTTTTCAGTGGCAAATAAACCAAATTCCATATATCGTTTCTTCGGTTACGCCAACATCAAACGGTATAGGTGGTTATGAAGTTAATGATGTTCTAACAGCATCAAATGCTGTTTTGGGATATGGATCTATTACAGGTAGTATAACATCTGCTGGATCTGGTTATACGAATGGAACATATACAGATGTTCCTGTATATAATGTACCGACTGCAACATTTGTAGTAACAACTGTAGCAAATCCTGGAACACCACCGCCCAATTTTGTTTATCAAATTGATGGTGTAACTCAACAGCCTTTAAATCTGATAATAGGAAATACTTATAGATTTGACATATCCGATTTATCCAATAATACGCACCCATTTTTCATATCTGGTGGTAATTATGATGAATTGCCAGATGGTATTGTCGTATTATCAAATGGCGTTTCTGGTGTACAAGATGCATTTGTTGATTTAATTATTAAACCAACAGTTGCAAATGGAACTACAATATTATACAACTGCTATTCCCATCCTGGTATGGGAAATACTATTACATTAACCACTGGTTCTGCGGGATCGTATTCTGATAATGCTCTAGCAAGAGTGGTGGTAGATGGTGGAGCAGTAACATCATTTGCTATTACAGATCCAGGTAGAGGAATAAAAAACAATGATATTCTTTCTGTAATTCCTTCTGATGTTGGTGGAGTTGGATCTGGTCTTACCTACCAGATAAGTAACGTAGCAACACCAACAGGATCTGGTTTTTCATATACGTTATCTGAAGTTGGATCTTTATCTTTAGTTGCAAAATCATCTGATGGTAGTGGTTATCAATTAAATGATACGCTTATTCCTAAGATTCCATTTAGAATAAAAATTCTATCTTATGGATTTCCTGGAGATGGAGTTCCATTCAAATTTTACTTAGATTTAAATGATGGTAATGGACCAGTAGAAACTCCTACTCTAACATTATATAAAGGATATACATACATATTCGATTACAACGATCCGATAAACTTTTCTCATGGTTTTAATATAAGTGAAACGCAAGACGGTATTCATAATGGAGGTATACCTTTTACAGGAGATGGATTAGTTCCAGATGTTGCAGCAAAGACAATTTCATTGGAAATTTTAGATTCTACTCCATCTACTCTATACTATTACTGCACGGTTCAATCTGCTCCTCACATTGGAATGGGAGGAACTTTAAATATTTCAACCGCAGCAAGACCAGATGTAGTTGATCCAGTAATTTTGATAGATCAAATTAGTCCAACGAGTTCTATCGAATTAGGATTAGATGGCACTATTACTACTGATAATATCAATGTTAGTTCGGTCGGTGCTCAATCTGGTAATTTTGCATCAAACGTAAATGTAGATAACTTATCTTTATCTGGCAGTACCATTTCTTCTACAAATAGCACTGACTTACGTTTAACTCCTGCCAATAATCTTTATATTAATGGTGGTGTGGTTGGAAATGTAAATAAAAAACTATCTGTTCTAAACAGTTCTGTTGCTGAAGTTTTTGCTATAGATTTGGAAGATGGTTCAATATCTTCTGATGCTGGTTCTATACATTATACCGATCCATCAGCATATCTCAATATTGCTGATAAAGTAAAATTATATAATGATAGCGGTTATGCTGCTATCGAAGAAATCACTGATGTTCCAGAGACTGGAAATGGATTGGGTATTAGACTTACACCAGACATAGGTAAATCAATATTTGTCAACAGCACAGCATCTGTAGCAATTCCAGTTGGAACTACTCTACAAAGACCAGCGGATGCAATTCAAGGTTCTATAAGATTTAATACCACTGCTCTTCAATACGAAGGTTATAATGGATCTTCTTGGTCATCTCTTGGTGGAGTAAGAGATGTCAACAATGACACATATATTATCCCAGAAAAATCTTCTGGTTCAAATGAAGATACTTTATATTTTGTCAATTTTGATAAACAATCATTAACATTATCCGCATCAGATTTTTCATTCTATACTGCTAGAAATATCAGAGCATATGATGTAGATGGACTAGAAGAGTGGTTGCCACTTACCGCATACAGTTTGGGAGATAGTGTCTATACCCTCGACAATGTATATGAAGTTACTGTTGCTGGAACTACAGGTAGTTCTGAACCAACACATACTTCTGCGGCGGCTGTAAATGGAGATGTCGAATTTACTTGGATTAGATCAACAAAAGCAAATCTAACTTTCTCCTCAAGCATTAAAGACATATATTTTAATACACCAACAGAGTGGAATAATAATTTAAAAATACAAAATAGTACGATATCTTCTTTAATTGATGATGTTATTATTCAACCATTAACAGGGAAAAATGTAGAGATTAGCTCCACTACCTCTTTAGTTCTACCTGTAGGAAATAATAATAACAAGGGAGCACCAAAGCAAGGATCTGTTAGATACAATACCGCAGATAGTCAATTCGAAGGTTTTAATGGTAATCAATGGGGTGGCCTTGGGGGCGTAAAAGACATAAACCAAGATACTGAAATAAAAGCAGAATCATCTCCAGGTGCTAACGAAGATATTTTATTCTTCTATAATAATTCGGTAAACACACTAAATGTTGCTCAAACTTACCTTGAGTTTAACGGTATGGATGTTATTACATCTGTATCAAACAATTTAGATATAAATGCTGATAATGTTAGTTTTGCAAACGATAGTTTCAGTATAATTAATGATACTGGAACATCAACTACAAAATTATTAACGTCACTATCCAATTTTGACATTGCAAATTCATCTGGATTAACTACAGATACATTATTGAGATTAGATGATACTGGTAAGTTTATTGTTAATACTGCATATTCAACAGGATCATTCAGTGGATTGACGGTTGTTGATAAAGATTTGAAATTTATAAATCTAACAGATACTAGAATAACTACTGTAGATATACCGTTGTTAAAGGGTACAACAGATTCTGGTAGTTCAGTTATATATCAACCAGCAAACGATGTTTCTGCAAAAATTATTGTTTCTGCTCATAATGTTACATCTGGGGATAAAGAATTAATTGAATATAATGTGTGCAATACTTCATCTGATATTATTCATAATGCTTATGGAGAAGTTAGAACATCGTCTAACTTAATAGATATAACATTTGATTTTGATCCAGCATCTGCTGTTCGTTTAAATGTATCTTTAGATTCTTCAGTAACTACTTCCGATGAAGTAGTCGTTACCATTATTAGTACCATCATCAAGAAATAATCATGGCAGTCACTCTTAAAAAATTTGATTCTCTAGGAGGATACTCAGTAAGTAACGAAGTAGTTATTACTGAAGAAAAAGATTTACAAAATGTAAATACTTTACAAATTAAAAATAATAATTTTAGCGACATAACCAAAACAAATTATATTTTAAAAGGAATTGGTAGTCAGATTTTGGAATTAGATAATACTGCTGGCAAGATTATACTGCCATCAGAAACTATCAATTTTATTACGATTCATATTGTTGGACTAAAAGCAGACGCTTCTGCAGTTTATTCTACAAAATTAGAAACTACAGTTACATGTGATAATACAGGAAATGTATCAACATTAACATCTTTTATAACAGTTATTAGAGATGACGTGCCAGATACAGAGACATGGACCATTTTGCCATATGATTCTGGTAGTGTAGGAGAATATAGCGTAATTGCTAATGTTTCTGGTACTACTGACAGTGTAAAATGGGTCGCTGCAGTTGAGGTCTTGCAATCTTTGTGGGCTTAATCAAACTAAATAGTATAAGAAATTATAGGCGGACGGAACAGCACAATGAGTCTACAATTTAATTCAGATAAAGAATTTATAAAAGGTTCCCAACCAAAAGTCAGAGCTGATAGTGATTTTACTATTAGAGTTGGTACGGGTACTAATGAAGTAGAAGTTATAAGAACTCAATTAGATCCTGTCAGTGGTACGCCTAGAGTAGGTATTAACAGAACTGGTAGAAAAGTAGAAAGTATCAAATTACTTACTACTGGTAGTGGATATACTGTACTTCCTACTATCACATTAAGTGCTCCTACTCTGCCAGGTGGAGTTCAAGCTTTAGCATCAGCTATCATCAGTAGTGGTTTTGTAACTGCAATTATTGTAGATAATCCTGGTGATGGATATGCAACTGCTCCTACTGTAACCATCACTGGTGGTAATGGTACTGGAGCAACTGCAGAAGCACTCTTAGATACCGTAGAATATGAGTTAGATATTAATGGTGCTGTTAGAACATCTACCTCTATTATTTCGGATACTGCAAGAATCTTAAACCTAGACATCGAAAACTTTGTTACTGCAGATGCAAGTTTTAGGGGTCCAAATTTAAAAACATTCCAAAATAATACTGGTATTATTTGGTCAGCAAATACAGTATTAAATCTTAACGAATATAGATATTGGGGAGGTAATGTATATCAAGTAGTTGAGAATGGAACTACTGGTACTACTCCCCCATTACATGAAGATGGCGAAGAGTATAATGGCACTGTACTGTTTAATCATATTGGTTTCAGAGTAAATGATCCCACACAACCTCATTTTGGAACTACTGGGGATTCTGGTGTTTTCCCACGATCAGTAACTCCATTATTGGGGGATAGATCTACAAACATTGCGACAACGGAATATGTTTTGAATCTTGCCACTAATGACGTTGGTGGTAGAATTTATGTTTCGGAACAGATTGGCGATGATGCAAATGATGGTAGATCAGTAGTTGCTCCAGTAAAAAGTATTAAAAGAGCATGTCAAATTGCATCTCAAACTATTGGAGTAAAGGAAACTGTTCAGGTAGCAGGTGGAGATTATAGGGAAGATAATCCTATTTCAATTCCACCAGATTGCTCTATCGTTGGTGATAACTTAAGACTTGTAATTGTCAGACCACAAAATCCTGGCAAACACATGTTTAAGTTTGGTGACAAAAACTATATTACAGGCATAACATTTAGAGACGGGATCAACACTTTTGATGGCACCCCAGAAATTACCTGGGATTATGCCATGGTATTTGATGATAAGCAAAGAGTTTATTACGATAGAACTACTGGCGGCGATTTCCCAAGAGACTTTAGTATTGGTCATCAGGTACTCGGTGAAAATAGAATTAGAGCATATTTTACTGGCAACAATGGTGGTAATGCTCTAACTGCTGGTCTTATTATTGATGCACAAGATATCGTAGGTACTGCCGAAATTTTAGAAGTAAATTTTGACACTACTACTGGTGCTAATGCATATCTTACTGGATATATAGATGTTAGAGTCATTACTGGTAGTATTCCAAAATCAGCAAACTTTGATTATACTGCTTCTGGTGGAACTATTTTCCAGTTTACAACAACTAATGATGTATCCTCTATTAGACCAGAGGGAGAAGTCGTTTCTACAAATACCGATTATTCCTCAGCAATACAAATTTCTAGGGTTGATTTTTCTCTACAAGGAGATCCAAGTATTGCTACAGGTGGATTTGGTGGAGATGATGATGTAGGTGGTATTGTTTTCTATACAAACCCACTATTCGGAAAAGCAAATATACATGATTTCAAAGAAGGACAAGAAATTGAAATTTCTGGTTTGCCAGATAGTGGAGATCCAAATCTAGCATTCTTAAATGGAAAGCAAAGAATCTATAAAGTTTTGAGTGATGCAGATGGCCGCTCAAGAAGATTCGTCATTCCTAAAAAATTCCCATCATATACAAATGCAAACTATGTACCACCAACTGGATCATCAGTAAAATCTTCAGAGGCTTCTGTTACATTATCACTACTCAACTCACCATATAAATTCTCAGTTCAAGCTCCAGTACAAAGAAGATTCCAAGATGCTTGTCTGTTGATAAAAAACAATATTGATTTTATTGCTGATGAAACGGTAAAACAGATTAATGATGAATTTGCACAAAAATGGTTTACTGTAAGTAACATAAGTGGCAGTAGTTTTGATGTTAATACAAATTCAAATAACTTTGTTCATACTTATGTAAGTGGAGGAACTGTTACATTTAACGGCACTGAGTATTCTGTTTCTAATTTAGCATACGACAATGCTACTGGTATTGGAACTATTACCACCTCATCTACGATAGGTGGATTGACTGCTGGTAGTTTAGTTAAAGTAGAAAATATTTTAGTATCTTGCTCCCAGGGAGAGAAATTATATCCTGGATTTACTATTCCTGGAGGAGATGCAAAGTGCTACAGAGATGTAAAACATTTCTTAAATGCAATTGTTAGAGATTTAGAATTTGGTTCTACGTATAACGTCATTGAAGCAGCAGAGAGATATCAGATTGGCAACCAACTTTCTTACGTTGGAACTCAAATAACAGAAACGCTGAGAGCATTGGAAATTGCTAGACAGTTAGCAATTCATGCTATGCGTAACTGGAGAACTATAAATGGATTAGTTGGAGATCCCATATATGAAACTAAGTATAGTTCTTTAACAAAATATTTTGATGATACAGTAATTACAGCAACTGCTGGAAACCCTGCTTGTGCTGATGTTAAGAGTGCTATTGATACGTTAGCATATATCTTTGCTGATATTATTAGTAATGATTCTAGTGGAACATATAAAGATGCTGCTTACTTAATCGATAGAAATGCTGAGTTTATTGCTGATGAAGCATTAAGGAGAACAAAAGTACAATATCCTCTTCTTGGATTAGACTATGAAGATGATACTAAGTGTAAGAGAGATATTCAATACATTTTACGTGCTGTTCGTAGGGATTTAATTCTTGGTGGAAATGCTGGTGCTGTTGAAGCAGCAGAATCTTATTTCACTGGAACTCAATTAACAGGAATTCCTACCAGTGAATTAAATCCAACTATCTATGCTTTCAACCAAGCAAAAGAATTAGCAAAATCTTCAATGAGAAATTGGAGTGAAAATGGACCAACTATATCAGTAACTCCAACTAATGCAACATACAATTCATCTACAGGAGTTGTTACAGTAACATATCCAACTCCTGTATATGGAAGTGGAAGTGCTGGTTTAACTAGAATTGCATTTAGAGAAAATGCAATTACCTTCTCATGTTCTTCTAATGGTGGAGGAAACTTAGCAAGTCCATCTCCAACAGATAGAAACAATGGTCAGAGTCTAACGACAACAAATATAACCAGTGCTGGTGGGTTTACTACCGTTACAGTAAATGTCGGCACAGCAGGAACTGCTACTGGTGTTACACATACATTTGTTAGTGCTTTAGCAGATAGTGTTGTAGTTATTTACCAACCAAGTATTCTTACTAATACTTACACTTCGCCTATTCCTAGATTTGAAGATTGGAACATTGCTCTATACGGAACATTCCCGCTATGTGCCAACGTTGCGACATCTATCGATTCTTCATTCGCTATCATTGAAGATATCTTGGATGGCACTATTGCTGCAGGTGGACTAGCAAAAACATACGGAACATTATATAACCCAACAGCAGTTTACCCAGCTAATGTTCTATATGATGCTCAAGGTAATTATGTAACAATTAGATCTACCTGGGATGATCTACCATACATTGAAGCATCTCCATATACACAAAACTCTTCTATCATCTCGTTCCTAGGTGGTGGTGGAGCACTTATTGACGGATCCAAAGTACAAACGCCAAACTGTCCGTTGCCTGGATTAGATAATAATGGAAATGCAATTTATGAAAACCAGGGCAAATCCATGGTTGCTTCGGCATTTACTATTGTTTCAAAAGCAGGAACTGGATATAAAGTAATTAATGATGGTTACACTCAGTTAGTTTCTGTCTTTGTTATCTTCTGTTCTGACGGTGTTCTTGCTGAATCTGGCGGTTATGCATCTATCACCAACTCCGCTACTAACTTTGGTCTATATGCTCTAAGAGCAAAAGGATATAGAAACGAAGCATATACATTTGATGTTGGCACTATTACTGCAGAATCACAAACTGTTACTCTAAAAACTCAACTAGAAATAGATGGATTAGGTAGAGAACCACTTGAGCATTATATTGTAAAAATTGACGACTTAAGAAATACTAACGAAAGTGTAGAATATTTCATTGATACCGTAACTCCCCTAACAAATACTGCTCCATTCAGAGCATTGATTACTCTTTCTGATGGTGTAGGTGGAACCACGGCAGGATTTACCGATATTAATACTGGAAATCCAGTTTCTTCTTCATCTCTAGTCAATAGAACGATTAGACTGCATAGACCATCCATTGTTAACTCTTCCTCACACACTTGGGAATTTGCTGGTTCTGGCACAGATTATAACGCTTTACCAGAAAACGGTGGTGTTAAAAACGAAGCATTTGAACAAGTCAACGAAGATTATGGTCGCGTTTATGTTTCTGGTACTGACGAACTTGGTGACTTCAAGGTTGGTACGTTTGCTAAGATTGAAAACAGAACTGGTAACATTACTTTCACTGGTACTGTTTCGATCTCTGAAGTTGAATTCCTCAAACTAAAAGGTGGAGATGTTGTTGTTACTGGTTTTGATGCAGATAATAATCTCGGTGGAGCAAATACATCTAACAGTAAAATTCCAACGCAAAAGGCAGTAAGAGATTTTATTACCAATAATCTTGGTCCATATATCAACAAACCATATTCAACAAATGCTGTTCCAAGAGCACTTGTTGAACTCACAGATTCTGGTAAAATTTCTATCGATCAGATTCCTGCACTGAGACCATTTAATGTTTACACCGTAGATGATCAGACAGAAAGACTTAAACTAGAAGGAGCACTTGCTGGTGATATTGCTATTCAGCAAGATACCAATATTTCATACATTCTAAACAATGATAACGATTCGCTATTCTTAGCATTCCCAGTAAATACTGCGTTGTCATTTACTCTAGGTGATCTATTCAGTGGAAGCAGCACCAATGGTATTATTCAAGCAACAGAATATAGACAGGGTGTTGTATATCAAATTAATATCACCAATGGTGGATCTGGTTATACTGTTGCTCCTTCTGTTACTATTTCTGGCGGTAACCCCGCAGGTCTCAACCCAGTATCAGCTGCTGCTACAGCAACCATCGCCAATGGAGTGGTTGTTTCTATTACGATTATTGAATCTAGTGGGTATACTGGAGGAAAGGGTTA
>Ga0129333_10002653_pt1 | contig 16718 bp, 14 predicted proteins | sample CPB6_08_DNA_FD_94474 | JGI IMG/M metagenome (GOLD analysis project Ga0129333, IMG submission 94474) | Freshwater to marine salinity gradient microbial communities from Chesapeake Bay, USA - CPBay_Sum_0.6_0.8_DNA | ecosystem: Environmental > Aquatic > Marine > Coastal | place: USA: Chesapeake...
AACCGGCGCCTAGCGTTTGGGCGACGAGGGGGACACATGCTCACGCCACATGACGACTATCCGATCCATCAGACTCCGTTACCGATTGCCCACACATTGTCCGGCAGTCAGAGTCACTACGACCGATATTGGTTCAACGGATATCCAAGCGATGGGTCTTACTTTTTCGCGGTCGCCATGGGTCACTATCCGAATCGCGGCGTCATCGACGGTGCTCTATCGGTGGTGGTAGACGGCGTCCAACGTTCGGTGTATGTGTCGGGGCGAATGCCGCTCGACCGCGCCACGAACGTCGGGCCGATGCGCATCGAAGTTGTCCAGCCGCTGCGCACGATTCGCGTCGTCGTCGATGAGAATGAACATGGTGTGTCCGGAGACATCACCTTTCACGCGTCGACGTTCGCGGTTGAAGAACCACGCCAGACGACCTCACGAGAGGGTCGAGTTCAAATGGACTCGACGCGACTCACCCAGTGGGGTCGATGGTCTGGCTGGCTGAAGGTCGACGGTCAGCGGATCGACCTTGACCCGAACACCACCTATGCAACGAGGGATCGTTCATGGGGAGAGAGAGCCGTGAGTGGGCTCTCGCCGGTGAATGCTGCCCCGATGATGCCGCAAATTGCATTCATGTGGGCGCCGCTGCACTTCTCTTCTTGTTGTCTGCACGCGATGGCTTTTGAGCGCGGAGACGGATACCGATGGATGGAGGCGGCGCGATATGTGCCACATCTGGCGACAGCAGACGCACCGACGTGGGGTGAAGACCCCTCTGAGCACCTGAACGGCTTCGACATCGATCTCACATGGAAACGTGGCACCCGTGAGATGAGCGCCGCACGATTGAAGATGAATCGTCTTGACGGCTCGCCTATTGAAGTCGACTTTGAGCCACTCTTTTCCTTCCGTATGCGTGGAATCGGATACCACCACCCAGAGTTTGGTCATGGTTCTGTGCACGGTGAACTGCGCGTCGGCGGAGAAGAGTTGCACCTCGAGTCACTCGACCCGCGTGACTACACCATGATTCATGTGCAGACCTTGAGTCGCCTCACGTCGAACCTCGGGGAGGGCATGGGTGTGCTTGAGCAACTGTTCATCGGCGATCATCGACCGACCGGGCTCGCCGGTCTTGTCGATGGGTTCGGCGAATGACGCGACATCTTCCGTCATTGTCTGAGTCCCCTCGGGGCTTTCAGCGCGTCGTGTCGAGGTTCGAAGAGGTGTGTCGTCGTGCCCCGTTCATCGGCGAAGGAGCGACGGTGGAAAAGGGCATCGAGTATGCCCACGGAATTGCCGACTACAGCATCCGACTCGCCGCGAGCGATGACACGTCGCGGCCGCACCTCATGCGCACGTCTGGCGTCGTGTCGTACATGGATCCCGCAGCGCCTGACGCGGTGTTTCGTCGCAACGGTCTGGACAACCCAGACAACGATTACTTGATTTGTTCTCTCGATGCTGATCATGAATACGTGGTGTCAGGTGTTCGTGGGTCGACGTGTGAACTGAATCTTCAGTTGCTCGATGGCAACTACAGCGATCGGGTGGATGCCTTCGCCATGAACAAGGGCATCTTGCCGTCGCGTGATCTACCAGTGAGGGCTGACGGCACTTTCGAGGTGATGCTCACCCGTCGTGCGTCGTCGTCTGCAGACGTACTGACGATGCCAGCAGACACCCGTGCCATCATCGTTCGTCAGAGCTATGCGAACTGGGGCGATGAGGCAGCTGGCGCCGTGAGGGTGCAGCGCGTGGGCGACACTTCTCCAGATGATGTGCTCATTGATGAGGCGTTCTGGTTACGGGCCACCACATACTTCGAGAACACCATGTCAGTGTGGTTGCAGTTCGGTCCCGGTGTGTCCGCGCTCGTTGCACCGGCATCTGGGCCGAAGTCGCTTCCATACAACGCTGTGCGGCTTCCTCGCCGAACACCTGGCGGATTTCCGGACCAGTTCTCCATGTCGGCGCGATTCCTCGTTCGCGACAACGAAGAAGTCGTCATCACAATGCAGCCGAGTGGTGCTGCGTACCATGCAGTTCAGTTGGGTGATTACTGGTTCACATCCTTGCCCTACGTGCACAAGCAGAGCAGTTTGAATGCGGCGCAGTATCGAACGTCACCTGACGGCTCGGTATCGGTGGTCATTTCAAAGACCGATCCTGGCGTACACAACTGGCTCGACACATGCGGCTTAGGTGAGGGTTACGTCTTTTTGCGCTGGCAGGGACTACCTGATGGCCTCGAGCCGCCGGAACCGACCATCGAGGTGATCTCTGCTGGGCAGTCACTGCAGCGCGGTCTAGGTGGTGGGTCGGTGGACACTGCTCATGGTGTTGCCATCGAGCGAGATATGACCAGCCGAGTGGTTGCATTTGCGCGGCGTGAACTTGCTGCCCGTCGCGCCGACTGGGCTTGAGTTCAGTCTGAAAGATGTGCAGTCGCTTGTCACACAAGTCGTCGAAATGTCACATTGATGCGTGGTGTACGCACCTTTCGCTGACGAGGCACCTGGTGAACCCACCTGTGTTGGGTGGCACCACTCATCAATAACAGTGATCCACTCGTTAAATCGACTCTCACCGTCTCTTTGGTCTCGCGATGGCGTAGATCGAATCGTCGAATTGTGCCGAAGCTGACTGACGCAATCACCGGTTCACGACCATTCTCAGGCTCGTCGTCGGCGTGCCAACCGAGCGCATCATCGCCACTCCGATACAAGTTCACCAACGCTGAGTTGAAGTGATGTCCTGAGCGTTGCTCCACGAGGACGCGCAGGTTCTCGAGAACTGGCGTGAATCGATGAGCGACTCGGGATGTCCCGGAGTACACATATGGACGGCCTTCAGAGTTCATCCACGCAGACAGCCGTGGTTCCTTCACCTTGCGACCAAACACCGTAAGTTCAACCGACTCCCACGGCGTGGTGGCATCGATGTCAGAGAACATCTCTTGGGCTGCAGCAGCGTCGAGGAAATCGGGTGTGAAAACAGCGCTTCCGTCGTAGGGGAGGAGTTCTTCAGAACCGAAGAGCACGGTCACTAGTCCGCTGTGTTGCGGCGGTCATTGAGAAACGGGAATTTGGCCCGAACTTCACTCACATGGTCTGCGCTGACCTCAGCGATGATGATGCGTTCGTGTTCGTCTGCACTTGCCAGTTGCTCGCCGAGTGGAGAGAAGATGCGACTTGCCCCGCCGTAAGTGAGGCCTCCACCCACGCCGGTGCGGTTACAACCAACCACGTATGCCTGATTCTCGATTGCTCGGGCCTTCAACAACGCCAACCAATGTTCTTGTCGGGCAAGTGGCCAGTTGGCGGGCACCACATACACGTCGGTCTCGGGTGCGAGACCCCAGAACTCGTCTGCAAAACGAAGGTCGTAACACACGAAGAGCGAGACGCGAAGGCCCGCCGCATTCACGGTCACGTGTGTGGAGCCAGCTCGAAAATGATGGTGCTCGTTTCCGTAAGTGAACGGATGAATCTTTCGATAACGGAACTGATTTCCCTCTGGGTCGGCGACGACGAAGGAGTTGTAGGGCCGCGGGTCGTCGTCAGCAAGCTCCGGGCAGCTACCGCCAATCCACACGCGATGGCGTCTTGCTTGGGCGGCGAGAAACACGCTCGACGGACCGCCGACAGGTTCTCCAATTGTCGGGTCGTCGACGACAAAGCCGGTGGAGAACATCTCGGGAAGGACGATGAATGTCGCACCACTGTGGACTGCTTCAGTGATGAGCGACTCCAGGCGTGCGAAGTTCGCTTCGCGATCCGCCCACGCGATGTCGTACTGGAGCGCCGCAATTTTCATGTCACACCAGCACAGAGACGCTCGACTGCACGCTCGAGAAGGTCAACCGTCTTGCAGAATGCGAACCGCACCAAGTGGCGACCTTGGGGTGCATTGTCGGGAGAGTAGAACACTCCGTTGGGTATTGCGACCACTCCATGAGAATGTGGAAGGCGTCGACAGAATGCGAGGCCATCGCCGTCTGGATCGACTGCTCGAATATCTGCGGTGATGAAGTACGTACCCTCTGGTTTATAAGTGGTTAGCCCAGCCTTTGCGAGGCCAGTCAGCAGTACATCGCGCTTTTGCCGGAGATCTTCTGAGATGTCAACAAAATAGGAATCTGGCAGCGAGAGACCCACTGCAATCGCAGGTTGAAAAGGCGCACCGTTCACGTATGTGAGGAATTGCTTTGCGGTTCGAACTGCAGTGAGAAGCGGTGAGGGTGCACAGGCCCATCCGATCTTCCATCCTGTGGTGTTGAAGGTCTTCCCGCCAGAAGAAATTGTGATGGTCCGCTCGCGCATGCCCTCGAGTGTGGCGATGGGGACGTGGCGTGCGTCGTCGAACACGAGATGCTCGTACACCTCGTCGCTGATGACGACGAGGTCGTGTTCTCGGGCGAGCGAGGCGATGATCTCCAGCTCTTCGCGCGAGAACACCGTTCCGGTGGGGTTGTGAGGGGTGTTCAACAAGATCGCCCGGGTTCGCGGACTGAGGGCGCCTTGAAACTCGCTGACGTCGAAGACATAGCGGCCGTCGTTCTGTGGGCGAAGTAGTACTGGTACTGCACGTGCACGTGCCATAGCAATGCACGCCATGTAGCTGTCGTACATCGGTTCGAACACGACGACTTCGTCACCATCATTCAAAAGTCCAAGTAGAGCTCCAGCGAGCGCTTCTGTTGCTCCGGCAGTCACGAGCACCTCGGTGTCGGGGTCATAGGTGAGGTTCCAGAAGCGGAGCTGATGACGGGAAATTGCCTCACGCAGATCACTCGTTCCGCTGCCTGGGGGATACTGATTGTTCCCAGATCGAATCTCGTCGACAGCACGGTCAAGCACCTCTGGTGGCCCGTCATAGTTAGGGAAGCCCTGTCCGAGATTGATGGCGCCAGTTGCTACGGCAAGCGCCGACATCTCGGCAAAAATCGTGGTGCCGAATGCTTTCAGTGCTTCAGCCACGTGGGGCGACTCGGACATCTCTCAAGCGTATTCGGCAGCGAGTGCTCTGTAGTGTTCGCATCATGGGGCGCATCGAAGGGAAAGTTGCAGTCGTCACCGGTGGGGCAGATGGCATCGGAGCCGGGGTCGTGCGCAGGCTCGCGGAAGAGGGCGCTCGCGTACTTCTTGCGGACATCGACTCTGACAAGGGTGAAGCACTCGCTACTTCGATGTCGGGTGTCGAGTTCATGCAGGTCGATGTGTGTCGACGTGAAGACAATGAAGCGATGGTGGCTCGCGCAGTCCAACGGTTCGGTTCAATCGACATTTTGGTGAACAATGCATGGGGCGGGGGCACAATGACGCGTGTCGAGTTGAAGTCCCCCGAGTCTTTGCAGCACGGATTCGACATGACCTTTTATGCCGCGTATTGGTCGATGCGTGCCGCCTTCACGCACATGAAGGAAAGTGGTTGGGGGCGTGTCGTGAACATGTGCTCTTTGAATGGGGTCAACGCACACGTGGGTACTCTCGAGTACAACGTCGGCAAAGAAGCGCTTCGTACGCTTACGCGTACTGCGGCTCGCGAGTGGGCTCCCACTGGCGTCACGGTCAACGCGGTGTGCCCAGGTGCGAAGAGCGCAGCATTCCGGCGAATCATGTCGCAGAACCCTGACATGGAAAAAATGGCCGATGCTGGAAACCCCATGGGTCGCATAGGTGACCCGTATAACGACATCGCGCCAGTGGTGTTGTTCTTGTCGAGCGACGACTCTCAGTACGTCACCGGCAACACGTTGTTCGTCGACGGTGGATCCCACATCAACGGGTACCCATGGGCCCCAGCTCTACCTGATGCATGACGCGTGAGCGTCACAACGGCTGACGACTCAGACTTGCCATCCGGAGAAGGCATCGATCATCGCCTTCACGTCTCCGAGTGGATACAAGATGGGACAGGTTGCGCCATCACGCATGTACTCGCGTACTTTGGCTCGTGCATCGTCTGGCGTGCCAGAAGCCGTGAGCATCTGAACGATTTCGTCGGGCACCAACTTCGACGCCGCCTCCACTTGCTCGTGCGTAGCTGGCCACGTGAGTACTTCGCCGACTTTGTCCAGCAACGACTGTGGAACGCCAGAAGCCTTCATGATGTGGGGCTGTTGTCCGAGATATTGAGTGACCATGAGCCGCGCCATGTCGAGCGCTGTCTTTCGATCTTCGTGCACTGAACACACGACGAGTTGTGGTCGGTCGATGTCTTCCCACTTGCGTCCTGCGCGCTCGGCACCCTTGGCGAGATGTTCGATGGCGGTCTTGTTGTAGTCAGGTGACACGAGGTAGTTGAGTACGACTCCGTCGGCAATTTCACCGGCTAGTTCCATCATCTGCATGCCGGTTGCGCCGAGATAGATCGGCACGTCTTTCGGGCGACGGTCTTGGTACACGTAGTCCAGTTCCACGCCATCGAGCTGAACGAATTCACCTTGGTAGGTGACGGTTTCATTGTGGAGTAGGGCTCGCACAGCGGTGATGATCTCTCGCATCGCGCGAATGGGCTTTGCGCGGTTGATGCCGACCTTCTGTGCGAGCGGGTCCCACCACGCACCAATGCCGAGAATCACACGACCAGGTGCAAGATCATCGAGCGTGCTGAATGTGGCTGCCAGACGTGCCGGGTTCCGTGTCCAACAATCGACGACACCCGAGCCGATCTTGATGGTGTCGGTAACGGATGCAAATGCAGCCATCGGCACGATCGCATCGCGCACGAGACGACTATCTGCTTGCCACACCGCTTCAAAACCTTTGGCCTCGGCGTACTTGGTGTACTCCATACCCTCTCGAATGGGGTGCGCGTCTTGCAGATAAATGGCAGCTGGTGATGTCATGGCTTCTCCGTGTGAGTCAATCGTCGTTCGAATTCTTGGGCTTCATCGGCAAGGTGGTGCGCCACTTGCCGTCACTTTGTCGAAGTGCTTCAGCCACTGCAGGTGCGGTGGGGACGAGGCCGATCTCGCCGACACCTTTGATGCCGTACGGGCTGTTCGGCTGTGGGCACTCAACGAGCTGGACATCGATCTGGGGCACATCTTTGGCACGAAGAATCCCGAGCGAACGCAATGTCATGTTGGTGGGGAACCCGTTCTCATCGCTCGGGAAATCCTCACTGAGTGCGTAGCCGAGGCCCATGTGTACTGCACCTTCGACTTGGCCCTCACACAGTGTGGGGTTGACGGCACGTCCGACGTCGTGCACCGCCACGACTTTGTCGATGTCCTGTGTGTCTTTGTCCATCACCACGAGTTGAGCCGCATACCCAAAGGTCGAGTGAATGGTGGGGTGTTCGACACCAGGTTCACCGAGGTGTTGCGTCCAGTCGATGACATATTCGCCCGTGTAATCGACGTCGAGCTTGCGTCCATCAGCGTCGGCAAGTTCACAGGCGCGCTTCACGCTCGCTGCCGCCATGAGGGTTCCGCGGCTGCCGGTGGTCTGCCCAAACCCGAGCTCTCGCGTGGTGTCGACAATGACGCGAATTGTCGACGCGTCGATGCCTAGTTCTTCCACTGCGACTTGTAGCGCGACTGTGTGAACGCCCTGACCCATCTCTGTCCAACCGTGACGAACCTCTACGGTTCCGTCGCTGCAGAAGCGAACGACTGCGCGCGTGACTTCGCGGAAGCCATTGCCAAGACCCGAGTTCTTCAAGCCGAGACCAAGTCCGACAGCGCGCCCCTGCGCAATTGCATTGTCGAAGTGTGGCTTGATCGCATCGAGGCAGGCTTCTGCGCCAAGACATCCGTCGTCCATGATCTGACCAGGCCCCCACACCATTCCAGGCTTGATCACGTTGCGTTTGCGAATTTCCCATCCGTCTATTCCGATTTTTTCGGCAAGACGGTCGAGACAACCTTCCATTGCGAACTGTGCTTGGTTCGCACCGAACCCACGAAACGCTCCGCAGACGGGGTTGTTTGTTCGTGCAGCGATTGCTTGTACGTCGACAGTCGGTGTGTGATACGGACCAGTGGCGTGACCCGCAGCGCGCTCGAGCACTTTCATTCCGACGCTCGCATACGCACCAGAGTCACCGACCATGCGCGCTCTCACTGCTGTGAGTTTTCCGTCAGCGTCGCAACCGACGGTGTACTGCATGTGAATAGGGTGTCGCTTGGCGTGAATCAGAAGACTCTCTTCGCGTGACAAAGTGCACTTGACCGGACGCTGAAGCTTCCATGCAGCGAGGGCGGTCTGGGCTTGGTTCGACATGTCTTCTTTGCCACCAAAAGCTCCACCGTTTGACACCAATTCGACTGTGACTTTCGACGTGTCGACGGCCAGCACTGCACAGATCTGGTCTCGGTCATCCCAAACGCCTTGACCACCGCTGTACACATGCATCGTGCCCTTGGCGGGGTCGGGAACCGCGAGTGTTGATTCCGGCTCGAGGAAGGCGTGCTCGATGCGTTGAGTTTGAAAAGTTTCTGAGATGACGTGCGCACTCGAAGCCAATGCTGCCTCGATGTTGCCACGCATGTAGTCACTGCGAGACAACACGTTGTCCTTGGTGCCCCAGACGGCAATTTCGTCGTCCTCGATCGCGGCGTGTGCATCGACGATGGTGCGGAGGGGGGAGTACGTGACACGAACTTTCTTTGCCGCAGCTCGAGCAATCATGCGATTGTCCGCAACGACGATGGCAAGTACGTCGCCGGCAAATGACGTGCGACCACCGACCGGAATGAACACCGGCCAGTCTTTGTGGATGAGACCGACCCGAAGGTCACCGGGCACATCGGCGGCCGTGTAGACGGCATGAACACCTTCGGTTGCTTCGGCTTCGCTCGTGTCGATCGAGAGAATCTCTGCGCGAGCATGCTCGGTGAGATGAAGTGCAGCATGCAACATGCCGTCGACGCGAATGTCGTCGACATAGCCGCGGTCACCGAGGGCCAACTCTGGTGCTTCGTATTTGGTGCCTCGCGACCCGACTCCACCAGGAAGTGTGGGCGACACTGGCACACCTTTGGCCACCGCATCGATCGCATCAAGCACTTTGACGTAGCCGGTGCAGCGACAGAGATGCGCGCCCAGATGGCGTGCCATGTCCTCGCGCTTCAAGTCGGCGCCCTTCTTGTCGACCTGAGACTTGGCGCGCATGACTATTCCGGGAATACAGAAACCACACTGCAATCCGCCGCATGCCGCAAAGGCATTTGCGTAGGTTGCCCGTTCGTCGTCGGGGAGGCCTTCAAGTGTGGTGATGGTCTTGCCACGTGCCTTCTCGATTGGATACTGACATGACACTTGCGCCTTGCCGTCGATCATGACCGTGCAACAACCACACTGGCCAGAAGGCGAGCAGCCGTCCTTGGGCGAGGTGACATTCAGTTCCTCGCGCAATGCCGACAACAGGTGGGGGTGCGTGCCCGACACCGTCACCGGGGTGCCGTTGACGACAAGGTCGACCGACTGGTCGGCGGCGTGGTTGGCGTCAATGGTCACGTGTGAACTTTATACGATTTGTAAAGCGGAAACCTTTGGAAATCAAGGGGTTTGGAGGCCCCGATGGCGGAGGTAGAGATAATCTGCGCGACGTGGGGGCGACATTCAAGCGTCGTGTGGTGACAGTTCCGGCAGTTGCTCTCGGCGCCATTGCCCTGACGATCTTGAGCCCGCTGTGGGTGCCAGTGTCGCTCGCAATCGACATCGTGCGTCGGCGTCACCGAATGCCTGTCGTTCGACTTCTGGGCTTCGCGGTGTGCTGGGCTTGGCTCGAGACCGTCGGAGTGGCGGTCGCTGGGGGGCTGTGGCTCATCGGACGGTCATCTTCGACGAAAGCGCACTACGCGTTGCAGCGTTGGTGGGCATCTCGATTGATCGGCTCTCTTCGAGCAACGTGTGGTGTGCGCATAGACATCAGTGGGCTAGACGCGATACCACCTGGTCCAGTTGTCGCGCTCTGTCGACATGCCAGCCTCGCTGATTCCTTGGTGAGTGCCTGGCTCTTTGGCTCGCAAGCTGGTCTTCGACCGCGGTACGTGTTGAAGAAAGAACTCTCTTATGACCCGTGTCTCGACATTGTCGGTCGACGTATACCGAACTATTTCATCGACAGATCGTCGGCTGACACCAATATGGAATTGAACGGCATCAAAGCAATGGCACGCGGGATGGGCGCCAATGACGTCGCGGTCATCTTCCCTGAAGGAACTCGTTCCAATCCGACAAAACGCGAACGGTTGCTGAGCAAGATGGAAAATCGGGACGGCGACCGAGCTAGCCGACTTCGTGCGTTGCGACACCTGTTGCCACCCAAGGTTGCCGGCGTTTCTGCATTGTTCGATGCAGTGCCTGAAGGAAACGTCGTGGTGGTGTGGCATGTGGGGTTCGAGGGTATGGACACATTCAGTGGAATCATTCGACAGTTGAGTGACCGGCCGGTGCATGTGCACATCGCCATCGAACCTCACATGCGTGACACCCTGACGGGCCAGCCGATCGGTGCATGGCTCGATTCAGTGTGGTTGGATATCGATGCGAAGGTCCATGACCTTCTGGTCAGGAGTTGAACATGTTCGGTGACGCGATGACGAATGCAGTGCTGGCGATCACGGTGGTGATGGTTGGAACGTGGATAGTGAGTGTGGCGCTGAAGAATGCCTCGATTGTCGACATCGTGTGGGGCGCAGGTTTCGTGGTGGTGGCGTGGGTGATGCAACTCACCATTGACGGGGACTCGACGCGCCAGTGGATCATCACTTCACTTGTGACTATCTGGGGCGTGCGGCTTGCCCTCTATCTCGCACGTCGCAACATCGGCCATGGCGAGGACTGGCGTTACGTCGCCATGCGCAAGCGTCACGGACGAAAATTTCCGTTCGTCAGTCTCGTCACCGTATTCGGCCTTCAAGGGGTGGTCATGTTTCTTGTGTCGCTGCCCGTGCAACTCGGACATGCCGACCCAGATCCGGGCGTCGGTCCGATTGCCGTCATGGGACTGTTGGTGTGGGTCGTCGGCATCGTGTTCGAAGCCGTTGGTGACTGGCAACTGCGTCGCTTCAAAGCTGACGCATCGAACGCTGGACTGGTCATGGACAAAGGTCTGTGGAGCCTCACTCGCCATCCGAACTATTTCGGAGACAGTTGTGTGTGGTGGGGAATAGGGATTGTGGCCGCAGAGGCAGGAACTGCTGCGTGGGGTCTCATCGGTCCACTTGTGATGACCGTGTTTCTTACGAAAGTGAGTGGAGTGCCGATGCTCGAGCGGTCACTTGCAAAACGTAAGCCCGGTTACGCCGAGTACATGGCGAGAACGAGTGCGTTCTTTCCGCGCCCACCAAAGCAGGTTTGACAAAAAGTGTCGTGATGTGCGACTTTAGGCGAGAGACTTGATGAGGTCGTTCAAGATGTCGTCGTGGTGCTCAAGACCAACGGACACACGAATGAGTCCATCGCTGATGCCGATACGGGAGAGGATCTCAGGCGGCAGTCCGATGTGTGTGCTAGTCGCCGGATGACACACCAATGTCTCAGGTCCACCAAATGATGTGGCGGGACGAGCGAGGGTGAGCGAATCGATAAGAGCACGCGCTGGGGTGATGCCATCTCGAAGTTCGAACGACAGGACCGAGCCCCCGTGGCGCATCTGCTGTCGTGCCAGCTGATGTTGTGGATGGGATTCGAGAAACGGGTAGTGCACTGCTTGTACGGCACGGTGGTAGGACAATGATGTCGCAATTGATAATGCTGACGTCGCTTGACGAGTGGTGCGTACGTCGAGAGTCTTGATTCCGCGAAGCGCATTGTGTGCGTCGTAGGGCGATGCGCTGGCACCGTGCAGAACGCCGTATTGCCACACCGCGTCGATGAGATCTTTCTCTCCGGCGACCACGCCGATCATTGCGTCATTGTGGCCACCGATCCCCTTCGTGGCCGAATGCATCACCATGTCAACTCCGTGGCGCAGCGGCTGTTGACCAAGTGGGGTTCCAAGGGTCGAGTCCACCAGTGTGAAGGGCCCCTTGATGGCACCAAGTTCGTCGAGGTCGACAAGTTGAAGACACGGATTTGAAGGTGTCTCGGCGATCACCAACATCGTCTTGCCCGGGATGACCGCACTCTTGAATGCTCCCGGAATCTTTGCATCGACGAAGGTGACGTCGATTCCGAATCGACGACATGGTCCGTCGAGGAACGAGTACGTGCCGCCATACAGTGAATCTTGCGCCACGATGTGTGAACCATTGCCGCAGAAGGCGAGGACGACGGATGCAAGAGCACCCATGCCTGACCCGAATGCGACTGCACTTTCCGCGCCTTCGAGAGCGGCGAGGGCGTGTTCGAATTGGGTGACGGTCGGGTTGGCATACCGCCCGTAGAACTCGTCACTGCGGAGTGCCGTCGCACGGGCGTTGGTGGCATCGAGCCCGTCAGACGACCACACCGTTGACGGCCACAGAGCTGGCGAAAGTGAGCGCGAGAGCTCCTGACCTGCCGTGATGGCGTCAGTTTCTGGGCGATTCGTCACGATGTGATGCTAACGACGCCTCTGTACCAATCACTGGTGGTTTGCCCCTACCGAAGCGCCTCGGCGGACTATCGTGAAACCCATGTTCTCTTACCTCGATGCCGGCACCGGCAGCATGATCGTTACCGCCATCGCCGGCGGCGTTGCCGGAATCGGTGTTGCCGCGAAGATGGGTCTGCAACGATTCAAGTCGAAGTTCACTGGCAAGAGTGGTCAAGAGCCAGACGCCGGTGAATCATCTGACGGCGATTCTTCGTCTCACGACTGACTCGAATGTCGAACCCCACGGCCGATAGAGGGTCGTTTCGCGACCCGTTGAGTCGGGTCTTCATCTCTGGCGACGACGTTATTCGTGGCTTCTCGGCGATGGGCAAGTCAGACATTGATGCGGTGTGGTCGAAGAAGTTCATCCGCGAAGCGCTCTCCTCTGGTGAGCTGATCGCATCTGAGTTCGTCGATCCAGCAAGCGTTGGCCTGAGCGGCGAGTGGGTGGCGGCGATGCGTCATCCGAGACTCCCGTTCGTCTCTTACCCGTATGAATGGTCTTTCAATATGTTGAAAGACGCTGCGCTTACTCAGCTACGGCTCACGCGAGCCGCACTGGCTGACGGGGTGGGAGTGAAGGACGCGACGCCGTACAACGTGCAGTTCATGGGGTCGCAGCCGGTGTTCATCGATGCGGGCTCTTTCGAAGTGCGGAAAGCGACTGACCCCTGGTACGGCTACAAGCAGTTCTGTGAGATGTTCCTTTATCCGCTCATGTTGCAGAGCTATCTCGGTGTCCAGTTTCAGCCGTTCATGCGAGGTGCAGTCAACGGTGTCAGCCCGGACACCATGCGCAAGTTACTACCGACGAAACTGCTTCGTCGGCGCAAGGGCCGACTCATTCACGTGGTGCTGCATGCAGCGGCACAGTCCAAGTTCGCGGACACCAAGGTCGATGTGAAGAAGCAAAGTGCGAAGGCTGGCATGAGCTCTGCTGTGCTCGACGCCACTCTCCGCAAGCTCGAAAAGTTGGTCGGAGGACTGTCGCTGCACGACAAGCAGTCGACCTGGTCTGAGTATTCAGAACGCGCGCACTATGTCGAGAGTAGTCTTGACGAAAAGGAGCGTTTCGTTCGTGATGCGGTCGCGTCGAGCCGTCGTCGACAAGTGTGGGACATCGGGTGCAACGATGGACGCTTCAGCCGCATCGCTTCTGCACACTCTGACCATGTCGTTGCAATGGACGCAGACCCGCTGGTTGTCGACCGTCTGTACCAGTCACTACGAAGCGAAAAGAACTCGTCGATCTTGCCTTTGTACGTCGATTTGTCTGACTCCGGCGGTGGCATCGGTTGGCGGGGAATCGAACGACCCGGCATCTTCGATCGCGGTAGGCCCGACGTCGTGTTGTTCCTCGCGGTCATTCACCATGTGGCCATCACGTTCAACATTCCAGTGGCGGCACAGCTCGACTTGTTACGAGATCTCACCCCAGAGATCGTCATCGAGTTCCCGCACGCCGACGACCCGATGGTGAAGCGCCTGTTGTTGAACAAGCGTGACGGCATCCACTCAGACTTCAACTTGGCAGAATTCGAGCGCCTTTTGGGTGAACGCTTCGACGTGCGTTCGAAGCTGCTTCTGTCGAGTGGTACTCGAACCATTTTCCACGCAACTCGAAAGAGCTGACGATGGACCGCGGGACGGTTCTTCGACGTAGCGTCGCTCACACACTCGTATATCTCACGATTCTCACGGCGGCTATCTCTCAGCCATTGCTCCAGCTGTACGGCAGCAACTTGGCGATGTTCGCCGCTGCAGACATGCAAGGGGCGAGAGTGCTCCTCTTCATGGCGATCGTCGTCTTGGGGCCACCCATGTTTCTTTGGGTTCTTGAGATTTTGGTGTCGGCGATACGACCAACGTGGCAAGAGCCTGTGCACGGCGCACTCGTTTTCGTTGGGTTCTGGGCGTTCATCAACTTGTTGCTGAGAGATGTCGGCCTTGGCTCATGGGTTGTGGTGTTTCTCGTGACGGGTCTGCTGGCCGCTGCATTGTCGGTGCTGTATGCACGGCGTGCACAGGTGCGCAGTTGGTTGAAGTGGATGTCTCCTTTGGCGCTGGCTGTGTGTGTGCTGTTCACCCTCGCCGTACGCGACGTGGTGTGGGTGCCAGAGGTGGAAGCAGTGGAGTTGAAGGACACCGATCGTGATGCGGTCGTCTCAGGTGGCACGACCAAGTCCGATGTCAGTGTCGTGTGGTTGATTCTCGATGAGTTCCCTCTGTTCTCGTTGTTGAAGGAGAACGGAACAGTCAATTCCGATCGTTTTCCGGGCTTCGGAAAACTTGCCCAAACGTCGACGTGGTATCGAAACGTGCTGGCGACATCGCAAACCACGACCGACGCGGTGCCTGCGATGCTCTCGGGGCTCAAGCCCAAACAAGGCGGGTCGCCAGTGCTGGCATCGCATCCGAAGAACCTCTTCACCTTGATGAACGGCCACCTCAGTATGGATGCGCATGAGGTGGTGACTGCATTGTGTCCGAAGGAAGTGTGCAAGACAGTTTCCGTGTCAGGGGGCGAAGAAATCGCCAATCCGGCCACGACCTCCACAACTGTGCCGGTGGCAGATGACCCAAGTGCTGAGGCGACTCCACAGTTGGTGCCGTTTCTCCGCGATGCAGCCGTGGTGTTGGGTCACAAGATTCTTCCGAAGGGTCTACGAGATCGCCTACCTGCAATTGACGAGAACTGGGGCGGGTTCGGGCAAGGAGGCGGTGACTTCGACGAAGAAGACCTCCTGGACTCTGCGGCAGACCGTACAAGCGACAATGCCGGCACTGAGGAAAGTGACGGTTTCGTGAGTGGTGCCGAGACTTCCGGCGAGGAGGAGTCTGAGGTCTTGCTTGACGCGAAGAAGATGCGCGTCAAGGACTGGCAGGAGGGCGGCCCCGTCACTCAAGTGCAGACGCTTCTTGATGTCGCAGAACGAGCAGCGCAATCGTCGCGTCCGACATTGCATTTCGTGCACGCACTACTTCCACACCGCCCATGGGAGCTGACTCCGGATCTGCGCAAACACAAATGGCTCGGGTCGGAAAAGAAGACAGGTGACGTGCTCGATACCGCTCGTGACGAGTATCAAGAGTTCTTGCTGCAAGCTGCTGCCGCAGACTCGCTCGTGGACAATCTCGTCACCAAATTGAAGCGTTCGGCCAACTGGGATCGCACGATGTTGATCGTCACCTCGGACCACGGAATGACCTTTGAACTAGGTGAGTGGAAACGAAAGACAGTGAACCCGAAGAACCTCGGCTCGCTCGAAGACATATACCGAACACCGCTCTTCATCAAGTACCCCGATCAATCCACCGCGAAGGTCGATGATTGTCCGGTGATGGGAATTGATCTCTTGCCGACCGTGGCGGCGGCAACGGGAATCGACGCCGGTTGGACGTTCGACGGAGTCGACTTAGCTTCTGGTTGTCCGACTCGCACGACTCGCGAGGTGATCTGGCTCGAGGGTACGACATCGATGTCGAGCGGCGCCGACGCAGTCGTCGCCCGCGCAAAGTTCTACAACGAGTGGGTTGGAAGCGAGTTTGGTGTGGACGGCATCGCCGCTGTCACTCCTTATGCGCCGCTGCTCGGCAAGGTCGTCTCGCCATCCGCGGATGACGACTACATCGCATCGTGGAGTCCGACTCAACAGTCGGTATTCAAGAACATTCCGTCAAAACGGTTCTCTATGACCCCCATGCAGGTCGACGGCCGAGTACGTGTGGCCAAGACCTTGCCGAAGGACGCTGTCGGGTTGTTCCTTGTCGACGGAAAAGTGGCCGGATTCATCGGCGAGCTAAGTGGTGCTCGAGCGGGCAGCAATGTGTACTTCCGCACGATTCTGTCCCAGTCCTCGATGACGCCAGGGGCGCACACCATCGCGCTAGTTATTGCTACGGGTGACCCTGGAAATCCGATGCTGACGAGAGGACCGTCCCCACGTCGACCGTGAGGACGGGCACTTCCTGTTGCCTTCCGCTGCAGGTGTCACTTGGTGACGATTTCGATAGGTAGTGCGTAGCTTGTCGCAACAGAAGGACCGAGGTCGATCGCAGTCTTGTCGAGTCCGAGGACATGTCGTGACCAAGCGGTGATCGCGTGACGAATGATGGGGAAGGCAACCGTGCTCGGTGCCACGTCTCCGACGCATCCATCTTCGCCCAAGGATTTGAACTGAGGT
>Ga0129333_10002654_pt1 | contig 16716 bp, 19 predicted proteins | sample CPB6_08_DNA_FD_94474 | JGI IMG/M metagenome (GOLD analysis project Ga0129333, IMG submission 94474) | Freshwater to marine salinity gradient microbial communities from Chesapeake Bay, USA - CPBay_Sum_0.6_0.8_DNA | ecosystem: Environmental > Aquatic > Marine > Coastal | place: USA: Chesapeake...
GTTTCTATCATTTTGTTCAAATCAGTAATATTAAATAAATAACGCTGCTTGTTTTGAAAAATGGTAATCACATTTGGATGAGAAGCATTCAATTTATTTAAATACAGGTCGGTATCAATTCGCACGGGTGAACGTTTTAACTTAAATAGGTATGCGAAACGACATAGTGCGTTGTAATGTTTTTGACCACGTATGTATATATCAGTTGCGTATGATTTGACGTCAGCAGATAGTGACTTCATATGAGTTAACATGTTAAAATATTCAAATTTATTTAAATGACTATCCGGTGGTATATGAATCTTAGAACGAATATGAAATATCAAATGATGAACAATGTGGCATCTAGAATGAGACCCAGATTGTTTAATCGCATTATTAATATCTTGTGTCATATATTTTGACCGATTATTGATACTTAAATTGGACAGGTCAAAATCATACAAATCGCTATTGACCGAGTTTATTTTGTGAATGATATACGAAAAAGTATTCATTTTGTGAATTAATTGAACTACTAAAATGTAGTTGACCACATTCAATTTTCCAAACTGAATGTTACTCATTCAAGAGTATGGTATAGTAAATACGTACAATACAATAAATTACGTATTTACTAGATATTTCTTAATTAGTGGTATCTTTGTTTGCATCAGAAAAGACTTCATTGCGCAACTGTGTTGATTCAACAGTGGCGACCTCTCTTGTCTCGAAATCAACAGTTTCCTTTACACCAACAAGGTTGCCTTCTGCATCCATCGTTTGTGTGAGCACGTTTCCACTCTTGGTAGCCTTCTCAATATTCTCCATAATCGCCTTTTTCTTGGTTTCGCGAATTCGCTCCTCAAATTCCTTCTTCGCCATTTCTTCGTTTTTAAGTTTTTCCTTGTGCAGGGCATTGAGTTCTTCCTCCAAATGTTCAACACGACCAGTCTTATACGCATCAGGGTCCCAAGGCACCCAAACACCAACAGGTCCGACATAAATATCGTGGTTGGGGTCGTGTTCACGCATTTTCTTGCATCTCTCCTCAGCCTCTTCCTGAGTAGAGTACACACCTCTGATTTTAAGTCCACGAACAGAAGTCTGGAATGCGTGCTCGCGATTAAACGACTCATTCAGTTTGTCCTCCTGTTTGTCTAAGAAATTCTTGTAATCGTCTTCAATGCCACTCTTCTTCAACTTATCAGTCTCTTCCTTAACAAACTCATTAAAGTCGTCAATGAGAGTGTTGACTTTTAGGCTATATTTATACGCAATGAAATGAATAAAATCAAAGTATCGCTCCATAGATTTAGAGAACTCCCAATTTTTAATGAACTGATTGAACAAATAGACCTCGCGCTTCTTCAAAATCTTTTCAGGAGAAACGAAAGACATACAAGCGAACTTCTGCCCAGCAATCGGTGGGTCTTCGTCGCATAAGTCAACATACTTCGTATTCTTCGTTCCGTCGGGGTTTAGCTTCTTTTCAACGCTGGACATTTAGCAATATAATTATATTAGAAATCTCTGTTTAAGTGTTTTCCGCATAATATAATTTACAGTAAATACAAAATACATATTTAGAACATTTTCATTTTATAATTACTGAACTATTCCATATTTTTTTGTTACAATATAATATAATAATCAGAATGCTTGATTTGAATGAGTTGGTGAAACGCGCAATCAAATACCTTATTGAGGGTTTAGTCGTGGCTCTTGCTGCCTTCGCTATCCCCAAGAAGCAGCTTAACGTTGAGGAGATAATCATTATCGCACTCACTGCTGCTGCCACGTTCAGCATCCTGGACGTGTTTATCCCCGCAATGGGTGTGAATGCCCGCGGTGGTGCAGGCTTCGGTATCGGTGCCAATCTAGTGGGTGGATTGAAGATGGTGGCTTAAATTTAGCCTCATAAATACATTTATTTGATTATACAATATTTCTATAATCAAACGAAAGTACAAAATAATATTTTGTATAAAATTAAGATAAAACATAATACATATACTTAGTAAAATGGATTTTAGAGAACCAACCGTGGAGAGTTTGCTACTTGAAATTGAACAACTAAAACTCACGATTAAGGATTTACAAGAGCATCTATCAAAATATACGAATTCAGATAGACATAAGAGATATTATCAAAAAAATAAAGAGCGTATTAAGCAAAATTCATTGCGATATATAGAAAAGTTAAAACAAGAGAACCCGTCAAAATTAAAAGAGTATAGACATAATGCGTATATCAAGCGAAAAGAAATGCAGTATAATAATACGGACTATGCATCATAATATGGGTTATCGTGGATTTTCATACCGCAATATTCCTGTGGTTTCTTTTTGTAATCAATCGGATTATGAATATTGGCTTCCTTTGCATTGTCTAGTAAAAATTTAAAATTGGTCCAGAATTCACTCTTGTGTCCGATAGACTTGGTCATAATATGAGACAATTCGTGTATCGCAACAAAAGTCAATGTATTTTCATCAATAAGTGAATCGTTATCGTGTTTCTTTTGATTTAAACAGAAGGCGACCTTTTCACCTTTATTTTCGCTATATGCGGTGTAACTGCTTGTTGGTAATGTCTCCATAATCTTGCTTGAATTAAACCCAGCGACTAATCGTTGTACATCTTCTCGGTCGCCGTGGTTATCTTTCATATATTGCACAAGTGATTTGCATTTATTTGTCACGATTGCTAACAAATCGGCGGCTTCCTTTATACGCTTACGTTCGCGGACACAATATTTATTCCCATCAACGGTGGAAACTATACATTTCAATTGAAAACTCTCTTTATTATCATAATATGTATACCCACAAACAACCAATATTAATAGGATTATAACATATCCTAAAACATCTTCCTTTTCCATAGTTGGCTTCTTATATAATATTGGCGATTTATTCATTACCAATATTATAAGTACAAACTCCTAAATAGGCAGTTCTCTTATTTAACGACCAATTTCAAGGGGGACACGACCAAGGTCGGGCTCAATGGTGCTTTGGTTCCAGGGACCAATATCTGCCTTAGTGATGATGGGGTCAGAACGTAATTGGAGGTTAGCATTGCGCATAGACTGTCCAATGGTATCCAAACCAATGTGGTAACCAGCTTGCAACAAGTCGGGCATCATAACATCACCACCCTTCATCGAGGAGGGGTTCAATGCCGCCCATTGGCTGTTCTCGTCCTTGGGAAGCAACTCGCTGGGATTAGCAACGGGTTGGAGGGCATAACCAGCGCTTGCACCGGCAGGAGCAGCGGGGGCAGGGGCAGCGGGTTGCTCCTTCTCGTCGGCAGGTGCCTTAGCGGCAGAGCCATCTTCCATATTATCCTTAAAACTGACCTTCTCGCCAGAATAACTCAACAGACCCCATATAAGAACCATAAATATGATTGCTACGATGACAAATTCCTTTGTAAAGAACTTTGCAAGACCACTTTGAATTTCCTTAAACATTTTCGTTTATATAAACGCCTGATAAAATTTTTTATCTGAAAATCATTAAATGCGCTAAAATTAATGATGTCTACTTTATTCGTCATATTCATTTTCTTCGTCGTTGTCTAAATCGCTTTCATCACTATCATCAATATCGTCCAACATATATTTATTTTTAATGTTTTTTGCTTCTAAATAAGAGGCTAGGGCTAGTTCTCGCGCGTATTTTGCTTTTCTTCGTGCTTCTCGGTACATTTCATAATATACGTCATTTCGGTTCTTTAATGTAATTTTATCACTTTCAGGCAGTTTGTCTAAATTAAATTCAACTTCTTGGATTTCATCCGTTCCGTGAATAACTGTATCCGTACAAGTATTCTCTAAATGAATATTCTTGATTTCTTGGGGAGGTTCTTGTAACATATGAGAACTCTCGTCTGTTTTTACAAAAATCCCTAAATCTGGGTTCTCCTCGTTTATTTTTGTGTCATCTAGTTTGTCCACTATGGTTACTTGTTCATTATGGTCATTTTCATTCTCTACATCATTTGCTGTATTTGTAATCGGTATTTGTCTGCTAGATGGTGGTTCAGGTTCTCGCGGTTCTGTGCGAACACTCTTATTTGCTGGACTAAATATACAATGGTCAAAAAGATTGTTAGGTTTCAATACCATCATCTGTTTTATTTCAATATCAATTTGAAAACTACGTGCAGAGCAACGAATACCCTGCATTTCAAGAATAGTCATAAGTTCTCCCGAATTGGTTATTGCATTATAACCAACCTCTTCTCCATCTTCATTATATATTTTTATTTTTGGCTTATCTAATACGGTTTGGATATTGGCGCGAACCGTGTAAAACGTGCCTGATTTATACAATTTTATAGGAGACGTGAAATAATTTTCAATATCGTGTAACTCCATTTCGTTATCAAACCATTTTTGCCTGTTATTATAGATATATTTGTGACAATGTGTTTCCAGGTTCTCCATCCAACTTACAAAATGTTCATTTTCAAATGTAAACATCAGGTCGCAATAATATTTCTTGCCCACTTTTACTACACCTTGTTTACTTTTACAAGTAGGGGGTTGAACATATAAAGGTTTTCCTCCATTTACTAAAAATTTGATAAAATGGTTTCCTCCGAGAAGAGGAATAGGGTTAGTTAGTTCCATTTTGCTAAAATCAAATGCATCAAATGCTTCATCTGAATTGTATATGTTCTCCATTATACATACTATTTAGGTTCTCTTTATTTTCATTTTCGGCAAAACGTTTGTCAATACGTTTAAATCCGATTGCTTATTTATAATTATTTTGTAAAACATGTATGCAAAACGTAGAATGGATAGTTACAGTGACTTTTTTTACAATGAAACCATCAAAAATAACATTCGTGAAATACTTAAACTCGTCGGCGAAACGATTTACAACGAAATAAATGTTTATCTCTGGATAATCGGGTTTTACAATATTTTTTTGGCATTGATTATTTTATCCAATTTATATTTAATGTTAAGGTTATCCAATAAACTGTCAAAAGTCACGTATTTAGAAAAATAAAATATGCAATATATTATATAATGGCACGTAAATCTGTGACAAAAAGACAACAACGCAAAGGTTCTCGCCGTATGAGAGGTGGTATGACCACCGGTGAACACGCAATAGCAGTGTTTGGCGATTCCAACTCTCAGGTCGCGGTTGGAAGTGGTTCAAATGTTATTAAAATGACTGACCCAACGGTGGTTGTTGCTCCTATGCGTGGTGGACGTAAAATGAAGGGTGGAGACATATTTGAGGATGCAAAGAATTGGTTGAGTGGTGCGGAGAACCAACCCGCAGCGGAGGAGGCGGAACCAGTGGTAGAAGAAGTTGCACCTGTTGAGGAAGCGGCACCAGCCGAAGAGGCTGCGGTTACAATGACCGAAACTGCTCCCGTTGCAGAAGAGGAGGAGGTCGCTCAGCCAATGCCCGTTATTGGTGGTAAGAAGAAGAGTGCAAAGAAGCACAGAAAGTCCCACAAGAAGGACAAGGCATCTAAGAAACGTATGCGCAAACACCATTAAAAAATATTTGTATATAATATATTATGTCAGAGTGGACAAAATACGTTACCAAAATGTACAACGAAAGAAAGGGTGGCAATCCTAACTACATGTTCAAGGATGCATTAAAGGATGCTGCCAAAACCTATAAAAATCGCGGTAAACCAGAACCCGTTGTTGCGGAAAAGAAGAATAAGACGAGAACAATGAAAAATAAAAGCCGTAAAAATAGAGGCAAAAACTAAGCGATTAGTTTGCTAGTAAATTTAGAGATATACGAAAATATTATACATAAGATTATGAATAATATTAAGCCTGACGAACAATCCGTCGTATTAAGAGAACCAAATATAACAAAAACGCAATTAATAAATGAAGTACAACGATGGGTTCTCGCAGATACACAATTAAAACAGATAAATGAGAAAACAAAATCGGTAAGAGAAATAAAACACAATGCAAGTAACGTGATTACAACGTATATGAAACAAAACAATTATAAAGGGAATATTAAAATTAGTGATGGAGAACTTCGCGTATACGAAAAGAAAGAATATTCGCCACTAACATATGGTTATATTGAACGCTGTTTAGCAAATATTATACCGGATGAGACGCACGTAGCCTATATTATTAATTACTTGAAAGAGAACCGAGAAATAACAACTAGTCAAGATATAAAACGTATTTGTACGAAATTATAAATATAACCAGAATATATAAGAACAAATATGCATATTGAAAAACCGTATTGCCAAACAGTATTATACAACTCTGACGTGTTTGTCGGAGGATACCCAATCACTAAATATATGGCAAAGCACGAAGGTGATACATTACACGGAGGTGCATCCAGATTAGAAGGTCTGGTAGTTCCGGTTGGATTAATATTAGACAATAATTATCAAATGCGTGGCGGTAATCATAACTATAATGAAGACAAGGAGAACATTGAGGTAATGAATGATGACGATTTCAACCGATTATTGGACAATGTGATTGTTACACGAAACCCCAAATCATATACGAAGAAACGTATACACGTGAAACCCAATAAACAAACTCGTAGCAACCGCTAATAATGTTTGTTTTCTCGTTAATGAAAAAATAAATAATTGTATTGATAATATATCTCCTATGAAAATACTATCAATATTGTTTGAACATACAATAAGTGAACTCGCAGAAACGCTCTACGAGAACCGGATGTTAGTATCAATGATAACCATGCATTGGATAATGTTTGTCTCGCCGATGTTAATCACATTGCTGTCCAATGATTTATCCATATTAATTTTAGTAAGTCTATTCTTGTATTCAATATTAACAATAAACATAATATTTCACGATTGTCCGATTTCAATTATAGAAAATAATTATTTAGGCGGGACAATGGTAGATGCAGTTAATGGACACATACAGCAAAAATATAATAATGACCAACGTGGAAATACAACAGTACAATGGGTATTTATTGCAATATTAGCAACAAATGCAAAGATATTTTTGTTGTTATTAAAACATTGTTTCTTTACTTATTTATCAGAATAAATATTTACCTATATTAGCAATGAACAATAAACTGAATTATTCCTATTTATATTCTTACCAAGATGGTACGTATACGAATATATTGAAATGTGTGGATGTAAACTTTGGTTTATTTGCACTAATATTAGTAGCAGGATTTATAATTAATTACAAAACAGAAGACAATATTTTTCGTACTGGGTTTACCTATTTAGCAATCAGCATATGGACATATTACGTTCACAAGACAATGCATGATTATCCAAACACTGTTTTTGGAAAAATACATGCCATACATCATAACCCATTATATAAAGATACGATAAGCGCTGAAATATTTGAGATATTTGTAAACATAATTATCATCGGCGGGTTATTTTGGATACCCATTATACTGATATTGGAGAACCAAACCGGAATTAAAATAGCCAATCATCATACTATTTTAATATGGGCATTGATTTTTACGACGTATCATTTAATAAATTATCACGTAGTTAAACACGAGATACACGCCCAACATCATGTTGAGAATGGTGTAAACAATTATGGTCCAGAATGGTTTGATATATTATGTAACACAAAGGCAGAAAAAAGCGAAATGGAAGATATGAATAGTGTAATGATAAATATAGTAGTGATAATATTCATCGTATTGGGTTTGAAAGATACCCCGTATGACTTAATACAAATACTAACAAAGTTAGTTCAATAAACGATACATTTGATATCAAAGAATTTTTGTTATCAAACTAATAGGATTACTCTAATATTGAGACCAACTATTGTTATTATAAGAACTCAACTGTAACAATTTATCTGCATTTTCTTTCCAATGCTGTACTTTTTTATCCAACTCTTTATCTGCTTGACTTTTTGGTAGAAGTTGATGTTGTTTTGCATCTAAACGATTAAGGTCGGCTTCGGTTGGTTTGGGTTTCTTACCATAGCAATTTACGCCAAATTTAATATATGGGTTTTCAATGTAACCGCCATTTACACCCGGTCTACCACAGTTATTTTTTTGTGTAGGACTTTGTTGTAAAGTGTCCCATGTTGCTTTTTGTGTGGGGAAAAACGCCATTTGGTTAGCAGACCAGCCATAATTGCACCATTCCGCGCCATTATTGCAAGCCGCTTCAATTTGGTCATATGTCGCTAATTTTGCACCGAAAGAACTGCATACTGCTTGCGCATCATCATAGGTGTATAAATTATTGGATACGTTAAAGACTTCATCACGAGGCTCCTTTGTTTCGGTTTTCACAACCTGTTCTTCACCAAAAGGATTTAATTTATCCAGAATGTCATCCAATGGAATACCGAGAACATATTTAAAGAAATTAACAATAACGACTACCAATAAACCTATCCATGCAGTGTTTTCAATAATAGAAATAAAAATGGGTTTTACTTCTGCTGACATAGGAACTCTAAACAGATATACAACAAGGTAAAATACAATAATAAATAGTGTAGTTGTTACGAGTGAATACGAATTTTTCAAATATTCAATAATTTGGTCGTATACTTGTTTTGCATCAGACGACAACTTTCCTTCTGGTGAATAATAAAAATATGCTATGATATAACCGATAAATCCACATAAGAAGATGAAATCTAATAACTTTCCTAGACTTGCTTGGAACCCGGATACAGTGGTTTCTGTACCGAAAAACATTCCTAATAGGAAATATGCTAAAATGTATATGACTAAAAACCATACAAGTAAAATAAAATTGGATTTATTAAATATCATGTCTTGAACAGTTGTTGCAACAGGTGGTTCCACCTGTTTAGTTTCGTCAATAGCCACTGGTGCGGACGGAATATCAGTGGCAGCATTCTTTGGAATATCCGTTGTAGGGGGAATATTTGCTACATTACTAGTTGGTTGCTCAATCGCAATCTGTTGGTCCGTCGTAGTTGGTTGGGCATTAGTAGATGGGGGTGTTCCATTTGTGTCTTTTGATACCTCCATATTGTTTTATATTATAATGCGTTATTTTTTTCGGTAAAATAAACAATAAGCATTCGGTGTAATTAACGATGCTTCGTTTTCAATCAATTCTATTTTATCGTCATTAAAATGTATCCACTTATTTTCAGCATTTTTTACAAAAGAGGTGTAGTGTCCTCCCATAGTACCGCCCATATGATTACACACACCATATAAGTCGTAAACATAACTGGCTGGGTTATATCCTCTTACGTAGGGTGCTAGATTAAGGTTATGCACTGGGAAATCTAGATTGGAGGCAATTTTAAATTGTCCATCTGGTGTAAACCGTTTTAATACAATAACCAATATTTTCGGGAAGTTCCAAAATGACAAACGTTTAATCACATCTTCCTTTTGATTTGTTTTTTCATTAAACCACGCATTATCGCCGCACATATTTTCAGGTAAAGTGTACAAATTTAAACATTCATAGATATTATTCAATGGAGTATTATTATTTACAATCGGCAAATCTAATATAAAAAAGTGTTCTGGCTTCATTGTATGCGAAGTCTTTCCGTCTACCGATAATATTTCAGATACATAGATACCATAAAATATATCTAGTAGTTCAGAATATTCCGTTGAATACACTGTTTTTAACATATCATAACACTTAATCGCCATAACGTCACGAATATTCTGAGCATTACCCGATATTTTCATATTCACCGAACGTGACACACTATCATGCATACAATCTATGATAAAGAGTAAAAATTCCGGCATATCGTTTTGAGCAAAGCCAGTAAACAAATCCTTTTTCTTAGTAACTGCTACTTGTTGAACATTATGAACAAATTTTCTGGGGGTAACTACTCCGTTGCCGCTCCACATAACTTTCCTCAAATCGTTCCATTCAGTCATTATTTTACCATCACCAGTATTTGGTTTCAGATGTGCGATAAAACTTGGTGTATCCAACAAATGATTTAGTTCATATGTATGATTGATAACTTGCATGCACGAATTTAAAAAACAAGTGTTACCCAAGTTCGCAATACCAGTTAATCCTTTGTTAAAATATTTAGTCAAGTCCATATGTTTATTGAGGCAATAATGTATATAGAAAGTATTCTTTACACCATTTATATATTAAATTATTATATGAACCCAAATACAACAAATGAACAAACGAACGATAATATTATAGAAACTCTTATAAGTACTTATTTGAATAATCCGAGAACCGCTTACACATCCCCCGCAAGTTTGTCTCGTCAAATCCCGATGAACAATCCTCGTACCGTTCCTCCGACCATTCCACGGACAGTTCCCACTAGTATTCCTCGTACTCAACCAACTGGAACGCCTCAGAACACAATGCCTTCTCACACTGAAACATTTACCTTATATAATAACCTATTAACCTATGTTCACGATATGATAAACGGTTATAATACGAATATTGGCTTAACATTGGAATTATTACACTCAATACGTATGGATTTACGAATGGCGACTAGTGTTAATTCGTTCAATGCTCAAACGCCATTACCAACAAACCCTCAACGTAGATATTTTGGACGGAATAATTTTACCACCAGGACACAACCAGTACAGTTATTTAATACCGACTTATTGTCGTTGTTTAACAGAGAAGTTAATTTTAGTGGTTTGAATGATGTAGTTGTCTCTCCTACATCGGAACAATTAAATACAGCATTAGAAACAATTACATATCGCGCGACAGACAATATCGCATCAAGATGTCCCATTACATTAGAAGAGTTTGCAGATGGCGATAGTATAACGAGAATTAGACATTGCGGACATACATTTAATACACAATCTATTCGTAATTGGTTTAGTTGTCGTGTCAGATGTCCAGTGTGTCGTTATGATATACGCGATTATACCGTAAATGAAATTACCGATAGCAGTTCAAATAATACAACTAGTGATACATCTAATAACGTAACGACTGATATTTCAAACAATCGTAATCCGCTAAGCGAATACAGAGAGACTATAAATAGTATTGAACAGACGATTGACCGAATAAGACCTACTATTACAAATCTTGTGAATAACTTTTTTACAACCCCCAACAGTTTGAATTCTGATTTGTCAAATAATAGTTTTGTCTATACATTTGAAATTCCAATTGTAACATACGAAGATTCAGACATTGATGATGTTGATATAGAATAAAAAATACGTTGTGTTGATATACAACGTATTTGGAAATAAATTATTTCTTACCGAAGAAAGTGCTAAGTGTTTGTATATTATGCTTTTTATTATAAATTTTACTAAGAACTTTATCAAATAATAAGAGTTTTACCTTTGCACTGCATATTTTTTCTTTTTTCTTCATAAACATTTCAAAGTCACCCGCATATTCTTGTTCTAATGCATCAAGTTCCTTTTGAAATGTCTTAATTGCAGATTTTTTATTTTGTAATGTCCAGATTTGCTCTAATGCAAGTCCGAATAATTGTTGAAGCGGTTTCATTAACTGGTTTGTAATATAATGCGTATAGTCTATTTGCAAGTTGTTTTCAGCGATATAATCTAGGGTTTCTATTTTATCTCCCATCAACGCTTTTGGCTTGTCATTTACAATAAATACAAATTTCATTCTGTCGCCGGGTTTTGGTTTATTACCTGGGTCACGTTGACCAATTCTGTCTGCGAGGACCTTATGACCAATTTGGTTCGGGTTCTTATAATCACTGCGAAGGGCTTTTGTGATAGCCAGTTTATCCATGCTAACTTTTCCTTCAACTAGTTCATTTAATGCATAATCTAAGTATTTAATGGCACTATCCACGTTATTATCTTTCATAAGACAGCGCAATATTTCCCCATATACATCTTTCAAATAGTCACACGAATCGCGACGTTTGATAGATAAACCCATATATTTCAAATAACCTTTGTTTGGGTCATCTTCATACAACATACCGACGTATCGTTTTTTGGACAACAGAATAAATGGCATCAGGGTTTTTTCATATTCCAAGGACATTGGCGGTTTTAAGTAACTACTACATAATTTCGCAGCGTCTTGTGCAATTTCAATCGTCGTTTCCAACGCTTGTTTACCTCGTATCTTCTCTCCGGTTTCTGGATGTTCTAGATTAAATGTAAAGAATACAGAATCAGTGTCGCCATATACATATTCTGCACGGCAACGAACCGGACCGTGTACTTTTGTATTATACACTAGGTTACCATATATTTCCTCAATCATTCGTTTTGCATAGGTAATCATCATTCGTCCAGTAGCCGTTGTAGAGGCAGCAACATCCTTTTCATAGAAGGTAGATGTTCGTGAACCACATTGACCATACAACGAGTTCGCAGTTACTTTATATCCGAGTTGTCGTTTGTCTAGAATATTTTGCATAAACGGGTCTTTTTCGGTTTTTATTAATTTGCGGGTATCTTTTCTGGCTTTTAATAGTTCCTCCAAGATAGACGGCATAATAGATTTTTGGTTATTTGGTAATTGCGCCCATCTGCACGTCATACGCCCGACCTTGGTCTTTTCAGCACGAGAAGTAGGCGTTTTACGTATGTATTTATATGTGTCAAAGTCAATGTCTATATACTGATATTCGGGTAAATTATCATATATAAAATTGCCGGATTTGTCTCGTTCTCCGGTAATAGCAATTAATTTCCCATTTAAATCATAGGTTTTTGTCCATACTTTACTATCGTGCGAATAGTTTTGACTAATCATAGAAGACGGATACAAGGATGAATAGTCCACACAGGCTACTGGATTGTCCATATACATTGAACATTTTGGAGGAAGTACGATTGCACCTTCATATCCATCTGCATCACCTACTTTTTCCAAGTCAGGCATAAGTGTATTCTTTTCACGGCATTTTTTGGCGACGAAACTAGTTAATTTAATACCTTGTCCACGGAAAACGAGGAAACTAATCGGTACACTACAAATACTAGCCATCTCCGTATAACCGGTAATCACATCTATTTTATTCATCAAATGGTGTACTAGGTTACAATCTTGAATACAGTATTTCGCAACGATTGCTCGGTCCGCCGAACTACCATTTGCTAATCTAAATATATCCTGAGGTGTAACGTCATCCTTTGCGGTTCCCCACTTCAACGAACGCGTGGTCTTGGATAAATCTTCGTGTCCAGCGATGACAATAATATTATAAGTATTCTTTTTCTCTTCGCCTTTTACCATTTCAACGACTTCTTTATTTTTTATAATATCTTTTACATGAAACTTTTGTCCGTTTTTATAATAATCTGTTGTGATACCGCCAAACTCTATATGAATATAATCACCCACGTGCAGACCCATCAAGTTACCGCTATATAACTCGGTCACATCACCATATACATCGTGGGTACTACATATGGCTTTTTTAATACTATCACTGATGTATTGTCCAGCAACATCATCCAATTTGTAAGACGACAAGTTAAAATCGCGTCGGAAATAAGCATACATATCAATTTGCAAACGACCAGTCATTTTAAAGAAACGAAGGTCATATTCGCCGCTCGCAATTTGCATTTTCGTATTTTCAATGGTTAAATTACGGTCTTTGTCTTCGTTCGCACAGATTTCATTAATCTTACGCGACAAACATAGGAATTCACGTTCACATCGGTTTTCTTGTGCACGACGAAACATAAACTCATAGTCAAAACCAAATATGTTATAACCAATCATTATATCCGGATTTTCTTTCTGGATTAATTCTGCCCATTTCATCAACAAGTCGGTTTCATTGGTAACACTTTCAATAATCGCACCATCTACTGGGTCACACGTACCCAATGCAATACAGTGGTTCATATAGGGTTCTGCTTCACCGTATTTTAAGAATGTTGAACCAATAAAGGTAACTTTATCTCCTTCTAATTGAGGAAACAGTATAGTCATTACTTCATTGGTTAACTGTATCTTCTCTTCGCGGTCGTGTAAATTTCCCATAAGGATACTCAGAATGGTTGCCTTTTTATCCACCTTTGATTTTTTTGTATATTTTGGATAATAACGATTTTCTTCTTCATCATCCCCACTATCATCGTTTTCTTCATTCTCTGCGTCTAATCCTCCACTATGTTGTTGTTGCATATTTTCACGCATTTCTTCAAACATTGTATCAATCAAGAGGAGATGCGAATTATTTTCCTCGGCGGTTGTTTTTGCACTTTCAATCGTTTTATTATATAGAATATCAACCCGTTTTAAAATGGCTTCTTTTTGCATTGGGGATTTTGGATAAACCAAATCAATGTCATCAAATTTGTCATATCCGAATGCGGTCAATATACAACGACGCAACAAGACTTTACTTTTGTCTTCATCTAAGAATGCAGACTGCTTTATAAAGACATCTACTAAGTTCGTTGCAAATCTCTTGTAGGTTTTAATCGGAACAGGGAAATCTCCGTGACTGCTACTTGCTTCAATATCAAAACTACAAATCTTATATGGTACCATCGTCTCTTTTTCTGGCAAAGGTATCAAATCATCCACCGAGAGTATGTATTCAAAATTACACGTGGTGGTTTTTGATGGCAGTTTTATCGCGCGGTTCAATTTGAACGATATCCACCCAGACGGACTAATATTGTTAATATGAAAATATCTCAACAGAGGAGGAATATTACTTTCATACAACTCAATTTGCATATGTTTAAATATAAGATTAGTACGTTTACGTTGATTGTCACCTTGACTATTATCGTAAGCAAACCATAAATTCTTATATTTATTCATCGCCGCCGAGTTTTGAAAGACCAGTTTTATAAACTTATGCTTGCGACCACCTGAAAACCCATATAGTTTGTTATATTCTACCAACTGAGACGAAACAATGGATTCCTGAAATCGCGCACCTACCTTTGTTTTCAAATCATCTATAAACTGCCGTTTGTCAAATTCAGACCAATTATCGCCGACTTTTACGAAAAAGAACGGTTTGTAATCGTTTACGTAAATGCAACAAGTTTCACCACGTTCGTTTACACCAAACATCTGGATGACAAATGTTTTGTTATCCTTATAGTTGTTACGTTTACCCTCCGCATCGGAACCCGAATCGCTGTCATCTCCTTGTGCAAGATCATCGTAAGAGTTAAAATCAAAGAGTTTGAAAGACTTTACCACGGTCTTCTTGGTCTTTGCGATTTGTGCCATTTTGGAATACAACTATTTTATATACCCAAATATGTTTAGGTTTGTTTCAATAATATTTTATAATTTAAAATAAATTATTATTCAATTTTCCTTCATTTATACTGATTTTCTATTAGGGGTATGTGAAAGCACTGCTCGCTGTTTGCTTACACGTTTACTGCGTTGATAACCGCCTTTATGACCATCGGTAATCCAGTTTAACATACTAGTTGCGTCTCTATTTCCATCATAATAGGATACATTACCGCCGTTCAATTTAAAAATGGTGGGGTAACCGTTTGCTTCTATTTTATTTCCATTCAATTTTTGTTCTAGTTTTGCGATTTGTTCTAATTTATCAGGTTGTGATTCCTCAATTTCAACAATCGTATACAGTCCGTTGTATTTATTCATAAGTTCATTCTTCATAACGTTCCACTCGGGTTTTAAATGTTGACAATGTGGGCACCAATTTGCATAGACAAGACCAATGATTACTTGCTCATTCTTGGGAAGAGACTTTGTATGAACCTTTTTATACGTTTTGGGTTTGCTCTTCATCGTCTGTCTTGATTTTGATTTTCGTCGCACGGTTTGTTTTGCCATTATAGACAATACGTAGATTAAAATATATTACAATTATTTCCTAATATATTATATATAACTATGACGACACGCACATTTTTTATAATATTTGTATGTATAATCTTTTTAACTGGTATGTATCTTACATTAACCACTAGTACGAATAATCCAAAAGATACGCAGGTGAATAAGAAAGAAGGAATGGATAATAAAAGTTGTCCAGATATGTTGGTACAAAAAGGTGTTGCACTTGTTTTATACAATACTAAACAACCTATTGTGGATGGAATAAATCCGATACAGTTTGGTAGTTTAGATGATTATATTCGGTATTTAGAAGTACAGCGCAAATCTGGTATTCATTGTCCAGTACTCTATTTACAACAAGAAAGTAACGCTCAGGGGCAAGATGTATATCGTATGAGACCCAGCCCGTTTGATTTACAAGGTGGATTACCCGCGAGCAACACTGTGATGGAACAATCTGTGGTTGAAGTTTCAGATGCTAATCGTTTAAATGCGCCATATAATGCAAATAACTATCCAGGTTTTGACCCACAAGGGCAATATATTGGTATCTATACGAACATAGACCAAGTACACGATGTTACGAAACAAGATATGGTTAGTGATAACCCAATGGACCCGAATTGGGGTGGAATTCAATATACGAATGAGGCAGTTGATAGTGGTAAATACATAGATAATCAGGTTACCAAGCCGCTGTTATATAACCCCAAAACCGCCTTTTATCCATCTGTGGTAGATAATCAGCGCGGACCTGTAGATGTGATATAATATTACGACGTCTGCTGAGTTTCATCCGACGGGACAGTTGCGTGTAGAAAATATTTTCGGATGTTGTCCAATGAAGGCTTATTTATTTTGCGGGGTTTTCCATTATTGTCAATTGTCAAATTATCTATACAATGAGGATTTTTTTGTAACTCTTCCATAAAACACGGAAATGTTTTAAA
>Ga0129333_10002655_pt1 | contig 16708 bp, 42 predicted proteins | sample CPB6_08_DNA_FD_94474 | JGI IMG/M metagenome (GOLD analysis project Ga0129333, IMG submission 94474) | Freshwater to marine salinity gradient microbial communities from Chesapeake Bay, USA - CPBay_Sum_0.6_0.8_DNA | ecosystem: Environmental > Aquatic > Marine > Coastal | place: USA: Chesapeake...
CTTCATCAGTGAAGAAATCATCATAATCGTGAGAATCACGATCGTAAATGTAGTTTGTGTTGTTAGTGGTTTCCATAGTTGCGACCCTTACACCCTAGTGGCAATCTCAAAGTTAGCTATTTTTGCTCAGAGGTAATTGCGAAAACTGATAATTCCAGCAAGATTGCGAAAACTGATTATACAAAACCATCTCTAATTCATGTGCTTCACGTTCCCTTTCATCATCATCAAATAGACCACGGAGAGTTTGCGTTACATGCACCAACTCATGAAGAAGAGTGGTAACATAGTAGTCAAGATTGAGTTCATTATGAATAGAAATCATAAACTCATTCTCATCACTTTGCTCACACCATCCGAAGACATTATCATCAGTCAGATCGGTGTGATACACTTCCACGCCAACACCTTGGAGATCGTATTGCGTAGCAAACCAGTCATAAACTGCATTTGCTATTTGATACCTTTGTTTTTCGCCAGAAGTGAATAACATAATCAGTCCAGTTCCTGTTGTTGAAGATTCAGATGATCGCAGCAAGAATCATCATCTTGCAAATCAATCATTTCAGTATCAACGTGCTTGATGAGTTTGCCGAAGAGAAAATCAACAAACTCTCGGTTTTCTTTGGAAATCATTGTGTCGTGGTTGTGTCCTTACACCATAGTGGCAATCTCAAAGTTAGCTATTTTAATCGTCCTCAAGATTGTCGAGATGGTTGAACCAAGGAGAGAAAAGTGCAAGCATCGCCCAGGCAATGCAAGCACTTGTGAGAAGAAAAATAATCATCGTTTGTAAAGATAAGATCCGCTCCAGTCTGCATTTTTCATCATCCATTCACGATCTTTGATAAGGCAGAGATTGAATCTCTCGCCTTTCGCTGGTGCTTTCCACGATGCAGATTTCAGAACTGAACCAGTCTCCTTATCTACGAAACAATGGACCGATCTACTACCAGAAGAATCTTTCATAATAATCTTGTGGTATTTACGACCAGATTCGATAGTAAAATCTACACCACACTTTCCTGATTTGATGTCATCAATACATGCCTGATGATACTCTACTCTATCACCCTTTTTAATGAAACTCTTATGAACAGGGATTACTACATCAATGTAATTCTGACGTAGAGCATCGCAGAGCATCCAAGACCATTTGATTATATTGAGTTGGATGGTATTTTGTGCATCACGTTGAGCACAAAAATCAGAAAAATCTTTGTTGAGAGTAACAGTCATTTGGTTGTGTCCTTACATCTAAGTGGCAATCTCAAAGTTAGCTATTTTTATTCACCGATCATAGTCTGTCTGATAGTATGCGGAGACTACAATGTCCTCCCAATGAGTAGGAAGAACCGACAGGCGATGGTGAAGGTGATTTACACCAGAAACCTCATAATCACCAGACTTTACATCATCCAAAACGTTGTGGATTTGCTTGATTTCCTGTTGCGTTTTTGGTTTGCGAAGTGCTGCTTTATTGTAATGGGGTTTGCGATAAGTGCGAGACATAATTACAACGATGCAAAAGTGATTGTTTGAGTGTCTTTAAGGCGCACTCATTCCTTTCTTATTTAATCAGCAGGAACGGAAGTATTGACCTTCGTGCTCATCATAATCAAAACGCAGAGAAGATTCCCAGGTTGCTTCATAATCAACTGCAACCCACGAAGGAATTTCAGTTCCACTATTTTCCAGAAAGTTCTCTACGAACTCAGAAACTGTGCTGAAATAACCTTCATAACGATCCACGAATTGATTCAGATCAGATACATCATAGATGCTAATGAATGCATCAAGTGCATCAGCATCATACTCATCCAGGAGTTCAAAATACTCCTCAGCATACTCCAGATTCTCTACACCATAGGATTCAATAAATTCCAGAAGTTCACTCTTTTCACAGTTAAGATTTTGCAGAGTTTCTACAATGTTTGCCAGATCATCAGCATACTCAATGCCGAAGTAATCATAAATCTCCAGAACATATTCCAGAGGCAGTTCCTGTTCTTCCACAATGCTATCAATGATGATAACATCACACTCAGCAAGCACTTCTTTGTAGTTAGCAGTCAAGGTGACGGTCATTTGTAGTTTCCTTTGGAACGAATTTAGAATATCGGGGATAGGGAATGAAGTCTATGAAGTGTGCGCCACTTACTTGACCGACACACCCTTAGACATTGGAACTGTCACAGACTTAAGCACAATGTTCTCAAGAACTGCATATGCAATCTCTGCTACCAGTTCATAATCTTCTGTTTTGAGTTTGATAGCAACTGCCTCAGGAATGATTTCCATCATATAATCAATCCAACCCTCATCTGCATAGATGTAGTCAATAACCTCAGGAGTGAGAGCAATCGCCAGGTTTTGAATGGTTTTGTTAGAAAGAGACATCAGATTACGAATTCCTCCATGAAATAATCAACCGTGATTTCCATTTGTTCACAGAGTTCTTCTACAGAATCTCCAGTGAGTTCTTCATACCAATAGCAAAACATCAATTGTTCGTCAGTCATCAATAGTTAGAAACCGTAGTGAAAATGATACCAGTCTCGTTATATCGGAGATCCACATCACACTGATACTCTTCAGAGAGATCATATGCGAGATCGTATGCTTTTTCAAGATCAGTAGTCGTATTCTCCCAAGGAGCAGCGTGACACTTAACGTCGATTCTCATGGCAGGAGTTGCTTACACTACTGGAACACTTTCAAGGCCTCAGGGTTACTAATTTTTTCTTGATCCATTCACTCCCACAATTTTTGCGGTAGGATTGCGAGCGAGTGCTGTCTCGCGGGCAGATTTAGGGTCATTCGCATGAACTTCTTCCACGAAGATACGGCCACCACAAAATAGTTTAACTTCAAAAATCATTGCTGATTACTCCTTTACTACAATTAAAATGTGATCAAAACTCAACCCATTCAGTAGTAGGTTCACCATACGAATCTGCGAAAGAGGTATCAGTAACTCCAGACCCTGAATTAAAAGAATCGCAAACCATAGCGTCAAGAATATCCAGAAGTTCATCACCAGTGTTACCGGCACGAAGCATACCAAGCATCATGTCGCGAGTCATAATAAAGAAAACAAGTGTAAAGAATAGGTGGAGTCTTTAGGGCGCTGCCGTTCCCAAAGATTTACCAAGAGAATCCCCCATAAAGGGGATTGTGCCAGCGGTCAGACCGCACACCAGTAGGTATTCACCCGATTAGGAGTTTTCTCACCAATCTCTTTCATTTCAGCCATGATGTATTCATAACGGCGGGATTTTTCATAAGCTTGACGCCAAGCCTGAGTTTGAAAATAGCATTCTTCCAGAGTGGAAGGGTATGCAACCGTGGAGACAATCTTACCATCTTTGACCTGAGCCACTGCGTAGGGATACCGCACAGGGCAGAGAATGGTCTTAAGGGGAGCAGGGATGGTGGTAGCAGTCATGAGAGGAGTTGCTTACACTATTGGAACACTTTCAAGGCCTCAGAGTTACTATCATTCACCACGTTCCACGTTGGATGTGGATCTTGCGAATCTCCTGATAGATAAACTTTTTGAGTTTGTCGTCTGTGGTATTATCAAACGCATAATACAGACGATTTAGATACTCATTCTGTGTGGGGCATTTGACTACATCAGCAGCAGTCATTCCAAGTTCATTGAGTGTAGAACCTGCCTTAACTTTTGCCTTTCCAAAGTTACCAGTGATGTTACCTTGTGTGCGAAGTTTGGGTTTAATCTTGGAGAGGTTAGAGTAAGTCATCGTGCAACAATGTCAAGAGTTTCCAACAGCATCATAGAAAGTTCCATCTGGTTCTCATCATCAACTACAGGAATGTTTGCCTCTACAAACTCACTAATCAGTTGAGCAAAGAGTTCAGTTGTGCGCTCATCTGCGAATAAAGCAGTGGCAAGTTCATTCTTGAACCCATCACACAGAAGTTTGAGTGATTTTGTTACACTCAGTTCGTTAATTGTGCTTTCCATAATGCTAATCATTTAGCGTAAGTGTATCCAGCAGACCAATCTGCGTTCTCAAACAACCACTCACGATCTTTAATCAAACGCAAATCGTAGCGAACACCTTTGGCGGGAGATTTCCAACTGGAACTCTTATACAATTCTCCAGTGTTCTTATCAATGAAACAATGAACACTTCTACTATTTCCACTGCTAACCATAATAACTTTGTGATACTTTTTACCAGTTTCAATCACATAATCAATGTCAGAATGTCCATCACGGAGTTTCTGAATACACGCAATGTGATACTGTGCATTATCACCTTTCTCAACAAATCGTTTGTGCCCACGAATAGCATACTGAACATAATTGTGCTTCAGTGCTTCAATCAGTGCCAGAGTGTGCTTATACACATTCTCTGCGATAGTTTGTTGTGCTTGTGCTTGCATTGTGGTTGTGCTCATACTATAAGGACACTTTCAAGGCCTCAGGGTTACTATCACCAATCCTTTGCGATGGTAAAGTTCAACCTGCTAAAGTTCTGACGATCTACAATCTTGAGCATACCATAATCATTCACCATAACATACCCTTCGTGCTCACTTTGCTGACCATCAATCTCACACGAAACGCTGGAGTCAGTATCAATGAAGAAGAACAAATCCATCTTGATTGAGTACACAAGTTTCCACAATCTCAAAAGGTTGATGTCAACATCGAAGTTTTCTGCAATTTCATGCTCGCAGACCTCCTTACCCCCACGGATGTAGGAATTAATGATTTTTTTGAGTTCTGCTGCTTGTTTTACATTCACGAACTCACACAGAGTTGACATTTGACGGGCAAACTTGCAAACATCTTCGATGTCCTCACGATAAGGGCAGATAGATGCTTCAGGTTGCACCCATTTCACATCCAGAGTATCAACAAACTTCTTGCTGATAGGTTGTGCTACAGCATCACGAAGGTCACTCTCACAAGTGTACTCAGTGTGAGGTGCAATGATTACACTTTGCTCGATTACTTCAGGAAACTTGTAAGTGATCGTGTTGGGACGATAAGTATCATCACCGCCAAACCCAATAAAATCACCTTGATAGATACGATTTGTGCGAGGTAGACTATCAAAACAAGCGTGAAGAATAGTCGCAACCTTGCCCTCATGGTTTGCATCAATTTCTTCATGAGAATGATTGATCTTGATTTTTACTTTATTGAAGACACTTTTAGTGCCGACAAAGAACCTTCCGTTGACAGGATTGCGTCCCCACACAATAGCAGGGGCACCGTCGATCTTGACGGAGATAGTAGAATCAGCAACAAACCAATCCAGCACTGAAAGATCACCAGTAAGGATCGAATCTTCAGGATGTTCAATGTGAGTGTTTTTCATAGACGTGATTCTCACAATACTAGAACACTTTTAAGGCCTCAGAGTTACTTACATTGGAAGTTTACCCAAAGATGCACTTTTTTTATGATCAGCAATATACTTTCGTGCTGATGCTTCAGTTCTACAAAGTTTTTCAAGTTGCCGCCCTTTGTGAATAATGAGATACTGTTTGCCATAAGGAATTGCAGCGTATTCGCCATTCTTACCGACAATAAATCCTTCCATAGAGTTACACTTTCAAAAAAATCAGTGATCTTGTTGAGACAGGAGTATCATAGCACCCTTTCAGTAGAATTGCAAGAAAATACGGGTTTTCGTTCAGTGGTGGCCTTGAGTCTCAAACAAGACTCACTGCCGCTCCTAGCATCAAGCACAAAAAGGGGGGGCAGGGCCCCCCCAGAGTATAAAGTTATAGGATAAAATTAGCGACGAACCACACTCACTGCCGCTTCACCCTTTTCAAAAACAGTATCAACAACAGACTGCACAGAACGGGCAGTAGCAATACCAACCTGAGAATACACAGGAATACAAACCAGACCGAACGATTTGGTATATTGACTGAGGTTGCCAGGTTGGATGGCACCGTCACGCAACTTCTTAGCATCGTCGTGATGCAAACGGATGCAGCGTCCGATAGTCTGACTGATGCCAATGTAATCCATATTACGCATAAACAGAACTGCCTCAAGACCAGAGACGTTGATACCTTCGGCAAGAATACTGTGGTGCAGAACAACAAACTTCTTGCTATTGTTCTTGCCCCAGGCACTCAGAGTGTCGAAGAATACCTCACGATTGACTTTGCGACCGTCGATAACTGCACCCGTCTTGGCAGTAATATACATCCAAGAATAACCCCGTTGCTCTAGTTCGGAGCAGAAGTCAGTTTCAGACACCAGAGCAACAATCTGCTTGGTTGCCTTAGCACAAATCAGAATCTTGCCTACATTGTTCTCGTCAATCGTCTCCAGCAGATTCTCAGAATCGCGGTCGAAGTTGGTCTGCTTACCCTTCACCATCGGTAGTTGCTTGACGATAACTTTGGGAGGAACAATGTAACCACCTTTGACAAGTTCGGGAGCAGGAACTTTGCAGATGACTTGACCATAAACCTCAGACAAGTTCATCCCAGGTTTGCCTACAGTAACGCTATGCTTTGGCGTTGCAGTGAAGAAATAGCAGCGTCGTGCGTTAGCAGCAAAGTGCTCAGTTGCAGGGAAAAAGTGACGCTGAACGCTGTTATGTGCCTCATCGAAGTAGATAGTATCCACATCAATCTCTGCCACTTGCAGACGCGAAAGAGAGTGATAGGTGGTTACAATCAGGCGATGATTGCCAGCATTAGCATCAACCCAGTTGCGAATCTCACGAGGGCGAGTAGAAGATTCGTGGTGCGTTTCGCCACTGTGAACGTGGAAAACTTTTACGTTGGTGATGAACTCCAGAAACTCAGCAGAGAGTTGCTCAGCAAGCAGAATACGGGGAGCAACAACAACAATCGTCTGCGGAGTTTCAGACTGCAACTCGCGCAGAGCATCATAGATCATCTTCAGAGTTTTTCCTCCCCCAGTCGGAACAATCACCTGACCTTTGTTGTGCTTTTGCATAGCAGCAACAGCACGTTCTTGATGAGGACGAAGAAGAGGAATCATAAGCATTGTGTTGTATTACTGAGACAGTTTCAAGGCCTCAGAGTTAAAGTATCCAATTAAAATCAGTTTGCTTGGGATTTCAGGTATTCGAGATTGGAAATTATCATTTCCATTGCTCCACGACTGTAACCAGTTGCGTAAGGATAAGTGCGTTCGCAATTATCCTCAGTTGAATCTACATTATAGCACACATTCACAGCAGACTGAAGACCTTCAATTAGAGTCTCCAGAGTAGTTATAGGCACATTCACAGTTTTCATAGTATTATAGGCGATTGTAGAGGGGTCTGGTGAGGTTTTATCAGTCTCCGTAGATAAAACCAGTGAGAGGTTCGGAACCAAAAAGTTCAGTGTAAAGGTCGGTATTCAGTGCATCCTCACACATTTTCAGAAGTGCAATCTCACGTTGCTGAAACTCCATCTCTTTCTTTGCTTTCAGATAAGCATTGCGAGCATCATATAGTTTGCGTTGGATTTCGATGCGGTTCATTGTGAAGGTCGTGCTTACACTATTGGAACAGTTTCAAGGCCTCAGAGTTACTTACAGATAGGCAAATACTCCTTGAGACTGACGAATTCTTTGTTTAGCAAGTTCAGCATAATCAGGATTTAACTCAAATCCAATATATTTTTTACCAAAATTACTTGCAACTTCTCCAGTAGTTCCAGATCCCATGAATGGGTCAACAACAATACCACCATCAGGGCAACAAGTTCTGATTGGTTTCTCAATCAAATCCGGAGGATAAACTGCAAAATGAGCACCATTGTAAGTTGTGCTGGCAACATTCCAAACACTGAACTCTGGTCGCATTGGGCACTTTCCAGACTTGATCAGTTCTTGATAATCAAAGTCTTTCTCAATACCCATTTCTTCTCTCATGCGAGCATAATGTTTGTCTTGATTGGAGGATGAAATAGCAAATCCTTCTTTTTGAGAAGCGTTTGCATCTTTTCTTTTGTCGATGTTGTTCTTGGAGAACATTCTGCGAATTGAAATCTCAGACTGAGGAACCATCATTGGCTCCCGATTGAAATAATATTTCTTGACATCTTTTACAAACCAGAAGAACTTTTCATGATTAGACCAGAATCTATCCTTAGAAGAGATAGGTTGTGGATTAGGTTTATTCCAGATGATTTCATTGCGTAGATGCCATCCACGATCAGACATTGCAATCTCAAAACGACTAGGAACTTGCAGTAGTCGTTTCTTATCATAAGTATCTGCAATGTTGACCCAGCATGATCCTGTTGGTTTCAGAATGCGATAGACTTCATCAAATACTTTACACAGATTCTCCACATAATCATTCACACTATTCTCCGCACCGATTTGCCCTGCGTTTTGATAATCACGAAGGTTATAGTAAGGAGGAGAAGTTACGCACAAATCTACAGAGGAGTCAGAAAGATTTTGAAGATTAGTGATATTATCTCCAACATGAATAATATTAGTTTTCATCTCAGAGTTTGAGGGCATACTGTTCATAAGGGAAGAGTTCAAAGAATTGTTTAACAGTTACTTTACCTTCTTTAATAGTTCCATTATCAGTCAATTGCTTCACTTTGTCAACAGGAATCTCATAGAACTTCGGAGGTTCAGTGAAGCGAGCACGAAGATCACAAAAGACATAAGAATCAATACAGTTTAGTTTCTTTTGATAGTCGTTTTCATCGTAGTATCGACCTTTACCTGTAGCAGTAGAGGGAGAGAAATAAACATATCGAGTCTTGCAGATATTACGAACTTCAATAAGTTGATTGACACGTTCCTTTACAACAACATCATAAGGAAGTTGTTTTCCTACAATGCGTTCTCCGCCAAGAATATTAGCAACTGCAACTTCAGTTAGTGGCGAAGTTCCACTACCATTTACAGTATCAATAAAATCGTTAAGGGTAATGCCATAACCCTCAGCGATCTTCTCCGCATTGATGTTCCAAAGCATAATAATTTTTATTTGGTGTCTATACTAATGATACACTTTCAAGGCCTCAGAGTTGATTATTGCCAACTTTTCTTAAAGTTTTTGAGTTTAACTTTTTCTGGTGGTATTCCTTGTTTTTCAGATTCTGATTGTCTTACAAGAGACTCAAGTTTTCTTTCTCCTGCTCTAATAATTTTTTGTCTTTCTGCTCTTGACATACCAACCACAGGTCTTTTTGGTTGATCAGCAGGTCTTTTATCTTCTTCTTTTTTCTTTTTCTTGCGAAGGAGTTCAGATGCGGAAGTATCTTTTACTTCCCCTTTTTCTTTTGCCTTTCTCTCTAAGTATGCTTTACGTTGTGCTTCTTTTGGCGATAAAGCAGCAGAACCACGCTCTCGTTCTGGTTGCTGTTCCCTTTCAGATCGTGGTCTTTGTGCTCCAATGTCTTTTCTTGGTTTATATTCAGAAGGTTTTCTTTCCTCCCCTGGTTTTGCTTGTGCTAATCTGCGTCTTTCGGGTTTTGTTTTTTTACGTTCTTTACCTATGCGACCACCCTCACCTGTTCTTCGGATTTGCGAAGAACCCATTACATCTTTGTCGTAAACTTCTTCACAAACAGACACAAATTGCCGAAATGTTAGCATTGAAATTTCTAAACTCTTCTTGGTTTATTTAGTCTTCAGATTTGCTACGACCTTTAGAAACAAGACCTTCGGCAAAAAAATAAAGAACACGGTCACGCCTTGCTCTCAGCAATAGATCATACTCTTGTTGCTGTTGTCGAGTAAAAGTAAAATTTTGACGCTTCCAAGTATCTTTAAGTTCTTTGAGATGGGGCAAAACATTTACAGTGTCAGTCATTTGTTTGTTTGTTTAATTGCTAATGTAGTATGCGACGCTTAAGTATCACTACTTATTTTCGATAAGGACTTCTCCAATAGGAGCGAAATACCGTAACAAGAATAAGAAGAGTTGAGGTAACACCAATCAAACCCAGAAGGGTTACAGCATCACCAGAAAAAGTGTATTGTTCAGGAGTCATGATCAGTAGTCGTAGTTGGAGTTAAGATAGTTTTCCAGAGAGAACTTTTCATCGTTCTCTTCATTGTCTAAGAGACTTTCATTCATTTCTTCAACGAAATCAAAGTAAGAAAACTCTTCAATTTGAATGTCGTCGTAGTGATCCATTTTGTGATGGGCGCTTACATAATTAGAACACTTTCAAGGCCTCAGAGTAAGTATCAGTGACGACGTAATTTCTTACAATTTTTGGATACTCATTAAACCCACCCACCAGTTCCTTGCGGTTTTATCGGACCAGTTGTTTTTGGTTTTGATATTGGTTTAGCAAGATTTGTTCCAAGTGGTTTTGCTGAAAATTTTTGCCCTCTTGGTGGCAATGTTGAACTTGAACTTGGCGTTGTTCCTGGCATCCTATCTCTGGTTCCAGATCCAACACCTCTTATTGGTCCTTGATAGTTTGGATCATCAGCCACTCTTTCTTTTCTTTCATTTGGTGTATTTCTTCCTGCTTCAACTCTACCTTTATACGTTGCTTGATTTAATGGTGTAGTCGGAACTCCAGCACGACTGCCAATTGGTTTTGGCATATCACTTGTATTCCTTCTTCTTAGTGAATCAAGTGTTGTTGCGCTGGTTGGTCGTTCAGAAGGAACACTGGGTTTTCCTGCCCGACGAAATGCTTGTGATAAAGATAATTCTTCTTTAAACTGCTTAAATGTTTTCTTTTTTCGTTCTTTCTTCTGACGCATTAAGTCTTCGTAATCTATATTTGTGCGAATTTTTCTAGCACGTTCAATAGATTCTGGATCATCATTCAATGCCAAGGAAAATGCTTTTTCTAACTTTTTTGCATTTTTTTTACTGATCATCTTTTTAAATATTTTTTAAATATTTATTTAATAACAATATTATTACTTATTACTAATACATTTAATTGAATTTATACTTGATGGGAAATGATGGGTTCTTAACACCCCATAAACAATAAAACAATTTGTGATTAAGTAAGTAGCAAAAATAAAAGTTCGGATAAGAGCAATCCTATCCGATTCCTTGTCACATTTACTTGCTTTTTCTCCGATTGCCTTTGCCCACCAGCGCCAGGCGGTTTTTCTTTTCATTTGTAAAATGTGTAAGGTTTATTTGACTCAAAATGCAAATGAGATCCGGATGACCATATACCAGTTGATCCACATTCTCCAATAATTGCGCCTACGTTATACATCCCATTTCCTGTTACTTTGGAGAGATGTGAATAAGAAGTAATCAAACCATTTTCGCCAATTAATACCACAACATTTCCCATTTTGTAATCATAATGAGTATTTGCTTTTCCCGAATGAGCAGCAACGATTGGGGATCCCGTAAGGCAAGCAATATCAATTGCAGGATGTTTCTGACTCCACGGTTGAGTGACAGGACCTATTATTGGCAAAAGTAAGTGAATCATGAACTGATTGTCTTGATTTTATATATTTGAGTTGATTCCACTGATTCCTATAACACAAAACAAGAATATGATAATTTTGATGAAAAGGAAATCCTTCACTTTTTGGTCGAACAGAAACTTCAATCGTGATGTATTTTTTACTTTTAAAATAAACCCACCCTTCCAAATCTTGATTCCACTTCACATAATCATTGATTTGTGGTTCGTATGCCATTTAAATACTTGAATAATGGAATAAGTTTGATGAGGGATTTATAATTTGAGTTATTGCACTCTAACAATACGGATATTATTGGGATTATATCCAGAGTTAATTATACTTTTCCATTTTTCTGAAGTTTTTTCTTGATTCATAGGATCAGACTGTGGATCAATATCAATCCATCCAGACGTTGTTTCTTCTTCAATTCGATAAAGTTTTTCCATTTTACTCAACAATCATATTCTTTTGAAATTGTTAACATGTTAATCATTCTTTGAAGTTCTAAAATTTCTTTTTGTTGCTGTATGATTTTATCTTGTAATTGCGATATTCTTGCTTGATATTGTTGTTTTAGATCGGATTCTATTTTATTGTCGGGGGAAATGTTATGAGTCATGATTCAAGTTGTGAAACTTTCGACAATGCGGGATTTTTCATCATTCAAAAGTGCAAAGCGTTGTGCTTTTACAATATTTTCTCGAAGTTTACTGTAATATTCGACCCAAGTTTCATTATCCCATTCAACCACAATATCGAAACATTCTTCATCGTTTTCTGCGATTACGTTTAGCAATCCACCATATTGTGATTGAAATTGTGGAACAAAATAATCCAGGATGTATAGAAACTTCATTGTATTGTGTAAATTACCTCTTAAGTTTAATGCGAAATAGTTAAGATGTCAATAAAATTCAGACAAATAATAGTCTATTGGCACTTTATATTTTTTTGCTTCTTGTTCAATTTGCTCCCAAAACTCCCTTGCCACTTTTTCTCTTTCTGCCTTTTCGATAAATTCTTTAAGTTTTTTAGAAATCATTTGTTACCTCCAAATCCACCCAAATCAGGTCGTTCATCTTTCCAGTTTCTAAAATAGAGAAAAACAAAAATACTAGAAAACAAAAATAAAAAGGTAAAAAAGAATAACTGAATCATTTTTTATTGCTTACATAACTAAGACACTTTTAAGGCCTCACCGTTTAATATTAACCACCCCTTTCCCTCAGACTTCTAACAAAATATTCAGAAAATTTTTCCATTTTTTCGGGAGAAACTGATTGTGGAAGATAATTGATTGCTTCCTTGAGCGCAATCATTTCTTTATATTCATCATCAGTGAGTACAATTTCTTTCTTCGAATAGGTCATAGTTTTAAGTAATTTGTGTTGATATCACAACATTATCTAGTTAATTTGTAGCATTTTTTAATATTATTTTAATACTCTTGTAACAATTTTTAACTGTTAAACATGCTATCAAAAAAACCATTACTTCCAGGTTTTCTATTATCAAGCATATCCATAATTTCCTCAAACTTTTTACATTGTTCCATATCCAATAAAAGTTTTGAAAGTTGTTGAATTATAATTGGTTTTTCATTAACAGACGCAAACTTTATAGCAGCACGAAGATGTGACTCAGCTTCTAAAAGATGATCCAGCGTTTGTTTACTTAACATTTTCTTTCCTCATAGTGTAAGTTTTATTACTTATTTTTTACTTGGGTAGTTTATCACACAAATTACAATAAAAACTAAAACCTTCCTTAAAATACTTAACTTTTTGAAAATTATTTAAATCAAGTGGTTTAATTTCTTTACATTTGCTGCACTTTCTTTTGATGTTCTTTTCTTGCTCTTTTAAGTTCTTTGAGTTCTTGTTTAATATTTTTGTAAGCGGTATCCGCATCAATTCTTCCCCCCATTTCCATCGCACAAATAATATCAACTCTAGTTCCAAAATGTGCTAGTGCTTGTTCAAAATTGTCAAGTTCATACATTGTCGTTGCTCCATCTTTCTGTCACCAAAATATCTATACGAGAATCCACAGCTTTAATACTATTCTCTAATTCATAAAGATTATTAGTCGTTTCTATATTTTCTTCTTCTAGTCTTTTTAGGTCTAAAAGAAGAGCATTATACCTTTCTTCAAGAATTTCAAGTTTTTTGAAAAGTTGTTTACATGAAAAGTCATATGAAGGTTTCAACTTATTAACCCATTTTAGAATATTCATTTGATTGCGCGTTTATTTTTTCAGTAAATACAATTCCATCAAGATGATCTATCTCATGAAGAATACATCTTGCAGTTAATCCTTCATGAGTTTCCAGCATTGGGTATCCAGAAAGATTCCTATATTTTATTGTTATTTTTTGTGGTCTTGGAATATCATAAAATTGATTTGGAAAAGATAGGCATCCTTCATTATCTTTGATAACATCTTCAGACTGAAATACAATTTCAGGATTCACCATTACTTTTGGTTCATTATTTACTGTAACTACAATTATTCTTTTTAGAACCCCAACTTGATTTCCAGATATTCCAATTCCATTATTCGCAAGCATAGTTTTAACCATGCTGGCTGCAATATTACGAAGAGTATCGTCTATCCTATCAACTCTCTTTGCTTTCTTTTTGAGATTCTTGTCCCCGTTCTGAAGTATTTGAAACATGAGTCTGGTGTAGTTGTTTTATATATTCCAATACAGATGGTGTTTCTTCCCATTCCCAAATAGTTCCATCTTTTTGCTTATAAGTTCTTGTAGTCATACTTTCTCAAAACAAACACTATTAAATTTACCACTAATTCCAAACAATGTCAATTTTGTATGCAACGAATGTATTTCAATTTTTTCGACATAATACTTTTGTTGCTCTACCAATATCCCTCTTGGATCATCATTTCCTCCCCATCTTACTTGCTCATCACTACATCCAACATAAACAATACAATCTCCTTTTTTAAAGTTTTCCATCTACAACAGAAGAATATGTTTTTTCCACTTCGTTTAGACGATTTTCTTGCTTCAATTTTAAATAATATCTTGTGGATACAATACAACTTTCCTCAGTTAGGGAAGTAATAATCAATTTACCATTTTTATCGTAAGAATCCCATGTTCCCCATTTTTTTTCTTCTATAAAAAAAGCATCATCAATCAGTTTTTTATCCATAATTAATTAATTACCTCTTTTACGTTTTTTGGGTTTAGCAGTGTCTTCTGAAATATTATGACTAGTAGTTTTTTCTTTGCTTAGATTTGAACTTTTTTTGTTGTTTGATTTTGTCTTTGATTCTTCGCTCTTACAATTTTCTTTGCTGAAATTAGTAGTATTTTTGCCACGAAAATTAATTTTAACAGTTCTTTTATCTAATTTATGTCTTTGTAGATATTTGTCAAGGTGTTCCTGGCATTCAAACCAACAAACTGTGATATTTTTCTTTTCGCCAAATTCAAGTCTATATTCAAATTTTTCATATGGAAATAATTCTGTAGAAATCATCATTGTTTTACAAAAAATTTATTTTTAAAAGTGTATTTTAACTATCACAAGTATTTTTTCTTTTCGGAATCAAATTTTGCAAATGTTAAATTTTTCATACCAAGACACATTCTAATAGTTTCATGCTCTCTATATTCTCTAGGTGTTCCTCTATACAAATACCTTCGCTGAAAAGCACAACACCAAATATTATAGTATATTTTTGATTTTTTTTCTGAGTCAGAAAGCATAATTAAAAATTTTTCTTAATTTTAGTTTTTATTTTATTATTAAAATAATCCTTGAATAAAATTTCTATCTGGTTCTAAATTATTTCGGTTCCTTAGTATATCACCATTAAGACCATCCATCAACCAAATACTTCTGCCATCATTCCATGCAGTTTGCAATCCTTTCACATTGCTAGTTAATGCTGATGCATGATCTGTATCAAATACTTGTGGTCCTTTAAATCCTTTTATTTTTTTAACTCCCCCCGCTCTAGGGGAATTGCTTGGAGCGATCCAATCCGCATTAACTTTAGTCAACCAAGATTGATCTTGATAGACTCCAACAGCATAAGAAGCACCTACTGGTTTATCAGTAAATTTCTTTACCCATTGAATAACTTTTCTTTGAAACCAAGGAATACTATTCTTGTTCAGTTCATTTCCAACCTCATAGATTACATTGCCATAGGGTTCAAGAGTTTTTACTACTTCTTTTACATGAGCACGTTGATACTTATTCCACGGTCCTTTTGTATGCACTTGAGATGGATTACTTGGTCCTAAACCATTTAAAGGATGATTTTCCCATCCCCCATCAAAATAAGCATTGAATGCATTATCAAATAAAACTACTCCAGTTACAATATCTTTTCGTTCAGCACGTTTTACTACTTTTTCTAATCGGTCATAAAACCTTTGATTAAGTGCTCCTGTTTTTTGCCACGGAACTACATCTACATTTGCTAGTCCAGTAATGTTGCTTCCATAGAACCTATTATCCAATCGCATACCTTTAGTTTCCACCGTCCATAATCGGGTGAAATTACCAGTGAGGTCATCTAATGATACTTTCTTGCGATTAAATGCTTGAACTGTATTCCAAGTATGACTGCCTGCTAATTGTGTTTTTACGCCATCAACATAGAATTGATCCTTTTTAATTGTTACAGTCATCTTTTTATCCTCTCATAATCCTGCAAAATTCCGTATTTAAAATGTAACCGTAAGGTGGGACAATCTTTCCACTCACCTTCCCATCGTTCTGGATATACCTCAATATACTTGGTGATTGGGCAAACCTTATACTTGCCCCGTTGACCTGTAGGTATCCACTCAAAGTTAAGAAACAAATGCTTCTTATCATATCTTGGGTCATCTTCAGGGATAACCTCAAAGGTATTAGTTCCAACATAATCAGGATACCACAAAACACCATTGGGGTCTAACCAATAGTGAGTCATTGTGCCCCCATAACCTTCTTCGATGGTTTTTGTTTGGCAAGTAGTATTAGTGAATTGTTCTCCCAAATCATAAGAAGAACGGAAATAGTCGAACATTCCGATTGGTCATTCCTCCTCAGTCACAACACGACTCCAGTTTCTACCACATAAATCAAAAGACCAAGAAAACTTCCATAATACAATTAGAATACTCAGTAACCTACCATAACCTATACTCAACTGAAAGTATGGAGAACTTGGGTCATCTTCAGTATAATCTACCCATACTTGAAGAAAGGAATACTTCTTGAACTTCAGCACACTTGCTGATAGTTCATAGTATCCCTCTTTTTCATCATCTTTGATTTCTA
>Ga0129333_10002656_pt1 | contig 16708 bp, 14 predicted proteins | sample CPB6_08_DNA_FD_94474 | JGI IMG/M metagenome (GOLD analysis project Ga0129333, IMG submission 94474) | Freshwater to marine salinity gradient microbial communities from Chesapeake Bay, USA - CPBay_Sum_0.6_0.8_DNA | ecosystem: Environmental > Aquatic > Marine > Coastal | place: USA: Chesapeake...
GCGCGAACGCCCCACACACGCCGCCGAGGACCACCGCGAGCTTCACGTCGCCGAGGCCCATGCCCCGGGGTGACAGCAGGTGCGCGAGTCCCAGGACACCGCTGAAGGTGACGGCCCCGACCGCTGCACCGACGAGCGGCGCCACCGAGCCCTCGAGAGCGGCGAGTCCGCCCACCGCGAGCGCCGCCACACCGACGGAGGGGAAGGTCACCCGGTCGGGGATCCGGTAGTGCACGGCGTCGACCGCGGACACCACGACGAGGACCGCACCGAACCAGGCGAGGAGCAGACCCCGCGCCGGCGTCGGGGCCCGGAACGCGATCGCGGCAGCACCGGCGACGGTCACCGCCGTCCAGCCGAACGTCGACGTCCGGTCCGGTCGTTCGAGCGTGCGCAGACCGCTGCGCAACGGCTCCGGGGTGGCGACGACACCGGCGACACGGACGAGGAAGGGGCCGGCGACGAGCGCGCCGACCACGGCGACGAAGACGAGCCCGACCCGCAGCATCACCGGAAACGGTCGGCGACCGCGTCCCGCATCGCCGCCACGGGTGCGGGGACCCCGGTCCAGATCGTGAAGGCGCGAGCGGCCTGGTACAGCAGCATCCCGACACCGTTGACCGCCGTCGCCCCACGGGACCGCGCCGCCTGCAGGAACTGCGTGTCGAGGGGCTGGTACACGAGGTCGGCGACGACCTGACCAGGCCGCAACAGGGCGGCGTCACAGGGCAGGTCCACGCCCCCGGCCCCCGTCATGCCGACGGAGGTGGCGTTCACCACGAGGTCGGCGCCCGCAACGGCGTCGGCGTCCCCGGCGCGGCCGACCGCGCCGGCGAGACGGGCGGCCTCGACGGCCCGCGCCTCGGTGCGGTTCACGACGACGACCTCGCTCGCCCCCGCCGCGGCGAGCGCCACGACGACGGCACGAGCGGCACCGCCGGCACCGAGCACCACGGTGCGACGCCCGGCCGGGTCGAAACCGGCCTCGGCACGCAGGCTGTCGACGAAGCCGTCACCGTCGGTGTTGTGCCCGACCAGGCGCCCGTCGCGTACCTCGACGCAGTTCACCGCACCGAGCGCGGCAGCCGCCGGCGTGCACTCGTCGACCGCGGCGGCCACGTCGGCCTTGTGGGGCATCGTCACCGAGAGACCGGCGATGCCGAGGACCCGCACCGCGTCGAGTGCCGCAGCGGCCCGACCGGGTGCGACCTCGAGCGCCACGTACACCCAGTCGAGGCCGGTCGCCGCGAAAGCGGCGTTGTGCAGCGCCGGCGAGAGCGAATGGCGGACCGGGGCGCCGATCACCGCGGCGAGCCGCGTCGCACCCGTCGGCGTCGGGAGCGCTGCACCCGTCATTCGAGGAGCCCCAGCGCGTCGGAGATGGCGACCTGGCGTTCGAACTCTGCGGCGGACTCGGTGAAGAAATGGCGACCGTCGGCATCGGCGAGCACGTAGTAGAGCCACGGCCCGTCCGCCGGCGCGAGCGCCGCCTCGATCGAGGCGCGCCCCGGCGACGCGATCGGCCCGGGTGGCAGACCCGGGAACTTGCGGGTGTTGTACGGCGAGTCGACGTCGAGGTCGCTGCGGGTGATCGGGCCGGTCTCCTTGCCGACCGCATAGAGCACCGTCGCGTCGATACCCAGCGTCATGCCCCGCGCGATCCGGTTGTAGACCACCTGGGCGACCTTCGGTCGTTCATCCGGGACGAACGTCTCCTCCTCGATCATGGACGCCACCACGAGCACCTCGAAGGGTGTGAGGCCCAGTTCGGCGGAACGGCGGACGAGGTCGACCTCGGTCGCGACGGCGTCGAACTGCTCGACGAACATGCGCACGATCTCAGCCTCGGACAGCTCGTCGTCGATCCGGTACGTGTCCGGGAACAGGAACCCCTCGAGCGATGCGCCGGGAGGCTGCAGCGCCGACCGCACCACACCGTTCCGCAACGCGGCACGCAACGCCTCGGGGTCGAGGTCCGGAACCTCCTCGAGGAGACGGCGCTCGAACTGCGCGAGGCGGTACCCCTCGGGGAACGTCACGTTGACCCACTCGTCGGTCCGGAACGGTCCGGCCTCGAGCACACGCAGCGCCTCCGCCATCGAGGAGTTGCGGGTGAACTCGTAGCTCCCCGCCTCGTACCCGCCGGACCCCTTGAAGCGGACGTAGTAGCGGAAGAACCCGCCGTCGGCCACCACGCCCTCGGTCTCGAGGAGGGCGGCGATGTCGGCGGTCGTCGAACCGAGGGGGACGACGACCTCGACGACCGCACCCGGACCGCCGGGCGGATCGACGCGACGGTCGACCCAGAGCCAGCTCCCGACGAGCGCGACGACCACGATCGTGGTCACGATGCCGGACAGACCGGCGAACCGCCGCCCGCCCCGCACCGGACGACGCACCCTGACCCAGGTGTCGTCGTCGCCGTCGTCGAAGTAGCGGTCGTCCTGTGTCACCGGCCGGTCCCCCGACCGGCGTCGAGCCAGCCCTGCAGGATGACGGTCGCCGCCAGCTGGTCGACCACCGTGCGACGTCGCCTGCCCCGCATGCCCCGCTCCTTCAGACCCCGCTCGGCGGTCACGGTCGTGAGGCGTTCATCGTAGGACTCGACCGGCACCCCGACCGCGGACGCGATCTCGTCGATCTCGCCGAGGACGCCCTCCGCCGCCGGGCCGACCGAGCCGTCGAGCCGCAACGGGAGTCCGACGACGACGGTGACCGCACCGGTCTCCTCGACGACCTCCGCGATCCGCCGGTGGTCGACCGAACGGTCGCCGCTGCGGTCGATCGTGCCCCACGGCACGGCGATCGTCCCGGCCCCGTCACAGACGGCCACGCCGATCCGGCGGCTGCCGAGGTCGAGGCCGACGGCTCGCCGGTCCCGCTCCACCGCCTCAGCCCGCAGCGAGCGCCGAACGGACCACGTCGAGCGCCGCCTCGATCCCGGCGACGTCCTTGCCGCCCGCGACCGCCAGCTCTTCGCCGCGTCCACCGCCGCCCTTGACGTGCTTCGCCGCATCGGCGAGCAACGCACCTGCCGTCGTCCGCCCACCCGGGCGCACCGCCGCCACCATGGCGACACCGCCCCCGTCGGCCTCCCCGGCGAGGACGACGACGTCGATCCCCTCGACGGCGCGCACGGCGAGCGCGAGCTCCCGGTAGTCGTCCCTTGCCAGGCCGTCGACGCGAGTCACGACGGCACCGTCGACCGCAGCCGCCGCCAGGTCGGCCACCCGGTCGAGGGTCATGCGGCGGCGGAGCTGTCGGAGCTCGCCCTCGAGTGCACGGAGCTGGGCGAGACGGCGCTCGAGACCGTCGAGCACGTCCTCGACCCCGACGTTGAGCAGCTCGGCGGCCTGCCGCAGACGTCCCTCGGTCTCGCGCAGCCGGATGACCGTGTCGAACCCGGTGATCGCCTCGATGCGCCGGATGTTCGACCCGATCGAACCCTCCGCGACGACCCGGACCGCACCGATGTCCCCGGTCTGGCGGACGTGCGTGCCGCCGCAGAGCTCGACCGACGGCCCGGCCTCGACGACCCGCACGATGTCCCCGTACTTGTCGCCGAAGAACGCGAGGGCACCGACCTCCTCGGCGTGGGTCTTCGTCGTCTCGTAAGTCCGGACCGGATGGTTCCGCAGCACCTCGCCGGCGACGAGGTCCTCGATCTCGGCGAGCTGCTCGGACGTCACGCTGTCGTAGTGGCTGAAGTCGAACCGCAGTCGGTCCGGCGCGACGAGGGAGCCCTGCTGGCGCACGTGGTCGCCGAGCACCCGGCGCAGCGCCCAGTGCAGCAGGTGGGTGCCCGTGTGGTTGCGACGCATGGCGTCACGCCGGTCGGCGTCGACTGCGGCCTCGGCGACCTGACCCGGGTACACGCTGCCCTCGAGGTCACCGACGACATGGCGGACGAGTCCGGGCAGGGCGTAGTTGGTGTCGACGATCCGCAGCGAACCGGTCTCGGTCACGATCGTGCCGTGGTCGCCCTGCTGACCGCCGGCCTCGGCATAGAAGGGCGTGCGATCGAGGAACACGGCGTCGCCGACGAGGGCGAGCACCCGGGCCGAGGCAACCGTCTCGGGACCACGGGCGAGGTACTCGGTGGGGCCGAACTGCTCGACGAGGCCCTGGTACTGCTCGAGGTGCTCGTCGACCTCGGCACCCTTGCGGGCGTCCTTCGCGCGGCGACGCTGCTCGGCCATCTCCGCCTCGAACCCGGCCACGTCGACACCGACCCCACGTTCGGCGGTGATCTCCTGGGTGACCTCGAGGGGGAAGCCGTAGGTGTCGTGGAGCTGGAACGCGGTCGCCCCGGGCAGCACCCCGCCGGCGGGAACGGCGGCGAGCGCCTCGTCGAGGATCGTCGAACCGGTCGCGAGCGTGCGACGGAAGTTGTCCTCCTCGCGGGTGACGACACCGCGCACGAAGTCGTGACTCCGCACGAGCTCGGGGTAGTCGGCGCCCATGACCTCGACGACTGCGTCGACCATGCGGGGCATGACCGGTTCGGCGAGACCGAGCAGGTAGGCGTGGCGGACCGCCCGACGGATGATCCGGCGCAGCACGTACCCGCGGCCCTCGTTCGAGGGGAACACCCCGTCGGAGACGAGGAACGTCATCGTGCGGGCGTGTTCGGCGAAGATCCGCAGCGACACGTCGGTCGCCGGGTCCTTGCCGTAGGCGACGCCGGAGACCTGCTGGGCGACGTCGAGGAGCCGGACGAACTCGTCGATGTCCCACACCGAGTCGACGCCCTGGAGCACCGTGAGCACCCGTTCGAGGCCGGCTCCGGTGTCGATCGACGGACGAGGCAACGGCACGCGGGAGCCGTCGGGCTGCCCGTCGAACTGCATGAACACGAGGTTCCAGATCTCGATGTACCGCTCGTCGGAACCGTGTGCGGGTCCGCCCTCGGCGCCGAACGCCGGGCCCTTGTCCCAGAAGATCTCGCTGCAGGGGCCGCAGGGGCCGGTGTCACCGGCCTGCCAGAAGTTGTCCTTGTCGAGCCGTTGGATCCGTGCCGCGGGGACACCGACCTCGTCGATCCAGATGCGTTCCGCCTCGTCGTCGGAGACGTGCACCGTCACCCACAGCCGTTCCGGGTCGAGCCCGAGCCGTTCGGTGACGAACGCCCACGCCCAGCTGATCGCCTCGCGCTTGAAGTAGTCCCCGAAGCTGAAGTTCCCGAGCATCTCGAAGAACGTCAGGTGACGACTCGTCCGGCCGACCTCCTCGAGGTCGTTGTGCTTGCCGCCGGCGCGGACGCACTTCTGCACCGAGACGGCCCGCCGGAACGCCGGGGTCTCCTCGCCGAGGAAGTACGGCTTGAACGGCACCATGCCGGCGACGGTGAACAGCAGCGTCGGGTCGTTCGGGATGAGTCCGGCCGACGGCACCGCGGTGTGGCCGCGCTCGGCGAAGAAATCGGTGAACGCACGACGGAGCTCGTTGGCCTGCATAACGATGCGCAGCGTAGACGCTCGGCCCGGGTCGCCCATCAGACGGGCGGGAGGTCGCGGTCGCGGCCGGCCCGGAGCCGCTGCTCGGTCTCCGACGCGGTCCGGCGACCCTCGCCGACCGCGTCGAGCACCCGCCCGCGCACCGCACCACCGGCTCGGCGTGCGACCTCGAGGGGGCCGCCACGCCGCACGAGCCGGACCGCCCGTCGGCGGGCCCACCGCGATCCGACGCCACCGAGCACCGCACCGACGGTCATCCACGTGAGTCGTCGCATGTCAGGACCGTCCTCTCCACCGTCGACGTCGGGTCGACGGTGCCTCCTCGCGCACACCCCGCAAGCGGGCCAGACCACGCCGGAGCCCGGCGGCGAACGCCGCGACCTTGATCATCGGCGAGGCGACGACGTCGTAGGTGACCCTCGACGCGTCCTCGAGGGTGGCGGCGATGCCCGCGCTCCGCTCGACGAGCTCCCCGGCCCGCTGGACGTCGTCCCGCACGGTCGTCGCCAGCTGGTCGACCTCCGCGGCCAACCGGCGGGCGAGCTCGTCGAGTTGGTTGGCGCTGCGGCCCAGCGCGGCGGCAGCACGGACGACGAGCACTGTGGCGACCCCGAGCCCGGTCGCGGCGCCGACCGCGACGATGGTGACGACGACGGCGACGAGATCGGCGGCGCTCACGACGCACCCCCGCCGCCGGCACGACGCCAACGCTGCGCGAGCTCGGCCTCGGCGCCGGCGTCGGAGGGTCGGTAGTAGACGCTGCCCGCCACCTCGTCGGGCCGGTACGCCTGGGGCACCCAGCCCCGTGGGTCGTCGTGGGGGTAGCGGTAGCCGACACCGTGACCGATCGCCGCGGCACCGCCGTATCCGGCACCCCGCAGGTGGACGGGAACCCCACCGACGGCCACGTTGCGGACGTCCTCGGTGGCCGCGTCGAGTGCGGCGAGGACCCGGTTCGACTTCGGGGCGGTCGCCAGGTGGACGGTCGCCTGCGCCAGGTTCAGCCGGGCCTCGGGGAGACCGACGAGCTCCACGGCACGCGCTGCGGCGTCGGCGACGAGCAGGCTCGTCGGGTCGGCCATGCCGATGTCCTCCGACGCTGCGATCACGAGCCGTCGGGCGATGAAACGGGGGTCCTCCCCCGCCTCGAGCAGATGGGCGAGCCAGTACAGGGCCGCGTCGACGTCGGACCCCCGCACGCTCTTGATGAACGCGCTGGCCACGTCGTAGTGGTCGTCGACCCCGAACCGCAGGGTGCGCGTCCCGAGCGCGCCACGGGCGTCGTCGACCTCGACCGTCGACGCCCCCCGCTCGGCGGCGAGCGCGACGGCCACCTCGAGGGCGCCGAGTGCGTGACGGGCGTCGCCACCCGCTGCGACCGCGAGCGCGTCGAGCGCGTCGCCGGTGGCCGGCACCCCCAGTTCGGCGACACCGCGACGCAGCACCGCGACGACGGCCTCGGTGCCGAGCGGTTCGAGCCGGAACAACGACGACCGTGACAGCAGCGCCGCGTTCACCGAGAAGTACGGGTTCTCCGTCGTGGCCCCGATGAGGACCAGCACACCCGACTCGACGGCCGGCAGGAGTGCGTCCTGCTGCGAACGATTGAACCGGTGGACCTCGTCGAGGAACAGGATCGTCGCACGCCCGTACTCGCCGAGCCGCCGTTCGGCGCCGACGATCACCTCCCGTGCGTCCTTCACCGACGCGCTCACCGCGGAGAGCTGCACGAGCTCGGCGTCGACGGCCCCGGCGACGAGGCGGGCGATGGTCGTCTTCCCGGTACCGGGCGGGCCCCACAGCACGAGCGACGACAGGCGTCCGGCACCGACGAGCGCACGCAGTGGCCGACCCGGGCCGAGCAGGTGATCCTGCCCGACGACGTCGTCGAGGGAACGGGGGCGCAACCGGTCGGCGAGCGGCGCCCGCCGGGACAGACGCCGGTCGACGGCGGCGGCGAAGAGGTCGGCACCCACGGGACGATCCTACGGCTGCTCGCTCGCCGGGCACGGCGGACGCATGGGAGCATGGCGCCGTGCACGTCCTCTTCGCCGCCGCCGAACTCGCGCCGCTCGCGAGCGTCGGCGGGCTCTCGCAGGCGGCCGCCGGACTCGTCGACGAACTGCGGCGCAGCGGCACGGAGGTCACCGTCGTCGTCCCCGACTACGACCCGACGGTCCGGCTGGTCGACGAGGTCCGCATCCCGATCGACGTGCCGGCATGGGTGGGCACGGCGTCGGTGCGCACCGGGGTGCACGACGTGTGCGGCGCCGTGCACCTCGTCGACGTCGCCGGGATCGAGCGCCCCCACCCCTACCTGCGAGCGGACGGCACCGGTTGGGAGGACAACGACGGAAGGTTCCTGCGGTTCGGTCGCGCCGTCGCCGCGCTCGCCGCAGCACTCCGGCCCGACGTCGTACACCTGAACGACTGGCACACCGCGACCGCGCTCGCCGCGCTCGACCCGACCGTCCCGACCGTCTTCACGATCCACAACCTGGCGTACCAGGGGGCGACGGACGCCGCCTGGCTCGAGGACATCGGGCCCCGTGGCACGGCGTTCGCCCGGCACGGTGGGACCAATCCGCTCGCCGGCGCGGTCCGACTCGCGGACGCCGTCGTCGCCGTGAGCCCCACCTACGCCACCGAGATCGTCCACCCCGATCACGGCGCGGGTCTCGACGACCTCCTGCGGGAGCGTGGCGACTCCCTCGTCGGCATCCTCAACGGCATCGACACCCGACGTTGGGACCCGGCGACGGACGGCGAGCTCGCCCGACCGTTCGACGCATCCGACCTCGCCGGACGCACGGTCGACCGGGACGACCTCCTCGACCGGCTCGGCTGGGGGCACGTCACCGACCGCGACGACCCGGTCGCGGTGATGGTGACCCGCCTCGTCGAGCAGAAGGGCGTCGACCTCGCGCTCGGTTGCGTGCCGTTCCTCGCCGGGATCGGGTTGCGGCTCGCGGTCCTCGGCGCAGGCGACGCCGCCCTCGCCGCGTCGCTGCGGGACGCCGCCGCCGCGCACCCCCGGCGCATTGCGTTCGTGGAGGGCTACGACGACGGCCTCGCCCGCAGGTTCCTCGCCGGGGCCGACCTGCTGCTGATGCCGAGCCGGTTCGAACCGTGCGGGCTCACGCAACTCCAGGCGATGCGCTACGGCGCGCTGCCCGTCGTCACCGCGGTCGGCGGCCTCCGGGACACCGTCGTCGACCTCGACGCCGACCCACGCCACGGCACCGGCTGGGTCGCCGCACGACCGACCACGGTCGACGTCCTCGACGCCCTGTGGCGGGCACGCCGCGGTCTCAGCGACCGTCGGCGGGTGGCGGCGCTGCGGCGACGCGTCCTCCGTCTCGACACGTCCTGGGCCGCTCCCGCCCGGGAGCACCTCGCCCTCTACGAGCGTGTCCGCAGCCTCCGGAAAGGCTGAGCAGACGCTACGGTCCGCCCATGGCCGCCGATCCGAAGGTGCTCGTGATCGTCCTCGCCGGCGGCGAGGGCAAGCGCCTCCTGCCCCTCACCGACGATCGGGCGAAGCCCGCCGTCCCCTTCGGCGGCGCCTACCGGCTCATCGACTTCGCACTGTCGAACTTCGCGAACGCCCGGTACCTGAAGATCGTCGTCCTCACGCAGTACAAGAGCCACAGCCTCGACCGGCACATCAGCCAGACGTGGCGGTTCTCGACGCTGCTCGGGAACTACGTGACCCCCGTCCCCGCCCAGATGCGCCGTGGACCGCACTGGTTCGCCGGTTCGGCCGACGCGATCTACCAGAACCTGAACCTCATCGCGGACGAACAGCCCGATCTCGTGTGCGTCTTCGGCGCCGACCACATCTACCGGATGGACCCACGCCAGATGGTCGCCGACCACGTCGCGTCCGGGGCCGGTGTCACCGTCGCCGCGATCCCCGTCCCCCGCCGCGAGGCGTCCGCGTTCGGGGTGATCGAGGCGGACGCGAGCGGGCGGATCACGGCATTCCACGAGAAGTCGCCGACGCCGCCGACGATGCCCGGCGACCCGGAGCGCTGCCTCGCGTCGATGGGGAACTACGTCTTCGACACGGACACCCTGTGCGACGTCGTCACCCCGCGCCCGGGACGACCCGTGCTCGCCGACCTCGGCTCCGACGTCGTCCCTGCGCTCACCGAACGTGGGGTCGCCCGGGTGTACGACTTCTCCCACAACGTCGTGCCCGGCCAGGAGCCCCGGGAGCGCGGGTACTGGCGGGACGTCGGGACCCTCGACGCCTACTTCGAGGCGAACATGGACCTGATCACGCCGGTTCCGGTGTTCAACCTCTACAACGACAGGTGGCCGGTCTTCACGGACCACCTGCCGCTGCCGCCGGCGAAGATCTCACGGGGCGCGGACGGCGAGACGGCGAACATCGAGGACAGCCTGCTGGGCCAGGGTTCGATCGTGTCGGGGGCCGAGGTGCTCCGGTCGATCGTGTCGCCGACGGTGTACGTCGATCACGGCGCGCGCCTCGCGGAGGCGATCGTGTTCCCGGGTGTGCACGTCGGTCCCGGCGCCGTTCTCCGCCGCTGCATCGTCGACAAGAACGTTCGCATCCCCGCCGGGGTGCGCATCGGGGTCGAACCCGAGGAGGACCTCGCCCGGTTCCCGGTGAGCCCGGCCGGCGTGGTCGTCGTGCCGAAGGGCTACGACTTCTCGACCCCCGACGGTCCGAGCGTCGCCGCGCGCTGATCAGACGCCGCCGGCACCCCGACCGTCGAGCGGGATCCTGACCGTGCGAGCCCACGACGGCGGGTCCGGCGCACCGTCGCCGATCAGGCCGACGACCACCCGGGCCCCGACCGGCGCGGCATCCGGCCACGGGGTCTCGCCGTCGGTGAGGACGACGACGACCGCCGGCCGGGGACGCAGTTCGACGGCAGCGGTGATCCCGACGCCCATGTCCGTCCCGCCACCACCCCGCAACCGCACCGCACCGGCCCGTGCCACCCGGCGGACGTCGTGGACCGCGGCGTCGACCGACAGCACCCGCACGCCACGCACCCCGACCGCGCCGAGCACCCCGTCGACCTCGGCGAGGACCCTGTCGAGCATCGGGCCACCCACCGACCCGGACGTGTCGCAGACCACGGCGACCTCGGGAACCGGGCGGCGCAGCGACGGCAACACGACCTGCGGGAGCGCCGCGGCCCGCCGCGACGGCCGCCGGTAGGAGTAGTCGACCCGCCCGGCTGCGTCGCCGACGCCACGGCGGATCTCGGCCCGCAACGCACGGCGCCAGTCGACCGTGGGGCGGAGCAACGCCGTCGCCCAGCGTTCGAGACCGGCGGGCACGTCGCCGGCACGACGACCATGCGCCAGCACGTCGGCGGCGACCTGCCGCCGCAGCAGGTCCGCGCTCGGACCGTCGACCCCGCTGCCGTCACCGTCGGAACCCGACGACCCCGCACCGTCACCGGACGGTCCGCCGCCCCGTTCCCACGGGCGCTGTTCGCCGTGCGCGGCGCTCCCGCAGTCGACGCACGGCTCGGGCCGCCGTGTGTGCCGGCCGTCGCGGAGCTCTTCGAAGTACTCCTCCGCGAGCCGCCCGTCGACGAGGTCGAGATCGCCCGGTCGCAACTGCGACGACGGGAGCGCGAGGCCGGCGGCGAGGTCGTCGTTGATCTCGGCGTCCGTCGCCCGCAACCAGCCCTCCACGTCGTCGCGGACGTCGGTCTCCGCCGCCCGGGTGGCGTGGTCGCGCAGCAGGTGACCGACGTGGTGGACGAGCATCGACCCGGTTGTCTCGATCGGCCAGGCGCGAACGGCGTCCGGGTCGACGTACACCCGCCATGCCACGTCGGCGGCGACCCCGCCGATCCCCGGCGCGATCTCCACCGGCGAGGCGAACAGCGCAGAGGCCAGGTACGGGAACCGGTGTGCCGCCCACAGGCGTGCCGCAGCGACCCGGTGCAGCACCTCCGGGTCGACCGCCCCGCTCACGACAGGAGACCGGCGTCGCGGAGCAAGGGCACGAACCGGGCCGCCTCCGCCGGGGCCGGCGCACCCTCGGGCCGGCAACGGGCGAGCACCCGTGCGGCGGTCGCCGCGACGTCGGGGGCGGTGCGCCCGGCGATGTCGAGCACCTGCCAACCGGCCGCCCAGCGTGCGGGTGTCGCCTCGGCCGCGACCGCGCCGACGATCGACGACAACGCCGCGTACGCGCGGTCACCCCGTTCGGGCAGCACGAAGGACGCCGGGTCGGCGAGCACCGCCTCGGGGTCGGGCAGATCGAGCTCCGCAGCCCAGGCCAGGAACTCCACCCCGGCGCCGTCACCGACCGTGCCCCGCACGAGGAGCGAGCGCACCCCCTCCCCCGCACCGGCGGCGGTCGCCGCGGCGTACAGGCGTGCGGCGAGCTCCCACGAGCGAGGACTGGGCCATGCACGACCCGCCGCGTCGGCATCGGTCGGGGGGACGGACAGCAGCGCCGGCCGGAGGGTGGCGAACGTGCCGACGAGCGCCTTCGCCCGCACCACCTGACGTTCCCAACCGACCGGGAGGTCGACGACCGTCGGCGCCGGGAACCCGCCAGCCATGCCGAGCGCGAACGTGGGCGCGTCGAGCCCCCACTCGAGGTGGCAGAACCGGTTCGCGAGTGGGGCGGCGAGGTCCCACCCGTCCGCTGCGACCTCCGGGGGGTTCGCCGCAGCGACGACGACCACCCCGTCGGGCAGCGCCAGGTCGCCGACGACACGTTCGAGGACGACCCGCAGCAGCGCCGCCTGCACCGCCGGCGGTGCGGTCGACAGCTCGTCGAGGAACAGGATGCCCCGCCCCGCAGCGACGAGCCGTCGCGCCCACGACGGCGGCGCGAACACCACCCCGTCGTCGACCACGACCGGCAGGCCTGCGAAGTCGGACGGTTCTCGGATCGCCGCGATGACCACCTCGCAGGGCAGACCCGCAGCAGCCGCGAGGGCCTGCACCGCTGAGGTCTTGCCCGACCCGGGCGGCCCCCACAGCACGACGGGCACCCGGGCCGCAACGGCGACGGCGAGCGCCCTGAGCGTGTCGGCACCTCGGTCCACGGGGCGACCGTAGTCGCCGACCGGACGGTCAGGACCCGCCGGACACCCGGGGCGGCAGCGCCCAGTCGACGGGGTCGAGACCCGCTGCGACGAGTGCGTCGTTCACCTTCGAGAACGGTCGGCTCCCGAAGAAGCCGTTGTGCGCGGACAACGGGGAGGGGTGCGGCGAGGCGACGACGACGTGGTGCGCACCGGTCACGAGGGCTTCCTTGCGGCGGGCCGATGCCCCCCACAGCACGAAGACGACCCGTTCCGCCTTCCGGTCGACGGTGGCGAGCACGGCGTCGGTGAACCGCTCCCACCCTCGGCCGGCGTGCGATCCGGCAGCCCCCGCACGGACGGTGAGGGTGCTGTTGAGCAGCAGCACACCCTGGTCCGCCCAGTGGCGGAGGGACCCGTGCCCGGCGGGTGGCACCCCCAGGTCGTCGCGCAGTTCGGTGAGGATGTTCCGCAGCGACGGCGGCGGGGCCACCCCGTCGGGGACGGAGAAGCACAGGCCCTCCGCCTGCCCGGGCCCGTGGTAGGGATCCTGGCCGACGACCACGACCTTCACCGACGCGTACGGCGTCCGGTGCAGCGCCGCGAACTCGAGTGCGGGAGGCGGGTACACGGTGTGTTCCGCCCGTTCCGCGGCCACGAAGGCACGCAGGTCGGCGAAGTACGGCGCGTCGAGTTCGCCGCGCAGCAGCGGGTTCCAGTCGGTGCGGGCCACGACGGCCTCAGACGCCCTCGGCCTCCTCGACGGAGGACACGGCGTCGGGCCCGCCGCCGGCCGACCGGAGACGGTCGAAGACGGCGGGGGGTTCCCGCCACGGGTCCTCCGGTGTCCCCGCCTCCGCGGCGCGGATCGCCCGCCAGACGGTCTCCGCCACGAGGGGCATGTCGACGTGCCGGACACCGAGGTGCGCGAGCGCGTCGACGACGGCGTTCTGCACGGCCGGGGTCGCACCGATCGTCCCCGCCTCACCGATCCCCTTCGCCCCGAGCGGGTTGTACGGCGTGGGCGTCTCGGTCGACGCCACCTCGAAGGACGGGAACTCCGCGGCGGACGGCAGCGCGTAGTCGGCCAGCGTCGCGGTGAGCGGGTTGCCCGCGTCGTCGTAGCGGAACTCCTCGTAGAGCGCCTGACCGATGCCGGAGGCGACACCGCCGTGCTGCTGGCCGGCGACGAGCACCGGGTTCAGCACCGTGCCGCAGTCGTCGACGGCGATGTGCCGCAGCGGGACGACCCGCCCGGTCTCACGATCGACCTCGACGACGGCGACATGGGCGCCGAAGGGGAAGGTCGGTCCGACAGAGACGAAGTCGAGCTGTGCGGCGAGACCGGTCGTCCCGTCGCCGTGGTCGAGGACCCCGGCCGGCAGCGACGGGTCGGTCGCCGCCCGGGCGAGGTCGGCCCAGGCGAGCGCACGGGCCGGGACCCCGGCGACCCCGAGCCGCCCGTCGTCGTGGACGACGACGTCGTCGGCGTCGCACTCGAGGAGATGCGCGGCGAGTGCCCTGGCCTTGTCGAGCAGCGCCTCCGAGGCCCGGTAGATCGCGGAGCCGCCGAGCTGCAGGGACTTCGAGCCACCCGTCCCGCCGCCGCTGCGGACCTCGTCGGTGTCGGACTGCACGAGACGCACACGCTCCATCGGGATACCGAGCCGGTCGGCGACGATCATCGCGAAACTCGTCGGGTGCCCCTGGCCGTGCCCGGACGTGCCGACCCGCACGGTGGCCGAGCCGTCGTCCTCGACGGTGACCGACGCGAACTCGCCGGGTGACCCACCGGCGGTGATCTCCACGTAGCAGGACACGCCGATGCCGAGGAGGCGCGGGTCCCCTGCCGCACGTCGTGCAGCCTGCTCGGCCCGGAGCTCCTCGTACCCGGCGAGGCGCAATGCCTCGGCGAGCGGCTTCGCGTACGCACCGGAGTCGTAGACCACGCCGGTGTGGGTCGTGTACGGGAACACGTCGTCGGCGAGCAGGTTCCGCCGCCGGATCTCGGCGGGGTCGATGCCGAGCTCGAGCGCGGCCTGGTCGACGATCCGTTCGACCATGGACGCCGCCTCCGGCCGTCCGGCACCGCGGTACGCACCCGTCGGCGTGGTCGAGGTGACGGCGACGGCGAGGTCGACCGACAGCTTCGGCAGCGCGTACACGGCCTGGGACATCCGGCGCGTGGCGCCGGGCAGCATCGCCCCGATCCCCGGGTACGCGCCGGCATCCCCGACGATGCGCGCCCGGAGACCGGTGAACCGGCCGTCGGCCCGGCATCCGAGCTCGACGTACTGCACCTGAGCACGACCGTGGGCGAGGCCGACCATGTTGTCGCTGCGCGATTCCGTCCAGGTGACCGGACGACCGAGGAGTTGCGCGGCACGGGCGACGACGGAGTACTCGGGATACAGGCCGGCCTTGCCCCCGAACCCACCGCCGACGTCGGGGGCGATGATCCGCAGGCTGTCCTTCGGGACGCCGAGCACACCGGCGAGGATGCCGTGGGAGAGGTGCGGCATCTGGGTCGACAGGTACACGGTCATGCGACCGTCGTCGGTCGGCACCGCGGCGCACGCGTTGGGTTCCATCGGCACGACGGCGACGCGCTGGTTCACGTACCTGCCGCGCACCACCACGTCGGCATCTGCGAAGAACGAGTCGTCGTAGGGGTCGAGCTGGCTGAAGCAGACGTTGTCGGCGTGCCCGTCGTGGAGCACCGGGGCCCCCGGGGCGAACGCCGCCTCGGGGTCGACGACGGCGTCGAGCGGCTCGTAGTCGACGACCACGGCGGCGATCGCGTCGGCTGCGACGCGCCGGTCGACGGCGAGCACGGCGACGACCGGTTCACCGACGAAGCGCACCGTGTCGACGGCGAGGGGGCGCCGGGCGAAGTCGTCGTGCACGGTCACGAAGACCTGGTGCGGTGCGAGGCCGAGCGAGTCCGCGGTGAACGTGGCGACGACCCCCTCGAGCGCGTCGGCGGCGCTCGTGTCGATCGAGCGGATGCGGGCGTGGGCGAACGGGGACCGCACGAAGTCGAGGCGGAGCACCCCGTCCGGCCCGATGTTGTCGATGTAGGTCGCCGCCCCACGGAGGAACCGTGGGTCCTCGAGTCGGAGCACCGCGTTGCCGAGGATCGATCCAGCCATGGCCGAACGGTAACGTCCCCCGCCCGACCGCGCCGCCACCGAGGGGAACGTGACGAGAATGTGGGGGTGCGAGGGAGCGTGACGGTGCACGTCGGCTGTGCGATGTGGACGCACCGTGCGTGGGGTGGACAACTCCCCCGTCGCCGTGGCGAACACGCGCTCGCCGCCTACGCCCGTTCGCTCACCGCCGTCGAGGGCAACACGACGTTCTACGCATTGCCCGAGGCGCGCACGGTGACGACCTGGGCTGCGGCGCTACCGCCGTCGTTCCGCATCGCACCGAAGGTGCCGCGCACCGTCACGCACGACCGACGCCTGCGCGACGCCGGGGCGGAGCTCGCCGTCTTCCTCGACCGGATCGAGCCGCTGCACACCAACCTCGGGCCGATCTGTGTCCAGCTTCCGGCTTCGTTCGGTCCGGACGACCTCGGCGTGCTCGACCGGTTCCTCCGGGCCCGACCACGCGCGCACCGGTGGGCGGTCGAGGTCCGCCATCCCGCCTTCGGGGCGGGGGCGACCGGCGTCGACGCGCTGCACCGTGTCCTCGACCGCAACGACGTCGACCGGGTCCTGCTCGACAGCTCGGTGCTCTTCGACGGTCCCGCCGGCGACCCGGCGGTGGTCGAGGCACGCGGTGTGAAGCCCCGCCTCCCTGTCGAGCCGGTCGCGCTCGGCCCGCACCCCGTGCTGCGCCTCATCGGTGCCCTCGACCCGGCGCGCTGCCTCACCGGCTGGGAGCCGTGGATCCGGGTGGTCCGAGGATGGCTCGCCGAGGGGCGGGCACCGCTCGTCTTCGCGCACACGGCCGACAACGCGGACGCCCCCGCCCTCGCCCGGTCCGTGCACGCAGCGATCCGTGCCGACGATCCGGCCTTCGCGCCGCTGCCGGACCCGGCGGACGACGAGCCCCCGACGTTGTTCTGACGGCCCGGTTCAGGTGCCCGAGACGTCGCGGGGTGCCACCGGGTCGCTGCGACGTTCACGCACGAGCGCCTCCTGGACGATCGTGGCGACGTGCAGGCCGTCGGGTGCGAAGACGTGGCCGATCGACAGACCGCGTGCACCA
>Ga0129333_10002657_pt1 | contig 16706 bp, 11 predicted proteins | sample CPB6_08_DNA_FD_94474 | JGI IMG/M metagenome (GOLD analysis project Ga0129333, IMG submission 94474) | Freshwater to marine salinity gradient microbial communities from Chesapeake Bay, USA - CPBay_Sum_0.6_0.8_DNA | ecosystem: Environmental > Aquatic > Marine > Coastal | place: USA: Chesapeake...
GGAACCGCAACGATCGCTGCGGGGGAAACCACTGAAACGATCGATATTACCCCCATTACTGACCTATTTTTTGAAGCGAATGAGGCAGTGATTCTCACCCTAACAGCAGGCGAAACCTATGAGTTAGGCGATACCACTACAGCCACAGTAACCATCAGTGAACCATTGCCCACCGTAACGATCGCTGCCACTGACCCCCTTGCTGATGAGGCCGAGCAAGACCCTGGGGAGTTCACGGTCACCCTCTCTGAAGCGGCTAGCTTCGATATACAAGTTGGTTATACTGTAAGTGGAACTGCCAGTAACCTCACTGATGCAGCCAGCGATCCAGCGGATGACTACGAAGATGTAGCCCTGTTTGTTGTTATCGCCGCTGGTACGACCACCGCAACGATCGACCTAGTTCCTCTGGATGATACTATTGAACTGGAAAGAGATGAAACAGTAACCCTTACCCTCACGGACAGTCCAGGCTACACTCTAGGGGAAATCACTGAAGCCACCGTAACGATCGTGGATGATGACGTACCCACCGTAACGATCGTAGCCACTGAACCAGAGGTAGCGGAAGGAGATCTAGTACCAGGGCTCTTTACCTTCACCCTATCTGAAGCAGTGGAAGAAGACATTACGCTACGCTACATCGTCAGTGGTACAGCAACTTCAGAGCAGGACTTCACCAGCATTCAAGATACTTTAACGATTGAAGCAGGGAGTCTCAGTGCCACTATCGATGTTCAACCCATCAACGATCGTCTTACGGAAGGGGCTGAAACGGTTATTATCACCCTTGCCGATGGCTCTACCTATAACTTAGGATCGACAACCACTGCCACCGTAACGATCGCTGATAACGATAGGGATAATGTCATTTTCGATGCTGACTCAAGGAGCAGGATTTCAAGTGTGTTTGCCTATGATTTCACTCCCGCAGAAGATGGCACTCAAATTACAACTCAACTCACAGCGGATCTGCTAGACTTAGGCACCGATGCAGCCTTTGATAACCTAATCGGGCTTTATGCCATAGCAGACAACACTGGAGGCATTGATACGGATGGAGATGGTACAGTAGATCTGCTCCCAAGCTCCCCAGAGTATGCCCGCCATGCGGTTCGGAACCGCGTGGATGCTTTCTTCCTTCGCGCTGGTTCTTCTGGAGATCCTAGTCGGAATACCACAGTAGAGCAGTTTGGTAACATCTTCCTGGTGGGCGGTCAGTTGTACGCTCCCTTCGTGATTGCCAATGGTGGCGCGTTAGGATTTGCTGGATTCCTGGCGGTGGAAGAGGCTGAAACGGATGGAGTCTTTAACGATGCAGCGGATTTTGTGAACGATCGTGTTACTTACTTTGCTTTCTCTGGCGCAAACCCCGATCGTGCAGCCCACCTGCAATCCCGTGGTAACAATATCTTCGGTTTTGAAGATTTGCCCGGTAATCTGGGGGGCAGTGATAATGACTTCAACGATGCTATTTTTCAATTCACTTTCTCAACCGTTGGATAAGAAGAAGATTAGGCAATCACCCAAAATAACAGAACGATCGCTCCTAAACCTTAACTAAAATTGTACCTTAATCAAGGAAATATCATCTTGAAAAACAGGATTATTATTTTCCTTAATTAAAGACTCTTGAATAGTGCTTAAACTCGGAAAACTTTCTGCATGGAGCGATCGTAAAAGCTCAATAAATCGATGAAGTCCCCAGATTTCGCCATTGGGTTGATGTAATTCGTACACACCATCACTAAAAATATAAAGACAACTGCCTGGCTGAATAATGTGTTCTGCATCGGTATATTGAGAATCGGGAAATAAACCAATGGGAATGCCACGGGTGCGTAAGGGCTGAATTTCAATGTGTTGAGTGCCAGCGATGGTAGTAGCAGGACAAACCAAAAGGGCAGGAGGATGCCCACCGCTGGCATAGGTTAATTTATAGGATTTGGGGTTATAAACCCCGTACCATAAGGTAAAGTATCGATCGCCTTGTCCCCCCATCTGAAAAATACGATTGAGGCTATTCAAAACCTGAATGGGGCTCCGAAAATCCACATCCGTTAAAGACTTCGATCGTAGGAGATTTAAGATAGACACGGAAGGCAAAGCTGCCCCTAGTCCATGCCCCGACACATCCAAGAGAAATAACACCAACTCTCCAGACTCTAGCCAATAATAATCAAAACAGTCTCCTCCCAGTTGGCGGGATGGTATAAAGGTCGTTTGAATTTGAATAGGGGATTCTAAGGAATGGGGAAGCAGCGATCGAACATATTCACTAGCCTCCGCTAATTCAGACTCTAATAACTGCTTTTGTTGCTGAAGATCATTGGTCAGTTGATGAATGCGTAGACCGGCTCGAATACGGGCGTGTAATTCTGTAATTTCAATGGGCTTGGGTAAAAAATCATCGGCCCCCGTATCTAACCCCAAGACCCGATCCTCTAGGGAACTGCGGGACGTGAGCAAAATGAAGAAAGTGGTAGATAAATTTGGATGGGCTTTCACCTGCCGACAAACCTCTAACCCATCCACACCAGGCATGACCCAATCACAAATAATCAACGATGGCTGAAGGGTTTGGGCCAGTTCAATCCCCTTTTGTCCATCACTAGCCAACTGAACTTGGTATCCCTCCTTCAGGATTGCTTTTTCGAGCACCCGTTGAATTGCTGGATCATCATCAATAATTAAAATCTGGGCCATGCGGGGCAGGGAAAGAGAGGATAGGGGATAAAAGCTAGTCTTCGAGTCGGAAATTTGCCATGAAAACCGGAGCTTGTCATACTCTTGAAGAGCGCAAGGCTCAATGAGCTTTGCCGGTTGAGACCAGGGAGCAGTTTTCTCGGCCCTCAATTTATCTTAAATTGTCATTGTCGCAATGGAGTCGATCGGGAGGGTCAATTATGGGCAGCAAGGGCAAAATAGTCTATCGAGAATTTGGGGAGAGTGATGACTCTGCCTTGGAGCGGGGCATTCCCGATCGTCCGCCAGGGGAGCAAAACCTCAGGCTACAAACGTCCCGGAAAGGGCGGGGGGGCAAGACTGTGACGGTCATTTCTGGGTTTGCAGCCAAGCCGGAAACCCTCGGCAATCTCCTGAAACAACTCAAATCTCACTGTGGGACGGGGGGAACCATCAAAGATGATACCCTGGAAATTCAGGGAGATCACCGGGAAAAATTATTACAATTTTTGCTGAAGGCAGGCTACAAGGCCAAGATTAGTGGTGGATAATCTTCTGCCGGAAGTTTACAGCCGGGATTAGAGAATGGGCTTAGAAGACTATGAGGAGTTGCTGTGGGCCAGTGGATTGGAATTTTAATCGTGGGGATGGCTCTTTTCATCCTGTGGCAAATTCGCCAACTAATGCTCATCCTCTTTACCGCGATCGTGCTTTCGACGGCGGTTAATAGTTTAGTGCGATCGTTTAGTGAACGGGCAAACATTCCTAGAAAACGCTCCATTCGGCTGGTATTGGGGTTGATCGTGGTGGTGACCGTCCTCTTTATCACCCTAGTGGTGCCGCCTTTTATCTCTCAGTTTCAACAATTGATTCGGCTGGTTCCCCTAGGGTTAGAAAAAGCGTGGCTCAGTCTTCCCCGGTGGCTCAACTGGCTAATTCAGCAAATTCCCGATCGCTTTGTGGAAGTTCGCAATACCCTTGGACTGTTGCGGGATCAATTAAGACCCGGATCGGGGGTAGATATGAACTTTTCCCAATTAGATTTCCCGGCATTATCCCAACGAGCTAGCCCGATCGTGACCAAATTTATCGAGAATTTCTTTTCAGTTTTTAACAACGCAATTACCGCAACCCTACAATTTATTCTCATCCTGATTCTCAGTCTCTTGTTGTTGTTTAATCCCCATGCCTATCGTTCCGCGGCCCTGTTGCTCCTGCCATCCTTTTACCGCAGACGGGGGGATGAAATTTTAACCGCCTGTGAGGAATCTTTATGTAATTGGTTTGGGGGTATTTTTATTAGTTCGGTTTTTGTAGGTACCAGTAGCGGTCTGATTTTGGCATTGCTTGGGGTAAAATTTGCCTTTGCCCATGCCTTATTGGCGGGGTTACTGAATTTTATTCCCAACATTGGGCCAGCGATCAGCGTCGTCTTTCCCCTATCCATTGCTATCCAAAATCCATCTTGGAATATTCTCTGGATTGTGGTGGCCTATTTTGTGATTCAAAATGCAGAAACCTATTATGTTACGCCTACTATTATGGCCCATCAAGTTTCCCTACTGCCGGCCCTCACCCTAATGGCTCAGATTTTCTTTGCCACCGTATTTGGGGTTATTGGACTGATTTTAGCCCTGCCCCTAGCGGTGGTCAGTAAGGTCTGGATCGAGGAACTTTTAATTCATGATATTCTCGATCGCTGGCATCAGCCTAGTTAAGTGGTTAGTGGCGAAGGGCTAGGACACTCATCACTAATCATTATCCCCTCAAAACCAACCCACCCCCAACCCTCCCAGGAGGGGAGCTAAATCCTGTAACCTGTACCCTAAATCTCTACAGGGAAACCCGTCCCCTACCTTATTCTCTAATTCAAAACTAACAACTATGGCTCTCCCTTTTCATAAATTCCACGGTCTTGGTAACGATTTTATTTTGATTGACAATCGTCAGCAAAACACGCCTTTATTGTCTCCCGCAGAAGCGATCGAATGGTGCGATCGTCACTTTGGGGTGGGGGCTGATGGGGTGATTTTTGCCTTACCCGGTGAGGGGGATACGGATTATCAAATGCGGATTTTTAATTCTGATGGTTCGGAACCGGAGATGTGTGGCAATGGGATTCGCTGTTTGGCTCGCTTTTTGGCGGATTTAGAGGGTAAAACGGAAACGGTTTATCGCATTCAAACCTTAGCGGGGACGATCGTTCCCACAGTACGCTCGGATGGTCAGGTGACGGTGGATATGGGGGAACCTCGGTTAAGGGCGGCGGAAATTCCCACGACTCTTGCCCCTGGAGATCAGGGGGTGGTGGAGTTGCCCCTGCGGGTGGCCGATCGGGAGTGGGCGGTGACTACAGTGAGCATGGGCAATCCCCACTGTATTACGTTTGTCGAGGATGTGGAGAGTATCCCCCTGGAGCAAATTGGCCCCCAGTTTGAACATCATCCGGCTTTTCCCCAACGAACGAATACGGAGTTTGTTCAGGTGGTGCGATCGGATTATCTGAAGATGCGGGTCTGGGAACGGGGGGCTGGCATTACCCTCGCCTGTGGAACGGGGGCCTGTGCGTCTTTGGTGGCGGCGGTGCTGACGGGACGCAGCGATCGGAAGGCAACGTTGGAACTGCCGGGGGGCTGTTTAGAAATTGAATGGTCGATCGAGAATAATCACCTCTATATGACCGGGCCAGCGGTTTGTGTTTTCCAAGGAGAACGATAGATCTTGATTTACATTAAACGGGTCGAGCTAGTCCACTTTAAGTCTTTTGGCGGCACGGTGGAAATTCCGCTGTTGCCAGGATTTACTGTGGTTACGGGCCCGAATGGTTCTGGCAAGTCTAATATTTTGGATGGTTTGCTGTTTGCTCTGGGGTTATCAAGTTCTAAGGGAATGCGGGCCGATCGTCTCCCGGATTTGGTGAATCAGTCCCACGCGAGCCGCAGTCGCTCCACAGTAGAAACGACGGTGAGTGCCACCTTTGCCATTGATGCGGAAGATCTGTTACCGGCGGATGAGGAGGATGCCAGTGAAGAGTCTAATTTGGATTCTACTTCTACTCCCACTTCCACTTCTACTTCCAGTCCTGACGCTGACTCCCCTGAGGACTTGAAGACTGATCCAAAGTCTCCCCAGTCCGATCGTACTACTCCCACCCCTTCCGATCCCCCTCCGTCAGAATCTTCCCATCGGGTGGAGTGGACGGTCACTCGTAAGCTGCGGGTGACTCCCCAGGGGACTTATACCTCTACTTACTACAGCAACGGCGAAGCCTGTACTCTCAGCCAGTTACACGAACAGTTAAACCGCCTCCGCATCTATCCCGAAGGCTATAATATTGTGCTTCAGGGGGATGTGACGGGGATTATTTCCATGAATGGTCGGGAACGGCGGCAGATTATTGATGAACTGGCGGGGGTGGCTCAGTTCGATCGCAAGATTAATCAGGCGAAGGAAAAGTTAGATTCGGTGAAGGAGCGGGAGGAGAGTTGTCAAATTATTCAGCAGGAGTTACAGCAACAGTTAGAGCGTTTAGGACAGGATCGCCTCAAGGCAGAAAAATATCAACGTTTGCGGACAGAGCTTCAGGAGAAAGAGACTTGGGAACGGGTACTGACCTTTCAAGCCCAGGAACGGGAAGCGGCACAACTGCAACAGGCGATTACCGCCGGAGAACGATCGCTTCAAGATCTGCAACACCAAGCCCAGGAACGATCGACCCAACTGGCTCAGGAGGCTCAACGGCTGGAGGAACTGAATCAACAGGTGAAAGCCTTGGGAGAGGAGCAACTGATTGCAGTGCAGTCCCAACGGGCGACCCAGGAAGCGGAACTGCGCCAGGTGGAGCGCCAACTGCGGGAGTTGGAAACTGCGGGACGCAAGACCCAGGAAGACCTCCAGCAAACCCAGCAGCGCCTGCAATCAACCCAGGAGCGACTGCAAGACCTAGAGAAGCAAACAAGTCACTGGGAACGAACAGAACTCCAGCAGTGTCGCCAAGGGTATGACCTGGCCCAGCAGCAGTTAGCTCAACGGCGGGAAGCAGCCCATGCCCTCGCTGCCCAGTCCCAGGATTGGGTACAGACCCAAACCCGCCTTCGTCAAGCCCTGGATCAGGTGCTGGCGACTCTAGAGCCTAAACGATCGCTTCAGGTACAACTGCAAGAACGATCGCAACAGTTACAGCAACAAATTCAAACCCAGACGGAAAGCATCACCCAGGTCAGTCAAGAATGGGAACAGTTACAGCCCATTGTCCAAGAGGGGGAAACGGAGCGCGATCGACTAGCGGCCCTACTGGGAGAAACAGCCCAGCGCCTCAGTGGGGCAGAGGCAGAACTGCAACTGCAACAGGAGACCCAACAGCGACTCCTCCGAGAACAGCGGGAAAAACAACGGCAGTTAGATAAGCAGGAAAGCTTGACCCAAGCCCTTCAGGAAACCCAAGGAACCCAAGCCACCCGTGTGATTCTTCAGTCCGGTCTGGGGGGAGTGGAGGGGTTAGTGGCGCAGTTAGGCACCGTGGAACCACGCTATCAACTGGCACTGGAAACTGCGGCGGGGGGGCGTTTGGGCTATGTGGTGGTGGCGGATGACCGGGTGGCAGCGGCGGGGATTGCCTTACTTAAACAGGAACGGGCGGGGCGGGCGACGTTTTTACCCCTCAATAAGATTCAGGGGGGAACCCTCACGGCGATCGATCGCTGGAAGTCTCCCGATGGGTTCATTGACTATGCGGTAAACCTACTCACCTGTGACGATCGCTATCGGGGGTTATTTCAGTACATCTTTGGCAGTACCTTAGTCTTTGAACACCTGGATCAGGCGCGGCGTTACCTCGGTCAGTATCGCATGGTTACCTTAGACGGGGAGTTACTGGAAACCAGTGGAGCCATGACCGGGGGCAGTTTCATGCGTCGTTCCGGGAGCATTAGCTTTGGGGCAGTGGAGTCTGGGGAGTCAGCGGAAGTGGTACATCTGCGGGAGCGACTGGAGGAAATCGATCGGATTTTGCATCACAGTGAGGTGAAAATTGCCCAACTCACGGACACGGTACAGATTACTCATCAACGCTTTACGGAACTGCGCCAAAATCATCAAGCCGTAGACCTAGAGTGGCAACAAGCCAAAGCCACTGCTCAGCGACTACAACAGCAACGCCAACAGCTAGAAACCCAGTTACAGCAACAGCGATCGGGCTTAGCCAGTGCCCAAGCTCAACTCCTGGAACTCAGCACCAGCATTCCCCAGGACGAAGCGCAACTCCAGACCCTCCGAGATCAACTTCAAGAAATGTCCCAATCCGCCGTTCACAGCGAATGGCAAACCCGCCAGCAGGCCGTCCAAGCTCAAGAGCAACTCCTTCAGCAACAGGAGCAAGCCCTCCGAGCCGCTGAACAACATCTCGCGGATCTACAACGGGAGCGACAACGATCGCTAGAAACCCTCAGTCAAGGGCAACAACATCTCCAACACCTGCGTCAAGTCCAAGTAGAACAAATTAACCAACATTCTGCCCTCGGACAGCAGCAATCTACCCTAGAGGAACAAATTCAACACCTAAAAACCCAAGGACAAGCCCTCGAAGCCCGTCTCGGCAGTCAAAAACAAGAACGGGATCGCCTAGAGCGCCACTACCACACACAGCAACACGAACTACAACAACTCCACTGGCAGCGGGAAAAACTAGAAGCAGAACAACAACAACGGCGGGAACAGTTCGCCACCCTCCAAGAAACGATCGCCGCCCGTCGCCCGGAACTGCCCGACCCCCTGCCCGTGATCCCCGCCGAAATCCAGGAACAGGGCGTAGTGGCCCTTCAGCATCAGTTACGAGCCCTAGCCAAAAAAATCCAGGCCATGGAGCCCGTCAATATGCTTGCCCTCGAAGAGTACGATCGAACTCAAGGCCGCTTGCAAGATCTCACGGAAAAACTGCAAACCCTAGAGTCTGAGCGCACGGAACTCCTACTCCGCATTGAAAACTTCACCACCCTGCGGCAGCGGGCCTTTATGGAATCCTTTGATGCCGTCAACCAAAACTTCAAAGAAATTTTTGCCCAACTCTCCGACGGCGACGGCTACCTCCAACTCGACGACCCGGAAACCCCTCTAGACAGCGGCTTAAACCTAGTGGCCCACCCCAAGGGCAAACCCGTGCGTCGCCTCGCCTCCATGTCCGGGGGCGAAAAATCCCTGACTGCCCTCAGCTTTATCTTTGCCCTGCAACGCTATCGCCCCTCCCCCTTCTACGCCTTTGATGAAGTAGACAGTTTCCTAGACGGAGCCAACGTGGAGCGCCTAGCGAAGGTAATCGCCCAGCAATCGGATCAGGCTCAGTTCCTCGTTGTTAGCCACCGTCGCCCCATGATTGAAGCAGCGGAACGGACGATCGGAGTGACCCAGGCACGGGGAGCCCATACCCAAGTTTTGGGCATTAGTTTACCCCAGGAGCGATCGGCGGGTGGGACGAAGGCAGGGCTCTAGAGTGTGACACCGGGCTTCAGGATCGCACTGTTCCCTTTAGCAATGATATAATTAAGATAAAATTCCAGTTCTCCCAGATCACAATGTTAGAACTTTAGCCCAACACTAGAAATCTTAATATGAAAGCCATTGTTCTGACCTACGATAAATATATTAAGTTTGCGGAACACATGATTCATACCTATGAAAAACTCTGGCCGAGTCACCCCTTTATTTTTCGGGTTCCCTATGGCAATTATCCCAAACTCTTTCCAAAATTTAGAAATCGGGTTGAATTCCTTCAAATGGACTGCGCCCTGACCAATTATCCCAACGAAACCGATACCGAAACCGAAACCGATACAGGGACTAAACCCGTCAATCCGATTCGAGAGACCGTTTTAACCCTTCTCCGGGATTTACCCGACGAGGAATGGATTTTTTGGTGTATGGATGATAAATACATCATTCGCATTTGGGAAGAAGAAGCAAATGACATCTACGATTTTGTGATCAAAAATAACGAACCAAATCTGTTGGTCGTGAACTTTATGCGGAGACGATCGGACGGATATTTCAAAACTAATAAGCACATTCGAGAAGGCATAAAAATTCTTACTCCCAATGGACAAATCCTGAGAGAAACCTCTCTAGAAACCTCCCTACCCGATCTTTGGTCGCATCAATTTATCAGAGTAAAAGGATTAAGAAGAATCTTTGAAAGTTTCCCCGATCGACCTTTTAAAGCCAAAGAAATGGATAGCTTCAAGCATTTCAAAGAAGCAGGAGAACGCCAGCTAATTGTGGAAAATAATTTAGTTGTCGTGGGGGAAAGCACCAGTCGGGGAGAAATCACAGAAAATTGTGCTGCTAGTTTCCGGCGTTGGCGGATGAAACTCCCGAAAGACATGATCGTTTCTAAAAAATACATGGTATACGGAACATTACCCTATCGGTGGATCGGGTTCCAATTTACACTCCCCCCATTCTTGAACCGGTGCTTGACTGACGTGACCCGTTGGTACTGGCGAAATATCTAAATCCGTGTTTCAAGGCTACTGCGTTGAATATGAAGAAATATAACGAGATACGGGAAAAATTTTTAGATTTTCCGTAAAGCCCTCTGTCGGTCTTGATTTACCTGCTAGGTAACTTGGAGAGTAGGCAGCAAGGGGGATTAAATATTTTGCCGTTCGCGTTAAAAATCTACCCAGTTCGCCATACCTCCGGCATACTGACCATACGATCGTAGAGGATTTTTAGAGATGACTCGATATCTAGTGCTGCAAGTGTTGGGCAACAGTGACGTGCGACAACTGGGGGCTCAAGCGAAAGAAAGGGGATCGGATGTTTTGCGTGACTTAGGGGCTTTTGATCAACGATCGCTGCAAGAGGCTATTCAAATCCTACGTGAGGATGTTGAGGCAGGAATTACTCAAATTGACTTTCCTTTGATTGAACGGTTACACAAGCATTTATCAAATGAAGATACAGCAGAAATTTATTGGATGATCATTCTCACGGATCAAGTGGAATGGATGAACCAGAATGAATTTCGACTTGGGACAGAAGGGTGGCGTAATATTGTCACCTCTGATGGATGTTGGTGGCGATCGTTTTTGGAAGATTGGTTCAACCACCACAACTATTCCTATTCTTTGATTGATTTCTCTGTAAATCCAGTTCTTGAAAATGGGGTGGCGGATTGGGATGGTATGGCAAAAACGATCGCTCCTTTACTGAATAAATCAATTGAGTTTAAAGGGGAACAGATTAATCTGAAGGGACAAAATTATCAGGCAGATCAAATTTTAATTCAGCACAGTAGTGGAACACCTGCGCTCAGTAGTGCCCTTTATCTTTGGGGGATTGAGCAAAAATTAGCGGGTCAACCAGTGAAGTTTGCTTATTTATCCGTCGATGAGGGACAAAATCAAGAAAAGGTTTCAATTCACCAAGGGAGTCATTGGCAATGGCGATTGAAGAAGCCCCAGGTCATGAAACTTCTGGAAATTCAGGATTTTAGTGGTGCGATTAAGCTTTTAGGAGCAGATTATCCTGATGAAAAGACGTTGAAGGACTTACAAGACCTGGATAAACGATCGGCCTTTAACTTAAGGAATATGCAGATTTTACCGGAGCAGGATGGCTTAGAACGTATTGCCATTGCCCTGTGGACAGAGCGGATTTTAAGGCAGGGAGGACAGTGGGCCAATTGGTGCCTGCGGGTGGCTGGAGCGATGGAACTGGCTTTGTTTTACTTGGTGGAGCAGAGAGGGCAAGAATTCAAGTGGAAGCAGGAGGAGCTTAAAGTAATTCTGGATCATCACCTCAATTCTCCTCGACATTTAGGATTTCGTTTAGGCATTGAGAAAGTTGTCACGGAGTTACTGAAAAAGGGACAATTTGACTCCTATACGGTAGAGAAAATTCAAGACGATCGCTGGCAAGAGTTTTGTGATTTTTATCGTAGTCCAACTAAAGGATGGAAATTAGATGAAAGGATAAGAAATGGTTTTCTTCATATTCGCAATATGCTATATCACTCATTAGCTGGCGATCGTTTAGATCAATTACTGGATCAACAAACGGAAAAATTAGGTGGTGCGGATCATCCTGATCATCCGGCTCATAAAGCGGTGGGCTATCTCTTGTATTTGCTGAAATTAGGCAATCTAAAGACAGCGGTTATGGCTCGTCGAGATGCTTTACAACGGCAAGAACGAGAGATTTTAACCCGTTTAGAAAATCTTCACTAAAATCTACCCACAATTAATGCTTTTTTAGCATTTAATCTGGAGCGATTCTGTTAATTTACTTGTTCATGTACTCAGTCAATTTACACCGTCAATCTGAGCAATGTTATGAATGACCAACCGTTAGAACAGCTAGAACAGTGGCTCCCCTTGCAGCGCCAACTCTACCCAACTCTACCCGGTGAACAGTCCCCGGTGGCGATTCATCCCGTGAGTGGCACCTGGCAAGGAACTACGGACTATCTACGCAGTCAGTTTGTGTGGGGTGGGGGAGCGAGTCAGGAGGCGTTTAAGCAACTACCGCCCCAAATTCTTGAAAATCAATCCCTTGCGGTTCTCACCTTTGGCCCCGTACAGGCTTTTCTGGGAGCAGGCCAACGCTTGCGGGATTGGGCAGTTGCCTCTTGGCTCTGTCATTACCTGTCAGCGGTCACCATTTACCACTGGGAACAATTGGGGGGCTTTGTGCTGCTACCCCTGCATCGATCGTCTCCTCTGATGGAATGGATTCAGCGCAAACCCTGCAAGGATCCAGAAGCCTTTTGGCGGGCGGAACTGCCCAATGTGTTTACCGGCATCGTCCCAACAGGTACCCCTGAAGAAACGGAGACTTGGTTGGAAAACCTGAAAAAAATCGTGATTCAGGAATGGCTAAGGCTGGTCAAAACGATCGAAGAGGTGGTGGTTCAGCGGGAGCGGGATCAACCTAAAGCTTATCTAGACGGCCTGGGTTGGAGGGTGATTCACCGGGATCACGCACACCTGTGGTCGGTGTATTTTGCCCATTGCCCCATCAATGCCCATCAGGACAATATCACCGATCTCAGTACCCAACTGCATCAAACCCTGGAGGGGAAAAAACTGGGGCGTGACTGGGAAGGAACCTGGTGGGGGGGACGCACTAGCCCTAGCGCTGGCAGTTTATCCATTTGGCATCCGGGGTTAAAAGCCGTTGACCAAGGGGGAACCTGGGGGATTTCCGATGATCAGCTAGAAACCTGGTGGGAGCGAATTATTCAGCATCATACGGGGTGGTTCGGTGCGGAGGAAAAGCTGAACAGCATCGAATTGATTAAGCGCTTGGCTTCTTACCCCAGTTATATTGAAGCGGCATTAACGCAATTGTGGGAACAGAAACCACCGAAGTGCCCTTGGGATCGCTTTCCCGATCAAACAGCGGTGGCGGCGGCTTGGGTTCCCTTCATTGCAGATCTAACACCTCAAACTTGGAATACTCAGTTAGGGGATCCGGCGGAATATTTCAATCGGGATGGATATAAAACGTGGGGTATTCCAAAAGTTGATCAAAATCAAAATCCAGGATATGTCCACCCTGAAATTTTAGAACGTCGCAACCTGAAATCCTGGAATCCAGGGATTAGTGATCAGGACTTGGAAACCCTAGAGAATGAATGGCAAGAGTTAGTTTCCCCGTCCTGGACAACCCCCATCCAGTGGACAGTGGGCTGGCGAGGAGATGGGGATAACATGGGTAAATGGCTCTCTGGTCAGCAGTACCAGAAGCAGAACTTACCCTGGCAAAGCTGGCATCCCACTAGCGATCGTATTGAGTCCTACGGCTTAAATGTGACTGCCCCCACTGTCCCCCCAAGATCGCGGCAGATAGAACTGCCCCACATGCTGGATTTATCCGTGCTGTTTGGGCACTGGAACGCATTGCTCTATCCCTTAGTGGAAGAGAAACACGCCAGTAAGGTCATTTTTGCGGGAGGAGATGATTTTCTGCTCTTGGGGCCATTGCCGGAGGCCGTCAGCCTAACCAGTGACTTACACCATCTCTGGTCTGGTCAACCCTGTCCCCTAACGGAACCACTCGATCCATTGGTAGAGGGTTGGGTACAGTACAAAAATTCTATTTATCCCGTACCCGGTCAGCGGATGACCTTTAGTTTAGGGGTGGTGATTGCCCAGCGGCGGATTCCCCAATCCCTCTGGCATCGTAACCTCAACGAGGCTTACAAAGCGGCTAAAAAAGCAGGACGCGATCGGGTTTGTGTGCGGGTTTTGTTTAACAGCAACCAGACCCTCGACTGGATTTGTCCCTGGCCGCTCTGGGATTTACTCATGAACCTGGATCCACTCGCCCCCCCGGATACCAAGAAGAAAACACCTGATACCCAAGAAAAAACAGCCCTTAACCGCTGGGAAAAACTGCTGGGCTATATGGAGTCTGTGCGCTTGAAGCAGCCCAATCTACGAACCGTTGAGACTGCTTTAGAAATCCTCTGGCAAGGCGTTGGTCTAAATCTAACCTGGGAGCAGGTGCGTACTCCAGTCAACCGGGATATTGAGTTTCGCAATCATGTGTTAACGGACTGGAACTGGTGGATTGAGTGGGTCAGCTTGCGGGGCTTTCTGGCCCGTCAGGAGCGCGATCGTCAGCAGTGGCTCAAATCGTTCAAACCGTTTTAAATTCGGACTTATAACTCTAACCATTAAGGAGGAAAAACCATGACTTGGTACACCATTACTCCCGCAGGGACATTAACCCTAGGGAACTTAACCCCAGTGGGGCAAAACAGTGGTCAAGTGGGCTGTCGCTGGCCCCCCAATGGCCATCAGTTAGCCGCTGCCCTCAATTTGCCGACTTCTGCTCAACTGTGGGGGCCGTTTTGGCTCTACGATCGTAACCTTTACTTATCCTTACCCCAAGGGGTTTACACCGATACACCCCTGACCGGGAAAACCGAGAACAATGCGAGTAAAAGCATTAATCTCCATCGAATGTACTGGCAGCAGGAGACACAGACCTGGCAAGTGCAGCGTAAGCACCAAGGTGCGGACATTGAGCAGGTGGGCGGACGATTTCTGATCAGCAGTCAGGATTTCCAGCAACTCTGGAAACAGGGCAGCTTACAGACAACGGGGCTCCAACCTCAGCCCTGGCAAACCCTTACCTTGAGCCATAACCGCCGGGAGGACTATCAGGTGGTAGAGGACGGAGGGTTTTATGCAGAACAAACGATCCTCCTCGAAGTGGGCTGGTCACTGTTAGTCAAAGTGTTGGGGCAGGGGACTCCCCAAACCCACGGAACCTTGGGAGCCGGTCGGACTCCCGTGGTTATTCGCTCAGTTACGGGTACCCAAACCCAACGGTGGGAGTTTCTAGGGGAAGACTGCTCGGATGCCGATAGTGCGGTGTTACTGACGGGGGCACTGTGGAGCAATACCGAGGCGAAAACCTCGTTGCCCTATCCCCCGGATGCAGAGCCGATCGCTTATGCAGCGGACTTAGGACAACCCTGGCAGTCTTGGAAGCAGATGCATGACAAGAACACTGGGGGACTCCGCAGCAGACTCACTCCTGGCGAATGGCTCACCCCTGCCGGAGCGATCTATCGCTGGGAAAATCAAGCGCCTACACAGCGATCGGGGCCACTAAAAGACCCCTTCAATCGTCATGTGCTGGGCTATGGACACTTATGGTTATTTAAGGAGACTTTAGGATGACTTCAGGTAATGCTTGGTTAGTGTGCCGGGAACCGGTGCATATTGGCGGCGCAGATAGCGACAGTCGGGGCAACAACAACCCCATCTATCGCCTGCCCGATCGTACCCCGGTGATTCCGGGGAGTTCCCTACGGGGCGCACTGCGGGAACACGCAGAAAATGATGCTCAATTTAATAAATTGGTCAAGGACTGGTTTGGCGGCACGATCAAAAAGGGTGAAGACACCTCACCAGGGGCAATTTCCTTAGGCTGGGGTTGGCCGGTGTGGTGGCCCGTTCATGTGTTGGGCTATGGCAACTGGTGGGTAAGTTGTCCCGCTTGGCTCCAACGGTTTTGTGACTTAACTGGGCAAAACGTCCCGCAATTGTCCGGTAACTTAGTGATTACGGATCAATCTCTCAATGGGCAAACGGTCTTTCTGCGCTGGGTGAGGCTAGCCGGTGTCACCTATAACAATCCAGAAAGTTGGCCCCTTCCTCAAGAGTTAGAGAACTATAAAAATCGGCTTCTAGTCGTTCCCAATGACTCCATTAATACCCTCGTGGATATGGGTTTATTACATCAGCCACGGGTGAGCTTGAAGGATGAGCCCGATGAAAATGGGAACTTGGTAGACAATCTCTTTGCCGTAGAAGGGATTCCCCCCGGAGCCGCTTTTGTCACATCTTGGAATAGCCGCAAGGCAAACAACCTCAAGGAATGGGGTGATTTTCTCCATCAAGAGCATCACTTAGGTGGTCTTTGGAGTGTGGGTTACGGTCGCATTTTGATGGAACAAGTGTAGGGAGATTTAACAATGCCAATTCAATCCTATGAACTCGATCGTTGGGTGTTAGAGGGGTTAAGGCCCGGTCAAGCTGAACTTGACAACTGGCAAGGTCGAGCCAGTGGTATCGCGGAGTATGTGTCCAGTTGGGGAATGGAGCGCTTTTGGGCCATGTCCCGATCGCTAAAACTCCTCAATGGTGAAATTGATATTAATTCTGGCAATGAAGAAAGTCGTCGTTACTTTGCCTGGGGCGTTGCACGGGTAACGCTGTGCAAAATTGTCGGGACGGACTTACAAATTCAAGCCAACATGACCACAGAGCAGTTTCAAACTCGTTTTCAGCAGTTGAACTTTAACCAGCAAATACTGATGACAGAATTGTTGTTAGAAATTGCAGATACCATTCAGTTCTGGACAATGCGCCTTAAAGATGCGGTGCAAAGCGGTACCCAGCCCTAAACGTCCGGTTCCCCTGGTTCCTGAGCTTGCCAAAGGAGAAGGGGTTAGGGTGAGTTAATTGAGAATTGAGAATTGAGAATTAATAACTCAAAACTTAAAACTA
>Ga0129333_10002659_pt1 | contig 16694 bp, 11 predicted proteins | sample CPB6_08_DNA_FD_94474 | JGI IMG/M metagenome (GOLD analysis project Ga0129333, IMG submission 94474) | Freshwater to marine salinity gradient microbial communities from Chesapeake Bay, USA - CPBay_Sum_0.6_0.8_DNA | ecosystem: Environmental > Aquatic > Marine > Coastal | place: USA: Chesapeake...
AATCACGAATGCGTTTCTGCGTTTCATCGATGATGTTTTCACAAAATGCTTGGGGCGAGATTATGAAACCACCCACAATATTAAGGTAAGCGATGTCTATGACATCGAGTGTAAAATACTTACACAGATGAACCACCTGGATTGTCGTTTCGATGAAAGTTATGCGAATATCTATGATTCGGGGAAACAATCCGATAAACCACCGCATCTCTCGTGTGCTCCCGCGAAAATCACGAGACACCGTAATTGTGAATGCGAAAGCGAGAGTGGAAGTGGATGCGGCGGTGATGTCGACGTGAAAGAACGTCTGAAACTTCCTCATTACAAAAATAATATACGCGGTGCTACACGAATTCTCTCGCAAGATGCGATGTCACTCGTCGGTCTCGATTGGCCAGAGATGGCGAAATGGATCGGGTATGGCGAAAAAGCGTCGGATATTCCGCCCTATTTCATCGTGAATCAGGTCGGCTATCTCTCATCGATCATGGATCTCCTCAAAAAAGAATGGGCATCCGACGCATGGAAGAGTTACTGGTATTTCATGTATTTACGACAACTCATCTGTTTCCACGACAAATGGCGAGAGATTTACCTCGATTTCAACGATACACTCATTCGCGGCAAAGATACACACTTTCCGAGAGAATATTTCCCGATTATTGGAATGGCGTATGCTTTCCCGAAGACGATGACCGAAGAATTCACTCGTCGTTATAAAAATGAAGAAATGATTTCGAAGGTTCGAGAGATTGGAAATACGATGTTGGATTGTTATAAGGCGCGTATCACTCGGAATACATGGATGTCGGCAACTACGAAGAAAGGTGCGATGAAGAAACTCAACACGATAAAACTTCGTATTGGTGAGGCAAATCTCTCGGCACCTGATCCTACAAACCTAGACTATGACCCGAAAGACGCATGGGGCAATCTGCTCAAACGAAGCATCCAGCGAACGGAGTATATCGCGAAGCATCACATTTCATCCAGCGATTCCAAATTATCACCCGACGACCTAGAGATCATGAACTGGGGAACGATGAAATTCGTTGGAGTTCAATCCTTCGTCGTGAACGCGTATTACACACCGAACTCGAATAGTATCTATATCCCGACTGCGTATATGCATAGCATGAATGTCCAGTTTGGGCGCGGTTATGAATACGACCTCGCGTCGGTGGGTTTTACATTCGGTCATGAAATCTCTCACGCTCTTCATGTCAATTCGCGAACATACAATCATAAAGGCGTCATTAAAAACTGGTGGAGTAAAGACGACACCGCGACATATGAACGCAAAATTGCCGCAATCCGCCGTCAGTATGAAGAAATCTCTCGAAAGGATGGATTTGTAATCGATGGAAATCTCTCGTTATCCGAAAATTTAGCGGATGTAACCGGTATTGCTGTGTGCGAGGATGCGCTCAACAAGTATCACCGGCATGTATATGACGACGTAAGCGACATCACGAGAGATGAACATGTGCGCGAGAGCTCGTTTCTGAATTTTTATACGTATTATGCGATTCAGAATCGTCAATATGCGAATTTTCGAGAGATTCTTGTCCAAGTCCTCACGAATCCGCATTTGAACCTGAAAATACGAACAAATGTCCCGCTTATGCGAAGTAAGACCTTTCGTGATGTCCTTGAAATCAAGAAAGGCGATAAAATGTATAATGACGATTTTGACGTGGTATTTTAGGCGGGCACCAACGGCAATAAAATAGGTATAAACCATATACTTTATTCTATCTTATTGTAATAAATGGGAGCAAATATATCGATGGATGTAAGTGCGGGGGTAGTGTCAGATACACAACTGTCATTTGAAGACAAGTTGCGCCAAGAAGTCGTCCTTATTCCAGAGGATCTAGCGGATATTCATATTGAGGCGGCTGTTGACGCCGCAGCTCACGATGCCACCGCCGACGATGCCCCCGCGAATCATACGCGATATGGCAAGGGGAAGCACTGGAAAAGGAACTTAAAGAAAAGCGCAGCCGCCGCAGCCGCGAATACGATCCCCTTCCAAACCGAGCGCACGATAGAGCAACGCCGCGAACAGGTGCGGCCAATCATCGATAAACTCACCGAACTACAGATGAATGTATCTTATCCGGCGATTCGCGAACTATATAAGCAACTGAGCCAGTTTATTAAGACGGGCGAAGACGCGAAAATCAAGATCCCATTCCCGGAATTCTCTCGTAAAATAAAAGGCGAACTCAGCAACGCGCCGTATATTCCATGTTGGGTGAAGTTGGAGATGGAGTAAATTACATTACATTACATTACATTACATTACATTACATTACATTACATTTTATTTCATTATAATATAAAATGGAAGAATTAAAAAAATCAAAAGCTTTACATAGTCGTGAACGGTTGAAATCACTTGGTCTTCATTTTGATCATATATTCGCAAAAATAAATCCGATTGAACCGAAACCACCACAAGAAAGTGTAGTTTTCGTAATTACAAGCTCATCTTTACCTCCAATTCCGTCATCACAAAAAAATGTCATAGAATATAGAAATTATCCTGATCATCTCGACATACATTTGCGATCACGAAACACAGATTCTCATCCTCAATCAGTTATCAATATGTGTGATTTCGTTCAAAAAGGTTTGATTTATTCAGGAAAGGACCCAATCACTAAAGAAAAAGCATATTGGTATAAATTACAATCCGATGATATATTGAGTAGTTTTGTGGCGCCATACGACGAAATACATGCCTCACCTAAAAACACAAAGAATGATGATGTAGCAAGAGGATATATCATATTACTCAACAACGATGATATGAAAAGGTATAACTTTAATATAGTCGAAACCATAGAATCCTGTTCATCAAAAGGTGGCAAAACATCATCGGTGTTACAAAGAAAAAAACGAAAAAATATCACAAAAAAGCGACGCAAATCTCGTATTTCACGCCGCAAGCATTAAAACACAATATTGTCATCAATCCATTTTTTGATGCGAATATTCACCGGTTCCAGAATTTTATTCAATCCTTCAACATAATTCAAATAATACTGTGGGTCATTCTGGATTTTCACGAGCGTATGATAAATAATCGTGTAATCCTCCTGTGAATACAAGTCCGTTATTTTCACGAATATGAGGTCGATATTTGTATCCGCTAAGCTGTCAATCGGGACATTTGAATTGTTCGCACCTACTGTGGTCATCGGGCGCAAAGGAGGCGAAGACGACGGGCTCTTTATTCTAGAAGGCAATTGACAGTCGGTAGCGGTAGCGGTGGCGGTGGCGGTGGCGGTGTCGTCATCGTCATGGCGATTTGAGACACGCCGCACCAATTCCGGATTATCCAACATCCCTTTATACATTTGAAGTGTATGTAGAATATGGATTTTATCGGTTTGATTATAAGTCCGTGTTAAATTATTAATTCCGGTTTTAGCAAGTTCATTCAGTAGCGAGAATAATGCCGCGTTTTCGCCTGCCCCCGCCACACCCGCCGCCCCAGTAAGAACCGTCTTGTAGAATTTGTTGAACCGAGAGAATACATTATACAAATAAAACACGTCTTCTTTCTTATCGTTATTATACCAACGCCGCACATTCTGTGTATAACCCGGCGCCTGAACCGTAAGTATATTATTATGTATTGCCAGTTTACTTCCGATCGGATAAAATGCGAGAAATCCAATCTGAAGAAGTGCTTGGAGTGGCTCTAATATCGTCTCGAAACGTTCACGCGGCTTTTTTAATTGACCTGCTATGAACTGTAATGTGCTCTGCATTCTTATTATATTACTACCATACATTTGGATATATATTTAGACTGTTTTTTATCTCTACGCCGTTCCTACACCCACACCCACACTCACCGGCGTTTGTAATCGCGTATTTATGCTGCTCGATTGTGGTATGGATTTATGAAGGAAAATATTCGTAGATTGGAAACAGGCGTGATGTGCGTTGTAAGGTATATCGTATTTTTCACACCAAGCAATACACTTGTTGACATTCGTCCGTTTATATTGTTCCAATTTCTCGGCGTTTCTATGATTTGTTATGATGGAAAGGGTAGATGTAATGTTCTCGATCTGCTGAAAACTCACAATCGCGTTCATCTCTTCAATACGATTCAGAAAATAAAGATCGTGATCGAACGGAAGAAAAGAAGCCGCGATTCCATCATTTACTAACGAAGGAAATACGATAGCAAATTGTTCAATTATCGCGCTAGAATCCGTCACCTTGAAATCTTGGCAAATGATATATTTTTCAGAATTAGCCACACGACTTGTATACGGTTTCATAATCGACACATTTTTATAATAGTAACTTAGTAAGTATAATATATCAACGGTTGATTTATGAAATACGTCGAAAATCTTCAATATAAATGACCCCCCTTGTTTTTGAATCGCAAGCGCATAAAATACTTCACATAATATTAGCCGTGTTGCCATATTTTCTTGCTGATTAAAATCAACCGAAAAATCGAATCCCCCGTCTGCGGTCACAATATCCATCATGTTTTTATATTTTTCAGCACAATAAAGAAAATTATCCAACGATATTAAGTTACCGGTTTTATCTGCGCCGTTTTCAATAATAACATTTGGATGTCCTTCAAGAAATGAGCGTGTTTTTTTCCATCCGGGACAAATCGGATCCTCATTCACTAATGTCATCCCATAATAACGATCGTTGCCGTATGTAATCGATCCTCCTCCTCCTCCTCCATTCCCCGATTCCACAGTTCCGTTCGTTTCATTCTGAATGTCAAATATACGCCGCGATACTTTCAAGTATTCTTGTTCTTTCATGTATTCATCATGAAAATCTGTATTACGTTTAAGGATATGTATCTGCGGCGTCGTAGATGTTTCATGTAATGTATTGAAGACGCCGCCACAGCCTACATGCGTGTTGATATTCTTTTCGTCGTGTATATGACGTTGATAATCGATTCCACGTAAATACGCGATTGCTTCAATAAACCCGCCAGGCCCTTCTGCCAAATGAAATGTTTTAATTCCCATTTTTGAATCAGGTTTTGTAGTATATGTATTTTTGTATTGGGATAACATGTCATTATTTTTCATGATTTCGATCATTTTATAGAATGACCGTGATAATGGGCGCAATCGACTAATATTTGTTTTATTACCGGATATGTTTGAATGTATATATTCATATGGATTCGTAAACTTTTTTATGTTATCCCATGTGTCTTGATACTGTTCGATCTGATGTTTGATATCACATAAATGTGCGTATATTGAGGATGATATATACACATTATGTTCACTACTATATCTAATTTGTAGTTCGAGTGGTTTATAACTCCCATTTTCACATACATGTAGATCAACTTGTGGTAATAAAAAATAGTTGAAATACGTCATGACCGGTCCGTTTGATGTGGTTGTTGAAGAATGAGTCTTGTCCTGCGCCTGCGAGGTTATATCATTTGTTGCGGCGGAGGGTGATTGTCCTGAACATGATAATAATGGTTTGAAACAATTTTTTGGAGTTTTTTTGAACATATTGATCGATTATATTCATACGTAAAATGTTTATAAGTCGGTTTTCTTCTTGGTTTGACGTTTGGGTTTCGTAGCTGCTGCTCCAGTCGTCGTCGTCGTCGTATCCGCTTCTGCCGCCGCTGCCGCCGCCTTTGCCTTTTTGGTAGTAACGCGTTTCTGTATTTTTTTCTCTAATTGTTCGATTGGTGCCGCTGCTGACGCCTCCGCCGCCGGCGCTGCCGCCGCCGCCACCTCTGTTGATCCCTTTACGGTCGTAACCTTTTTCAGTCTGGGTTTCGCTTTTTTTAATGTCGCAGCTGCGGTCGTTGAAGAAGAAGAAGAAGAATCGCTCGCAAGTACTGCGGATACGGTCGCGGCATCCTTACGTTCTTCAAGAATATGCGCAGCAATTGCCGGTTTAGAAGCAACATCGATTGGACGTGACGCTTTCGCGATTTTTTCGAGTGCGACAGATTCGTCGGTTAGATCCTGTTCTGAAGAAGAAACACGCTGTTGTTCCTCTTGTAGGCCAGCATAACTTAAGAAGCTGTTTTTCAACTGCTTTGCGTTGATATTTCGGTTTTTTCGGAATATGAAATACCGATTATAGAATGAGATTTGCTTCTCTTCTGCCGACATATACAAAGCGGAACCGTATTCATGTTGACAGTGACGTTCCCATTCACCCGTGCCTGCGCCTGCGCCTTCACCACCACCACCGTCTCCATCACGCCGTTTCTTACATTCGATTTCCATTTCATGATACATCGTTTCAAATGTCGCGGTTCCATCAGGCATACGAAACATCAGCGTGGTTTCGGCTTCTTCTGGTGTCACGAGGTCAAACCCATAATTTTCAAGAAGCTGAGTCAAGTAATCAAAATTCACGAGATATTCGCGCGTCAACTTATTGATTGAATCCTGATACACCTCTATTTCGTATCCAACACTACTACTATCCGGTTCAAATTCGGTTTGATGATACTTCTTACGGACGGACCACATTTTTTGAGGGTCCGCCCCCCCAGACGAGAGAATACTCAACTCCGATCCGCTTTCTAGACGTGATAACGCATGAAAGATGCGTGCCCCGTCAAAACATGTTCCGATGAAATATCCGCCCAGTTTCGTACATTCGGATACATTTTGAAGAAAGGTATGGACTTTCATAATGTTTTCAAAGAAGTAGTGGATCGCAAACTGAACAGAGCAAACATCGAACCCATCGGCCGCGCGACCGTAATGCGGATAAACACCTCGACCTAATACACTCGCATCTTTCGATCCTTCGCCAAACACCGCACGTGATATCAACCGATAACGCTCACTTATTGCGGCTTGACCGGTTCGAATTTCTTTACTGCTATCACCGTGAATGAATATCGCGTCTGGAATATTGTGTTTTCTCTTCTTGATATCAAGATAACGCGCACACACACCGTCGAATTTATGTTCCAGATTGTCTTTTGAATAGTCGATACCGAAAACAAAGCCTAGTTTTGCGGCAACCCATTTCGGTAAATCACCACCTTTTCCAACAGCAAGGTCGATAAGCGTTTGTCCGGGTCGAGCGACACTCATGATGAGCTTGCGTTTTACGAACAAGTTATGGAAATCGCGCATTCCTTTTGTGAGTGTTCGAATTTTCGTTCCCCTTCCAATATCAATCCCTCGCCCTCCGTTCGAAGTTTCGGCATTATTATAATAAATATCATCGTTCGTGAGGTCATCCGGAATTCCTTCACCTGTCATCATCATCTCTGGTGTAATCGCATTATGGATGGAGTGCCAGTTGTTATTCGCAACGTGATACGCGTTGCCATAATTCTTTCCTCCTGCGCGATATTCTGCCGTTTTATCATGTCGAACTCTCAGGGCAGACCACCGCCAATTTACCGGTTGTGACGGATCATAACTAAATTCGACGATCGTCTCATCTTGAATGATATCGTTTTCAAGCGTCATCATTTGACTTACTCCGGCTTCATCTGGACGTAACATGACATGGCAAATATGCGCATCGTTATCATAAGGATATGTTGGATAAAATGGAGCCGGTTTATAGGTGTCGGTAGATTCACCGCTGTTGTGTCCACGACCTGATGCTGTCGACGCCGCACCTTCAATCATCGAAACGCATGGATTCAGGTGTCCATGTTTTCGTTCATCATATCCGACACGCAACACCAACGTTTTGTATTGTTGAACCTGAATACAACGCGACATGTCAACGCCACTTTTGAATATATTGCTTACAAGATCCTCATTATCTTCGCCTTTTTTTGTTGTCACAAGAAAGTCGATTGTATTCATGTGTGCTGGTTTCCATTTGAATGAATAGTCCCATGTAGCCTTGTATAATGGTCCAGCTGATGTAGGATCATTTCTCTCGACACTTCCCACGCCGAAATCAATCGGTGTAAAGATAAGGCCGTCGGTGTGATATTCGAATTGATGTTCGGCTGCTTTGCGTAATATCAAGGCACAACAATCGAAAATGGATTTTGACGATGATGCGATTTCGAACTTCTTGGTCTCGATACGAATCGGTGGTAATGAATCTGCCCCACCCGATACACATTTCAACTGAAGATTTTTTACGACACTTTCCATTAATGGAAGTCGAAAATTCGTGAGAACTTCGTCTTCGTTGATCGGAAAGAATAGACGCGACCGAACATCTGCCTTGTGAACGAAATATACATCAAATATAAGGAATAAGTTGATAAAATCTCCGTTTTTGTTATGAAGGATATGCTCACCGTCTAATAGTGTATTATGTAGTTTTGTATTCAACGAAACAGCACCTGTAAATTGGAAGTTCATGTTTGTATCGATGAGATAAATATGGCCGGTTTTTGGTGCGACAAATAGAAGCTTTCTATGTCCATCTGCCTTTTCTGTTACAGAATAATTCAATCGAATATTTGGGACCTTCGAGTCAGGATCAAACGGTTGAATGTTTTGGATTTGGAGGGTATAAGAACATGGACCAATAAAATGCTTTGGGCGAAGTTGTATTCCGTTTCTTCCGCTGGCGGTTTCGTGTTCTCGTTCACGTTCTTTCTGTCGCAGTCGGTTGTCGCGTTCACGTTCGCGTTCACGTTCGTCGTCTTTACCAGAACCACCTTTACGGTCACGGTCACGGTCACGGTCACGGTCACGGTCGCTGTCGCTGTCACTGTCGCTGTCGCGTCCTTGCTTTTCATCAGGATACAATAACTCATAATACCGACGCTGGACACCACGCATATCGGATAATGAAACAGGATAATTTGTTCCTTGTAGCCCTGACATCACAATTTTTATCATCTTGCGCAAATGATCCAACAAATGATTCGGATGGTTAAACGCTGTTCCTGGACCGACCAATTCGTTGATGACTTCAATTTCGATTTCATACCGAATAGGACTTTCAATAACTTTGGCGGCATCAAATGTCGATGCTGAAATATAACCGGTTTGGTCTTTATGCGACTCCTTGACAACACTCATATCGATTTGAAACGGAAAATCGGGATGTTTTAATGTGCTACGATTGATATAACGAAATATCTTCTTGTTGTCGTTCCATGTTTTCATAATCGACCTTGCGAGCGTCGATGTATTTGCGATACGCTTTTCTCGTTGATAACTTACTTTGAAATTAAAGTCGTCAAATATAACTGGGTGGATTGTTGTGCTGCTGCCGCTGCCGCTGCCCTCGCCCTCGCCCTCGCCCTCGCCTCCAACACCGCCGCCGCCTCCCGCCTTCGCATACATCTTTTGAGTAAATAACACGTATTTTTCATCTGGAACATTCGTCTTACAATAATTCTGGATTTCGTTGATACCGTGTATTTCGGCACGAATAAGAGAAAGTTTGGTTTGTCCAGTTTTCTGGTCGATGAATTCATTCTGTATTTTCAAAGCATACGCATTTTTTTTCACGAAGGAAAATCCGCCGGATAGTAATTTTTGAAGAACACCGTCGAAGTTTTCCCGAGTAGTTGCGTTATTTCCACGTGTTCCGAAACGTATTTCTAATTCGGGGACACCATCAGTCGTATCGGTGATACCTTCTAAATAATGTTTTACAATACGTAAGAATGCGGATTGTTTCGCCGACGCAGTCTCCGATGCTGACGCCGCCATCGACGACAGACCTCCTCTTTCGCGATTTCTCCGCATTATATATATGAATAGGATATAATATTTATATATATATACTTCAATTTTATAGACATCGACAAATCGATTCATATAGTTCTTGTTTCGTTTTACGTTTTTCTGTTCCTATCGATCCGAATTTATCTGGAAATACATTCACAGTAGGCAAGTTCAGTTTTACAGAAATATCGATTAACTCTTGTAATTTGTATGCTGAAATAGGGCGAATTGGAGCAGAAATACTTTCCATTCGCCAATAATTCTCACGCACATACGCGAGATAATCAACAATCATAGGCATCGGTGCGATATATAAAACATATTTCCCCTTTATCTTTTCGATGATGAAGACGCGATTGCTACCGCTACCGCTACCGCTACCGCTACCGCTACCGCTACCGCTATCGTAATACTTACGATTTTGAACAATACACAAAGAAAATGATTTACATAATACAACGGCATGAAGTGTTTCTAATGTAATGAATGGTTTATGTACCAACGTATCTTCTACCGAATTCAGTTTCACCTTGTTTGCTTTTAAAATGGTCTTATTCATTCGTAACATTTCGATGAGTTCAAACTTAAAACGACTTGACTCAGTATAACGGTTCTCAATCATTTCATATTTTTCAACACCATACATCATAATATACAAACACCATAATAATGAATCTGTATTCGATGATTCACCTGTGCGTATGTTATTATAAGCATATTGACTTATATCATCCGGATGAAATTTTGTCACTTTATTCTGAAACGACGACGACGACGACGACGACAACGACGACGACAACGACGACGAGGAATCCGAGTCCGAGTCCGAGTCCGACGACACCGACGACACCGACGACACCGACAACGCCGACGACACCGGAATGTCATCTATCTGTTTTATAAACATCGGTTTCGGTAATAACGGTAAAGAAGAAGACGGAGTATTGCGCTCGATCGTCGAATAACATAAAATAGATTCGTTGTTGAAATTTTCCGGTGTAAATGAGTAAGCATTATAAAGACAAGGAACAATACCAGTCATCCTATGCGGCTATATAAATCATCGTATTATCTTTATGTGTTTATTTATCAAAAAACTCCTTTGTGAGACTTTGCTTCTGTTGTTCGATTTCATTAAGATGATTTTCTTGATTGATGAAATATTTCATATAGTCATATAATTCCTGTATTAACTCGTTATTCAATCTAGAAATATTGACAAATACGCCATTTTTATTTTCATTAATTTGTGTGTTTTTGGAATATAGAATCCGTAACACCTCAATCTGATGGACAACCGGCATATTTTCAATACCTTCTTTCAAAGACATCAAATAATTCGTTTTCGTCTCGACATGTTGAGCGATCGTTTGTATCTCGTTCATCGCCGTAAGACTCGCAATTGCGGTTGTCATATTGTTTGATGAATAAAAAGATCCAGCACTATTCGATCCAGACGACATATACAATAGAATACGGTCTAAACTTTATACTCTTTCATAATGAATTCTCTAACATCGCAATAATTGTCACATGTGTGTCATGAAGCACAAACCTACGCCCAATAATTTTCACCGTAAGAACGTCATTTTCCTCAATTCGCGAGAACAAATCACGCGAAGAGGACGCATGCATATCCCGTGAGAGAAATACTTCTATTGGAGACACATTACCTTTTTGTAAAAATCTCGCACCAGCACGAATTCCAGCTTGTGTTATCGTTTTCGCGACGCATTTGATCACGGTATTTTCATCGGGATGACAAATCAGGCAATCGGCTATAATGTCGAAATGTATATTTGACCCCGCGAGTGTTCCACACGAATAAGACGAGATCGAGATAGAGTTCGGACAAATATAGCCTTCAACTGAGCACCGTCCTTCTACTAATTTCGCGAGTTCAATTCTCAATAGTTGTGCGAGAATGACATCTTTTGTGATTTTATAAAATGGCAACGACAATTTTCGTCGTATTTGACGTTTCACGAACAATTCCGGATCGCAGTATGCGTCAGGTGTTTCTTCCACTATCGTATTAGGTTCAACCGCGGGTTTTTTCGGTTTTGGGCGTATTAGTTTTGTTGTAGGTCGTTTTGTATTTTCCGCGATCACCACACTTTGAGACGCCATTATACTACGAACGACGATGACTATATGAATTCTAAAATTATGTTTATATTTGTATCAATTTTATTTCGTTTTTGTTTTCGATAGAATTCAGATGTAGTTACATATCACGAGATCATACGTGTTCGCATTCGCACTCGAATCAACTATCAGTAATGGTTTGCCACATCCATAAATCAATCCATCATTCACGAGTTGATCACATACTTCTTTACTCGCATGAGGATCCATCGGTTGTAGTGTATTTTTATATACACCATGACGCAATATTCGACAATTGAACTCGTTATGTGCGATAACAAATGGTTCTTGACAGTGAAGGCATGTAAATATGTGGTCCATATACGTGTGTGTGTGTGTATGTATGTATGTGTGATGTGTGTATGTCTGTGTGATGTGTGTGTGTCTGTGTGATGTGTGTGTGATGTGTGTGTGATATATATGATCTCGTGCGCTTTATATAACCATTTACAATAAAGTAAGTGGATATACGAATGTAGTTACACCAACTCCGCAATCACCGAAATTGCATCATCGCCAATCTCAAATCGTTGACCGATGACTCTCACGCGTATCTCTTCTTCTTCCTGAAGACGCGTAAAATCGGTGCGGTCATAATGATGGTCGCGTGCGACAAACACGACTACCGGACTCTTGAGGTCGTTGAGTGTCGCACGAATACCCGCTAAGCTAATATTTTTAATCACACATGAAAACACGACTCCTTCAACAAGCGAACACGCCTCGCATTCATATACCACTTCAAATATCGCGTTCTTTCCATGAAGATACCCGTTGGAATACGTGAGAATTTTCACGCTACCTGGGCGAATAAATCCTTCGGCCATACACTTTCCTTCTACGATTTTCGAGAGAATATGCTCAAGTGTATCTTTTATGTTACGCCCAATAATACGAAATGGAACTTCCAATTTACGTGTCAATAATATCGTCGTATAAATTCCTAATTTGGGCGATGCTGTAATCGGCGCTTGACTTACATTACCATATCTTGAAATACTAACTTTTGCTGTCCTTTGTTCCATATCACCTAATATATATCTATACTTTATTTCTCTATATGTAAACCTTCAATATCGCACAATAAAGCCTCGCATGGTGTAAAAAACCATTTGCGCCCGTTGACCGCCTTCCTATCAAACGTCCTCAATAAAAACTCCTGAAATACACATAATTCCTTTTGGGTTCTGAGTTTCGTGTTTTCGGTGGTAAGTTTGTATTCATCACCTTGTGTCGCAGGATTCAACGACAACACCGTATTGATAATTGATATTGCGTCGGTTTTACCTGATTGATCACACCTAGCACCTTTGTCGCGTTTCTTTGACATTACCTTGACTTTAAATACCATGTATGACATTTTAAATAATGAAATAAATCCAATCACCATATTCATTTTTTGAATTTGTTCCGTTTGGACTTTTACTAAAAGTAGATAGAAATCTTGTTCATCTTCAGGTTCGGCGGTTACCCATTCGTGCGTTTCATAACGTAATACAACGAGTTCAAATAATTTTTGTTTCTCCTTATTGAATAATAGCATTCCTTTATCTTCTGGCACAGGAGCGGCGGCGGCGGCGGCGGCGGCGGCAGCGGCAGCAGCTCTTCTTCCTACTAATGGTCGATGTATTACCTGTTGAGAATAATACTGTAAGATCATACGTTCAAATGGTGTAAGAAGTTGTATTCCGCCGCCTCCGGCAGCACCGCCAGCTGTAATCTCCATCGATTCGTTATTCTTTCGAAATAGATAATTCAACAAGGTTATTGATTCTTCGAATGATAGATGCTCGATAAGATTTGCGATGACAAGCTCATAAAGCTCTTCTTTGGAAATTTGGAATTCTTCTGTCTGAGAGATTTGACGAATCACCTTTCCACAATAATAATACCAGTCATCCTGTTCTTTCGTAGGCTTATCAAATACGGTATTACATGTCTCGAATGTATTTGACAACATCGTAATGATTTCTTCCTCTTTACTTAATGGCACGTCTGCTTCCGCTTCCGCTGACGCTTCCCTTTCTTCTGATACAATCGGAGGAAGTGACGAAGTCGCACGGGGTTTTAGTTTATCGTTCACTACTTCCGCGACTTTCTTATTGGGAACTGACACGGATGCGGATGCCGCCGAGCCGGAAAATGGTTTCTCAAGAATACCCAAATAATCCTCTGTTATATTTTCTGGAAGAGGATATTCTATGGCACTATGCTTATATGGAACTGGTGTGCTTCGTTGATGAATACTGATACGTTTATCTGTTATTTCAATAGGCTGAAATAGATAGTAATCCCCTACATTTATGATACGCCCAAGACGTCCATATTTATCATTTACATATTCGTTGGGATCAGACACCATCTGTGTGAGAGCTAAATTGATTTGTGCGATGGGATATTGTCGTATCGCGTTTACGTGTGCGATAATTCCATTTCGACCTGTTTTCTTATAGAAAAATGATTCTTTGTATAATTCACGAATTTTATGAATAATTTTATCGAGATTCATCGACATAAATTTCTCGTTAAATGTATCGATTCGAACATCACTTTCTTCGCGTCGCTGCTCATTCTCGTCGCTGTCGTCGTCGCTGTCGCTTTCCATTCCATATAAATCACGCTGTTCTTGGATCGGTCGTCCATTCGAAAATGTCGGCCGACAAACATACTCACACCGTTCCATGTAGTCACATAATGCGGAATAAGGGCGTGCGCCGACTTGATAGTTTATTTGTTTGCGTGATGAGAGATTTAGCTGAACAACCTGATTGAGTTGTGCTGCGGTTTGTGTATTATGTTGAACATTCAATATACAATCTACCGCGGATGTTCTAAGAACGCGAGAGACAACTCCGATCTTTACTGCCTTGAATTCCGAGAGACGATACAAATAAAGATCGATAGCCTCAATATCTGGATTTGAAAGCGATGTTCCGTATAAATACAATTCAACATTTCGCTGTGAAAAAGGGAGACGTTTATGACTACAGTTACGGATAGCACGACCTATAATTTGTTCGAGCAAGTTCATATTATACCACGGTTCCAAAATATGGACCTGGCGAATATTTTTAAAATCAAGGCCTTCACTTCCGGCAACCGAAATAATGACAACCTTGACATTTTCGCCGTTTGTATTATTTTCACTCGTCAACGCTTTTAGTTCATGTAGATTGTCCGGCGAAATCGTAGGATCACCGGTGATAACGGAATAACGCGCCGGACGAAATGGGCGGTCAGGATATTGCGCCAGATGTTGACGTTGTGGAAGCATCGTAATCGAGTCAATATTCTGTGTAGGTTTGCTTCGAAAAAGCGACGAATTTCCTCCGGCGATGCTGTAACGCGAAAATCCGAGTTCCTCTAATGCGAGAGCAACGGGAACAACGCCGCCATCAATATATTGACTATAAATCAGAATAATACCATCACTCGTCATGACTTTATTCGTGATATGTCTTATTTTCGCTGAATATCGGCCAATATTTTCTGGCGCAAAGATACGGGATGATGCTTTCGTAGTTGTTTCACCGCGAGGCAATTTAAACGCACGAATAAATTCAGGGCGATATTCGAAATTCAGCCTCATCGGAGGATTGCCTACCTCTTCATATGACATGATGTGACGCAGACCTTCCTTACCAATACACGCCGTAATATCAAATTCGTCATTCGGGTCATTTATATATTCGATGAGAGACGGATGAGGATAGACAATATTCAACGCTTCCAACGGTTTTTGAACCACCGCATAACCGATTGTGTCCATATTTTCGAATGACGGGAAATCGACTGATTCAACGACAGTTGTTTCATCAATTACACCGCTTACGCCTCCTACTGCTTCTGCCGCGGCGGCGGCCTTGCCCTTGCCCTTGCCCTTGCCTTTGCCTTTGCCTTTGCCTTTGCCTTCTTCTGCTTCTGCTTCGGATGCTGCCGCGGCTGCTTTTTTTCGTCGAACCATCGCTGTTTTTTTATAAATATACATCGCTTTCATGTCGCTAATAATAAACCGATACGCGGCTTCTTGTATATCGCCAGCTTGTGTCATAAATACGTCAATATGTTCAATCGGTTGTTCAATATGACGTCCGTTTAATTGGGTTCGTGGATATCCAGCCGCACCGTCAGATACACGTGCAAGCAGCGAGTAATCAGGTGAATGTTCTCTCGGATATACACGATAAGGAAATGTATATGGATTTTCACCACGAACGAACGATACATATCCGGTTGCTTTACGGACAAGAAGCTCTTTTCCGATCTCTCGACCATCCGAGTCTAGACGAAAATTACCGCGTTCATCAAATACATCTGCGATATCGATGGTCGCCCGACGATCGTTCAGGTTCATAAGGTTAATGAGCCACACAATTTCTTTATAACTGTTATACATTGGTGTTCCAGAGAGAAGAAGCAATCTCACATTATTCACTTTTTGAACAATCTGGAACAATATCTTCGCCACGCGTTTATCTCTGTTATCGTCTGTAATACGAATATTATGAACTTCATCGATAATAATCAGCGTATTTGCGAATAATTTACGCAACTTTGCGACAGAAAGTGTTTCGATCGCAAGTGTCTCCATTTCAGCCGCCTTTGTGGCATCAGCAGCCGACTTACGTCCTTTTTTGGCAACGCCGACGCCAGCAGGTGCTTTACGACGAACTTCTTGTATGACAGCATCATCTTGCGAAATTCCAATACTTGACGCATGGGTGCGCGCATAATTCGCAAATTCGTTATAACCAAAAAACAAATAGTGCGATGAAATAAGCCGTCGTATCTGTTTAATGATTTTGTCACGTGTCAGCCCTTTCATATTCATCGGGTTTATCTCTTTGATAAATTTGTTGCCGGTACACGCACGAA
>Ga0129333_10002660_pt1 | contig 16690 bp, 15 predicted proteins | sample CPB6_08_DNA_FD_94474 | JGI IMG/M metagenome (GOLD analysis project Ga0129333, IMG submission 94474) | Freshwater to marine salinity gradient microbial communities from Chesapeake Bay, USA - CPBay_Sum_0.6_0.8_DNA | ecosystem: Environmental > Aquatic > Marine > Coastal | place: USA: Chesapeake...
TATGTATATATGTATATATGCATATATACAATATATCAAAAGGAATCTATCAGGGGGTAATTAAAGATTTAGCCCCCTGGTAACTAAGATTTGTACCACTGATTTCTAAGATATTACATGTTTAAGGATATTTAATTTTATTACATGTTTCACCCTACAATTCCAATTACGTGTTTTACATCACCTATCATAAATTCAATCGGAAAAAGCTACACAAGATTTCTGAATTTCTCACAAGATGCGGTCTTGTATCTTACAACGCGAAATTTTGGGGATCCATTTACGGAATAAATTCAAGAAGCGATATTATTATTTTTTACACCATTTCTTGTATCTTACAACGCGAGATTTTTGGGGATCCATTTACGGAATAAATTCAAGATGCGATCTTATTATTTTTTACACCATTTCTTGTATCTTACAACGCGAGATTTTTTGGGATCCATTTACGGAATAAATTCAAGATGCGATCTTATTATTTTTTACACCATTTCTTGTATCTTACAACTCAAAAATTTCTCCCAAATTAGAACACTCCAGATTGTTATTTAACGAAACTTAATCTTTGAAATTTTTCTTTGCTTTTCCAAGGTTCCCTCAAACCACAACCCAATGGTCGCGCAACATTTTGCTTTTGACCCACGTCTAAGCCATGAGGAAAATATGGAATTTGCAAGAACAAATGGTTATGAAGTACTCATCAAAGAATTTTTAAGTAATGATCAAAGAATTTTTCTGATGGTGAAAAAAGAAACTCCACTCAAGTATGTGCCGGTCCGTATGGGGTAATATATTACCAAGCTCTGGAGCGGACCTTTCGAATGATGTCAGTCGAGCCTTCTGGAAGGCAGCCAGGGGTTGGCGGGGATCTTGACCCCCGCCTCCGTCGCCATGCAAAGCGTGTTGTCCAGCGAACCCATTTTACATGTCACTTGGTCGTTCAGGATCCACTTGTTTTTTCAGTAAACGACATTTAATTCGACATTGCGATTCATTTCACTGTGAACCGACACATTATCCCCTTTCCCTTCACCCCCCAAAAAAGTATATCTGACACTTGTACGTCTTTGGCATGCAGGTTCAATATTTGTGTTACAAATAAATATATATATATGAAATGCAATGTGAATTACGCAATAAAAATCCGACCCATTTATTGACAGTGTGTTTTAGAGAATTATGACGCCCCCTATTGTCAGAAAGGTGTAATTTTTTCCACTATTAAAAAACAAGGGCTTTTAGGGGATTTTAGAGAATTATGAAGCCCCCTATTGCCAGAAAGGTGTAATTTTTTTGACTATTAAAAGCCAAGGTCTTTCAAGGGATCCATTGTAGTTTTTCCACCATGAATTCCACCCCATCGCTTGAAAAAGAGGAATCATTGTCGACAATCATTGATTTGGGGTCAGACACGTGGCACATCATATTAAAATACTTGAACTTTGAGTTTATGTCACTTTGCTTCCGCGTATGTCAAAACTGGAAAAATTCAATGGAGAGGTGGGTAGACCACAGAATCATCAGCCTCTGTTTTGAATTGTCAAAATGCGACCCCAAGGTCGTTTGGGAACGGATTGTAAAGAAGAAACCCCTGGCAGATTTTGGAGCAATCGATCAAGTGCGTATATTCATCTCCAAATACAAAGATAATAATGAAGGATGTACACATTCCCCGTACATCTGGCTGGATTTGATTTCGGCACTCCCCCCCAACTACTGGATGCGCTCTGCTGCCATTACTACGCGCTCTTCGCTCAATTTGGTTCCGGAGGTCGTATGCGTCATACCCGCATCACTGCAAATTCAAGGGTCTGAACGTTTTCGACTGTTCCAATGTGCGTCAAAACTGATTTCAAATCGGCTTATAAATAATTTTCAAGTTTTCGATATCGATTGCGGCAAGAAATTGCATAGCATCCCCAAACAGGGTGAATATGGCAACAGGGGTGTGTTTGCAATTTCACCCCATGGGATGATTCTTGCCACAGCCAATTACTTCTCCGTCAATGTACGGGATCTCTCGACGCCGTCCAACAATACTTGTTTATCAGGGCATGACCTCGAGAATACGGAATGTATATGTCAGACGTTTCTATATCTCAATCACATTCGATATGATGTTGATGCCGGATGCGGGGTCTGTGGTCATAGAGGACTAGTGACGTGCCTTGCATTCTCACCTGATTCTACTCTACTTGCGAGTGGGAGCTTTGACAGAGAGGTCAAGATTTGGGATACTAGCAGTTGGAGATTGATACACACTTTGAGAAAGGAAGAGCCCAACTCAGTTATATCCTTGAATTTTTCCGACGACGGCAAGATGCTTCTTGTACATGCGAATATGGGGAGGTTTGAAATATGGGAAATTCCGAGTTTTCAAAGACTTTTATTCATCGACTTTGAAAAAAGGGGGATGAAATTTTCTTGGTCTCCTGACGGTGAATTCCTTGTGATTTGGGCCCCGTCTTCAACGACACTGGTCGTGGAAGTAAGGGGTAAGAAGGAATATTTCATCAATAGAATGACCAAAAGTTTGGCATGGGCACCTAATTCGAGAACGATTGCTCTTTGTGACAGGGCAATGAACTGTGTCAGGGTCATTAATATTCCCCAACTAGATGAGGTAGCAAAAATACCTATTTCCATACTTAATACGATACGGGGTCTACAGTGGTCACCGGATGGGACAAAAATCGCCATTCTTAAACGCAGCGGATCGATTGAGATTTATGATACAGTGAAATGGGGAATTTTTTGCACTCTAAATGGGCATCTATCATCGGTAACAAAAATTAAATGGCTCCCGGACAGTAGACGAATCGTCTCCACTGACTGTCGCTTTATCATCGTATCAGACGTTTTCAATGCACGAGAGTGTCGAGGGTTTACTCTTTAAATTTATACATCGAATGAACCTTCGCCGACGGCTTTGGGATATACTGTGTAAGCCGAAGCTCAGGCCTCCACGACAACATCGGTGTTTTCTAAAATAATCTCAGTAGTTTGTTGTGTTTTTTCGGGATTTCCGTAGATTCGACGATGTACGGGGCGAAAGACCCATAGAAAACTATCAATGATTACCTTTGAGATACTTGAAAAAAGAGAAAAGAATCCCATTCTTTCGACATTGTGTTCAAATCGTATATATATATATATATATGTATGTACGTTCAAGTGTCATTCGTGGGCATTTAAATAGTATCGGTACAATATCAGAAATATATTACATGTTTTGAACTCATACTATAAATTCCTCTCCATTTCCAGACTCTTTTTCTAGAAACACCCACACACACACCTCGCTGTAGATATTATCATTGCAACGATTGGGTTCACAACCCACCCATCGTCCTTGATCAATAAACTCGGACACGGACCCCTAGTCGTACTTCTGTTTAGAAAACAGTCTTTTGGCTCTGGATCAGTCGCATAATACTCGCCAGCATATTTATTTATTTCCAATTTCTTTATCATCACGCGCGCTCCGCACTGGATATCTAGGATGGACATTGAAATTTCCTCGGTATACTCCGATGAAATCATTTGCCTCAATGTGGGGGGGAAACGCTTTGACATACGTCGCTCCACTATTGATTTGATCCCTGACAGTTTGCTGGCAAAATGTTTTAATGGTGATTTCAAACTACCTGAAAAGGACGCAAACGGCCTCTACTTTTTTGATCGCGACCCAGTGCTCTTTTCACTCATACTTGAAGTATATCGCAGTGGAATGGTAGTAATGCCATTCCACGTGCACCCTGTTGTTTTTGACAATGAGTTGGAATATTGGGGGATTTCCGGGTCCCACAAAAAGAGTCGGACACAAAATTATGCACAGTTAGCAAACGCTACGACGCATCTAAACCGCGAAATCATGATCAAGACAATTGTTCTGGCATTTACCGAGTCGGACGTGTTGAGGAAGTGTTGCAGCGATGGCTTTTTCGATACATACCTCTGCTTATGGTACAGTGAGAGGGAGAAGGTCAATATTTCAATGCTTTGGAATAACGTGCAGAAGAATAGGGTGGGGGTCAATATGTTTGTTCCTTCATATGTTCAGAATTACCTAGAAAAACTGAGATCCGAGTTCATACAGCACGGCTTTTACATGGATGACCCGTCACGAAACTCCGGATTGAAAAGGGATCTCAACAGCAGGTGCAGTCGTACCTATAATTTTTGTTACCTGTACGTGGAAAACAACGGAAAGGTGATCCTCAAAGACGTTGAGTTTCCACGGAAAGATTTTATTAACGTAGCACCATCCGATTACATTCGTGTCGGCTGGAGTGACTTTGACCTCCAACAATGTGAGGAGGAAAGGGTGAGCCAAGGTTTTCATGTCCTTGAGGCTTAATTAATGAGAGGTGTGTCGGCGACTTTTTTGGTTTAATTGAGTTCATCTATGGTAAATAAAACAAATATATGTGATTTTCCATTTTTATTCCCAATGAGATGTCAGAAAAATGTGTCTAATTGAAATTGATCACGACTTTACCCTCCGGACACTGCTCGTCGCAAAACATCTTCATCCAATCCTTGTCTACTTGATATTCATAATGGGGTCTGAGAGTGACCCTTTTATTGGCGTGTAAGCCACTGAGATCGGTCGTTTCCATGCATTCTTCGATCCTGGGAGGGGTATCGGAAATACTCCATAAGTAGAGTGAAAAAAGCTCAATATCCACCAGGAGTGTCGATGAATCCTTCATGGTTTTCATCGCGGAAGTGAGGATATAGTGGATTTTTTCCGAAACTATTTCAAACTCATTCTGTTCGTCACGTGAGAAAAAACCCCCCTTCTCTTGTATCCATCGAAAGTTTTTGCAACACCGTTTGATTAGGTCTGCATACACGTGTCTTTCTTGTGTATAATGTAGGTAATAAAAGTCAATATTGAGATAACACGTTTGCATGCAGGGGAAATGTATGTGAAGGTCATTGAGAAACATATCGAATTTTGAAATATCATACAGGACAATCCCAGTGATTCGAAGAGTGGTGATGTTTGGTAAATAAACATTGTCCCGGAAAATATCCCGATCCATTTTACAATCCATAAAGTACGGAGTGATCACCAGTTCTTTGAGACTCGGAAAAATGTAATCAGGGGTAGTCTTTTCGAATTTGAAACCCCCTTGTGTATAACCCCTGGGTCGCCGATCAAAAAAGGCTCGCATAAAATTCCTAATTTCTTTATACGAGTAGTCTTCATTTGGTAAATAAATCACTTCTTCTTTGAAAACAATAGTCAATTTGGAGACTCTGGTGAAAAAGGAATCCCCAGCAATTCTCGGAAGTTGATCGTGGCGAAATAAATAATGGTCGATCTTAATAAAGACTTCGTGGCAGGAAAACATATTTTCTGCAATCGGACCAAGGCTTGACGATTTCCTCACGCCGTAAATTTGAACGACCTTGATATTCACACTCCCTGTGCGCACACAGTTTAGGGAGTCGCCTTCTTGTACCATCATCTCATCCATGCCATCGATTCGGTCATTATTATGAAACAATGGGATGAACTGGCTTCCTGGATTCACCAGGATCGATTCAAGGTGATGTTTACCTCCCCAATTTTTTAACCAGTGATAGAATTGATTGTGAGTGCGACGATATTTTAAAAGCCTGAGGTCTATTTGGTCAAATTTTATTAGTTGGGAGTCATCCCTTTCAGACCTGAGCAACTCGGGGAGCTCAGTATACCTAAGTTTATTCACGGTCAGTGTCTTGGGTGCATGTAAGAGGTATTTCTTGAAAAACTGCTTGTTTACGTAGTCTTTTTCAGATCGCATATAAGTCCAGAGCCAATCACACCATTCTCGTTCAACATGTGAAAATATTTGATGGGCAGTGTCTTCACGGTCCAAAAGGGAGTGGAGGGGCATGGATACGAGTCTGCTTTGAGTAAAGTGAATTGATTTGAGACTTTTATAACGTAAACAGGTAGTCGCAAAAACATGTAATATTCTGGTTCTTATTTTAAATGTAAAAACACGTAATATTCTTGTTCTTATTTTAAATGTAAAAACATGTAATATTCTGGTTCTTATTTTAAATGTAAAAACATGTAATATTTTAAGATGAACACTACAGAACAACAGTCGGTTGGGCGCACACCCTCTCCCCATACTCCATAAAACTGTGTACACATTTTTTAAAAAGATATGTAATTTTTTTAAAATGTTGGGGCGTCCCCTACCCCTCCCTCTTGATAAGATTTGCTATTGTCATCCCCACAACGACGCATTGGATCACGTAAATCAGGACATTTTCAGACATAAAGTCAAACTGTGGTAATATACCGATAAATAGAAAGACACATAATATCGCGGAATCAATTAAATGTTGAGAAATGACTTCGAAAAATAAGCAGTTGTCATACAATTTTGTGACGAACCTCGCGACAAAGATTGCTGTGAGAGTAGAAATGTAGGGATTATCCAGAGTCCCAAAGGCTCGCATACTGAAAAGTGTGAGGATACAGATCATCGGTGCAATGGGAGAGTATTGTGCTTTTTGGGAGAAAAAGTGTATAATATTGTAAAGGATATAATATATGATCAATGCGAGGAACGCGAATCGATCCGTTGATGTCACAAACATGTGGAGTGGTGAGCTTTGGGTATCAGGAAATATGGTAAACATCAGTGCGACAAAAATTGCAATGGGAGAGAGTAACGATCCGTCCTCTTCTCCTCCAGAACTTGCAACCATTGGCAAACCGGAGGATTTCATCAAACCTTGTTCCAGGGGCCTCGTGGAGGTGTTGATGAGTCTGTCAACGTTCTTTGCCAATATTGTAGCAACGTAGATGGTCACGATACTAACTATGACAATAGTCAGTACTGGTATTTGAAATGATGAAATGTACATCTTATGTTTCCATGGGAAGAAAACAATGTCGACTTTACCACTCGTAATGTCACAGAGACTGATGTCTCTACTGTCATCGGATGTAATACGCCCCGTCTTTGATTCTTGACATTTTCCACGGAGGAGCTCTTGAATATCCTTTGTTTCAAAGTCGGCCATGTTCCCTATCAAACTAAATACTTCCTGATCTTCTCCTGGGAAAACGCGACTTGTAACATTTCTCGTGTCTTTTAATTCACACATGCATTTTGGGGAGAGATCACAATTGAATTCGGCCCACTCATTGACAATCGGAACTGTGGTATAAGAAAGGGGGATAAACTGGATCCCTCTTTCATTGAGTCGAACCGCCTGTGAAGTCGCCAACTTTTGCGCAACAAAGCCGTTGTTCCAGTGAATAAAATGTCCAGGGGGGTCCAAAAGTGAAAGATATGGAGGGGGGACAGTGGAAATTGACCATAATTCCCCATGGACTTGAAAGGCAAGGGTTAGTAATAGGAATAATGCATGCATCGCTAGGCTTCAAGTCGCTGAAAATTAGCGTATATATCATTTCAGAGTTCAGGCTTCGTGGTAGAGAATTATCGTAGACATCGTAAGTGATGGGATTTTTAATATATAGATGAATTTCATAACAGGATAAAGTCAGAAGATGGAATGTCAAAACTGTCATAAAAAACAATACAACGTGGAGAAAATTCCCCATAGATTTTTCATACACTTCACAATGACATTTGTTCAATAACTTTATTGTAATATAGGAACAAAAATATTTGATTATGCTCTCACGAGTGAAAGAATTTCTATCGAAACGATTGACTTTGCAATAAAGTCCCCTAAAATAAATGCCATACTTTTTTCTCTCCTCACACCCTCTGCGTCTTTTCCCACGCTGTTGTAAAACGAATCCATTAGAATGTACACCACAGAGATTAGTGTCAGGATAAAGTATGCCATCCACGTATCAAAGCTATGGACATGATTCCACCTTTGTGAACTCCCGTAATTGTTGTTATCCAGTACCTCCCAGTTATGAGTAGTGAGTGTGAATATTATGGTGAGAATGATTGTGACGAAGATTGACATGTTGATGATCCCCTTGTTTTTTGAATTGCTATCTCTGGACTCATAAACTACGTAGCAGAAGGGAATGAGGATTGAGATAAACATGGTGGTCAGGTACTCTATCTGTTCCAATGCAAAGACACTTGCCAGGAAAATACCAATGCTCGTGGGCACGATAAAGACATACGCAATTTGAGTAGCCACATTCTCGTCCAATGCGAGTGACGATGTGTCTGCCGCCCCCACAAGTACTCGGATGATCAAATAAAATATCAGGTACGACACGGCCGTGTAGGCGTCGTGCTTCGCGTCCTTGTCGATGTAAAGTGCCATTCCAATCACTAGATGGATCAAAACGACGATTTCAAAGGCTAGCTTGGGCCACTTGCCTGAGTTCTCTGCTGTCCAACCCATCTCTTCGAGCGTATCGAAGAATACAACGCCACATGCAATCAATGAGATTGCATTCCACATAAATGTGAGGAAGACAATATTGACGTGGTGAGGGGCCCCATTTGCCCCGACATAGTGTGTGCGCTCGCTGAATTTACAATTCGCGAGGTCTACCTTGTTGCTCATATCCGTTGCATCTCCGTATACCTTTTGCTGAGTCTGGATGACTGCGCCATACAGCTCGATGACCGTGTTGACGTTGGTTGACGTGGTGTTGATTTTCTTTGCAATCTCTCTTGTCATGCATGTACATGACGGGTCTAGTGTAGCAAAACCTCGTTCATTCAGGAACTCTACATTATTCCTTGGAACGCCCGGATCCTCTCTGCACTTTTTTGCGTAAAGCTTGTGGATTTCAATATCGTTTTTTAACCACCCAGGGTCAGATGTCCATGCATTACTATGCCTCCAAGTGGCGGTGGTGAATTTGTTCAAGTCGCTGTTACGAGCGATTACAGTGTCAAAAATCACAACAAAGGATAAGATCGCCGACGCTATCGTGATCAAAAACTTCCCATAACTTGTCAGGAGATCTTTGTTTTTCGCCATATCTCTCACCCCTTGTGTCAAAGGGGTTGGCATACACACATATATATACAATCGAGGTGTTTCATCCATGACTTTAATTTTTCAATAATTGATTGAAATAAAAATGCACGACTTTGACTTAAAATCGTCGGGGTATTGCTTATTGTATATATCAACAAGGATTGATGGACCCTTTCCAAATGAGCGTGGTTCAATGGGGGAGCGACGTGGGCTTGACTTTTAATGCCATGGTGGCGACTAGTGTCATACAATGCCCCATCCTCTTCATTGTGATTCTAAATTATAAATCCCCCGTGTACAATGTATTTGAGGTGGACACAAAAAATATTATCCTTCAAAACTTTACAAACACAAAGCATATTCCAGTCTCCTACATCGAACCAGTAGATTGCTCCGGGATCTTTGCACTGAACAGTGTCATATGCGCATTTTTCGCGTTGCTGAGCCAATCCATCAACGGACAGGGGGTGGAGGGAAACACCGTGTCAATGGAGGATTTTGTGGCAAGCAATTACGAGATGATAAGCCACCCCACTATGACACTGTGGAATAATATGTTTATTATCTATACCACTCTGACGCATGCAGTGATTCTGTTGCTAGTTTGTAACGTGTCAAGTTTCGAGTTTACTGCGTGTTGCTTTCTGATCACCTTCATGGTGTTCTCAACCCTATTGTCTCCGAAACTCCAATTGCGAGGAGTTCCATCGTACCTCGTCTATTCACTGATTTACCTTGTTTTCGTGGGCTACACAATCCATTACCACAAGGGCGACGTGTTGCACATTAGCTTCCATTTCTTGGTGTTCATCGGTTTTTTGGATGTTTTTGTACTATACATCGGTCACACGTGGGACCCCACCCCCGACTTGCGTACCATTCTCAACTGTAGGATCATTTACGCAGCTTGCAGTGCATTCATCGTGATTTTTGCATACACGCAGTGGCACGCTTGATTACGGTCATGAATGGTTTCCCGAGGGCTAGTCATGGTTCTTTTAGATTTTTGCAATAAATCGGATGTTCATCTACGGAGCAATTCACTCGGAAACAAACACGCTATATATATATATATAAGTGCGAGTAAAGAAGAGGAGAGACCCTGAGCCTACGTTTTAGTCATGCCACAGCTTCAAAGTCTCATAACTGCTTTTTTTCTGATATTTTCGTATATAACAATTTGTATAGTAGCGTTGAGGCATGAAAGAAAGTGTTTAGAGTGAAAATAGGCACCGAAAATTCACATTGTCATTAGAATCTCATTCGATATATAAAGTCAACTTTGTCACATCTCATGCGACTCAAATATGTCCGTACGCAGAACCACAAAAAATACAGATCAAGACACTAGGCTCCTGTCCACTGAAAATAATGTCATTGGTGTTAGGCCGGGGATCGCAAATCCATTTACAAAACCCACGTTGATGGACACGGATCAACTCTTTCGAGAATACGAATCAGTGGACTTTAAAGTCATGAATAAGAGGTCGCCCCGCTCAAAGAGCGTGCCCCGCACGGCAAGTAAGTGTTATTTTGGTGACAGCCTTCGCTTCCTTACAGGTAATTCAAGGGTTGAAAAGACTAGTATCCCCTTGGTCCAATCCCTTACGCATCGTTGTACATCACCTAGCAGCAGCGAAGATGATAGCGATTCGTCAGAGTTTTTCACCGGAAGTGGTATTACTGAGGCAATGGAGGCACTGGGACTAGTGTCTACAGACGCCAAAAGGAAAACGAAAACTAAGAAAGGGGGTGAAAGGGGTGGTAAGAAAGGAAAGGGGATGAAAAAAACCAACATTCCGAAGAATATGAATAGTAGAAGGAAACGGAAAGACAACATAATAATTCCAGGTGGCGATCCAATGAAAGTCGCGGAAGATAATGTTGAAGCAGCGCTTGAAAAAGTGAAGGACAGGGATGAAATAAGAAGAAATTCCCAGTTGATAAATGCGAAATATGAAAATTATAGACATCAAGGGATCCCGATTCGAATATCACTTCTTGGAAAGGCATTCTTCGCTAAAATGAAGGCAAAGAATTTTAGCGAACAACTTACAAAGTTAAAAAAGGCCATAAAGTACATCTATCTTAATCATTATGGAAATTCCAGGAATATGGATGAAATCTGGAAAGAACACAATAATGCTCACCAATTGTTTGATTATTTCGTGTCGGGAATAAAACCCCAATTATTCTTTTTAGGCCCCCTTTTTCAAAGCACAGTTACTGAAAGACAAATGTTCGATATAGGCCGACAATACGTGGAAGCAATTTCCGATTTGGATAAAATTTCGGAGAAATTAAAAGAAAACCCCCAAATGGATGATGCTTCGGATTATACTCACAAAAGACGTAGGCGCGAAAGTCAGTTAATGGATGTTGGGTCCCGATACTGTCAATGTGAGCACCCGATCCCAGTGTCCGTCGCCACTCACTCCAAGACACTCAGTGCCAGGGATTACTGTCAATGTGAGCACCCAAGGCCCGCCATCACATCTATCTTGAACAAATATACAGACTCGATGAGGAAGTTGCGGACTATGACGGAAAATGTGTAGGATAGAAGTAAGGTAGGGGTTGAAGAAACTATGGGATCAAAAGATACTTAAGTGGGGGGTTTCCGAGCCACGCATAAAAAACATGAGGAAAACATTCGACTTGAACATGGAAGCGGAGCTCCCCGAAGTGAAGCCCGAAGATCGAATGCTTGTGCGAAACGTCTTGTATTCAATCGTCGAGTTTATGAAAACGAATTCAGAGTGTGTTTCCTGGAGTGTCAATGTGCATTCAACAGGGTATGTGGTAAATGTACACCTTTCCTCGTCGTTTCTCATTGGACTCGAAGAGCTTCAGCAGATCAAAAACGTAAGTCTAACGCGCGTCGAATGGGTGGGTGTCAAGTCGGCAAATCTGCAAAATATGGACGACAAGAAGATCGGTTGCGTTGTTAGTGCAAAGATCTGCAACGAACAGCAAGCGGTCAAAGTGACAGAGTCGGAGATTATGAGAGTAGTGTGTAGAAAGAGGAGTTGGATGCAGAGTATTTTGTAATTTGAATGGGAACTATCCATGATCTGTCTTTACTGAAAATAAACATATCCACTCATCACTGGGTCATATTACACATTTCTTTTCATTTCACTCATAAATAATACTCATATATATGTGCGTGCTTGTATGTACAACCCCAGTTAAAATCGAGTGAAACATATGTCAAGCGCATGCACATTGATAATTTACATTGGTTACATTGGCATAGCATCGGGAATGATAGGCGTATTATGTACATCCCTGTTGTTTGGTGGAGTGTTTAGGGACGATGGACACATGAACTTTGTGAGTGACGGTTTTGCCAAATACAACGTGGTATCAACAGTACTCTATGGGGGGGTTACATCCCATTGCATCCTTGCGTTCAGGGTGGTGGGGATCATAAAGTATATTCAAAATGATTTTCAACGAACACTGAATATTCTCCTGACATTTATTTCCACCATGCTTTTCCTCGTAGCGATACGATACGATGAAATTCGAGATGCCGCCCATATTACAGTATCCATTATATCTGCGTTTTTTTCATTGACGGTTCTCGCGTCCATAATAGTCTTTAATGGGGATTTTCGGAAGTTAAACCCCGAACTCTATCAATTTGCATACTTTACATGGAGAGCAGCCGTTGGGGGGGTAATGGGGATCGTGGCTTTGTCACTAGTATATGTACAAAACCCATCCGTATTGTCAATCATCGCACTCCTCGAGTTTGTGTCGATAGAGACTTTATTGATAATTGACCTAACCCTCTTGATAAGCATTGAAAGTACCTTATTTGACATTTGTCAACAAGGGTTTCTAGACATGGACTCGCCAATGAGAAGATCAGTATTTGACCTGAATAGCCCCTGATGTTTTAAGGAAAAAGACGATATCATGAAATCTATGTTTTTAATTTGATTTTCAAAAATTGAAAGTGCATTATTCAGTGTTCCTCGATCAATTATCCGACCTTGTGGATTGATGCAATCGGGATCAACTCAAGATAACCATTTTCCCTTGTCCATCCCATCCCTGCCAAACCCTTAAAATACTTTTCATCCAATACACTATACTTACAAGCGGCTTCCCGACCATCCAAAAAGTTTCCTAAATCATCAATGTGACTAACAAACGGGGCTGGGAGGTATGACATGTAGGAGTTTTCGTTCCTAGGAAATGTCCTCTGCCTCCTACATGAGATCGGAAATGCGTATGCATTGTTAACACTCCCAAATGGATTGCCGTATGGACACATGAGTAGATTCGAACCCCTAATCCCCTTCAACAGCATGATGCCGTCATTGGGGTTTACGTGGTGTATCACACCATTTTTTTGCCTGTGCGTGTCAACACAGCCATTCAGGATCACTATCTTGTTATTTTTGTCCCTGAAAATATCCGAGTGCATCGTTTGGCAGTCTGGTACTGCGATGAGGCGCGAATTGTACGAGCAGGTATCAGTCGTGCAGGTAATGTTGAGTGACAAATGCTTGGCGAGGTCATAGAGCAATGCGCAATTATGTCTCTGGTTCATGGATCGGCAAAACCAGGTCTCCGTGCTATCACATATTTCACCGGCGGTCATGCTATCACCAACCCTTTGCACCATATTTTCATATGCCATGTTCATGCGAACACATCCACCGCTTACCGCTAGAAACAGTTTGTGCTTTCGATAAGCGTCTCCAAACCCCTTGTTGAATGTGTGGTATACGCCAACATGTTGGGGGATTTCCGTGGTCCATTCATACGCGTCTTGGAAGCTTTTACTGTTGAATGCGCCAATCATCGTGCCCTCGACTTCCAGGTCCAACTCATCCGCGGCGCAGTCAAATCCCGCAACCTTCTTCTTTATCGAGGTGTTCTTGATATTGGTTACGAACCCTTTCAATTCAGTCAACACCCTGTTGACATCCATCAACATTCGAAGCACGTTGGAATTAGAGCGGTCATTCCCTTGATCCCGTTCCTTACACTCAACGAGCAAAGTGCTGTGAAAAAATCTTGATGTGACTGGCAACCCCGAAGCCATCCGACTTGGATTGCATTCAAAGCGAAAACAGTCCACTGTATTGTTTTCCAAGATCGTGTGGGATAGCCCGAGTAATACTCGCGACGAACCGTCGTTTTTTAAGATATCGTAAAATACATTCATTTCTTCAGGGGAAATTTGATGCGATTCCGCTGGGACAATAATGCGCTGCAAAACGTCCTGGATGTCCTCAACCGCTTCACTGGATTCATTTTCACTGGACATTTGCGTTTACTTTGATTTTTCACAGGGACATATATGTGATTGAATGTGATCAAATACGTGTATCGTCATCATCTTGTTGGGGTTTAGGCTTCGGGGCCTATATCGGCGTCCGATTGAATTTGAGATCCGTTTTCTGACAGAGCAAAGGGTTGGATAAGAAAATGGTCTCGATCCACCTTTTGCTCTGTCATCTTCTTGGCGGTCCATGTCTTGTAAATCCCGATGGGGTTGATCATCTCATTGGGGGTTACTCCTTAAAACTCAAGTTCAAGGAACCTTCGCCGACGGCTTCATGCCAATGGGGTTGATACTAAATCCACCTCTCTCGTCGGTGACGGGTGCTGTCGATGAGGCACCTAGTAAAAACCAACTACCCTGATACTAAATCCGCAAACTCAACTCCTCTTGCTGGTAAATCGACTTCGAATGAAAAAAATAATGACGCGAATGATTTCCACTGCGGAAAAGAGAGCAACAAGTATGTCAATAGCGCTTCTTTGTCCAAACACATTCATGATGACCGAGGAGAGCGTTGATGAAAATATAATGGAAAATACATGCAACAACGTGATTAGGACAGGGTCGTAAAAATGATTTCCTTTCTCGTTGCTCCCCAATTGCATTGCACAAAAGACGCTTACTACCGCCGATACCACCAGTATATCCGTGTATTGGTAGAGTAGCTTCGAGAAGACCTCCCTCACTGTGTTGGCGATGGACCATTCCACGTAGGAGATGATATTCTGCAAAACCTTGACGTGGCGACATATCACCGCCAAGAAAACTGCGAGCATCAGCGCCGTAACAATGGAAACGTATTCGGAGTACTGGTATTGGTCAGATGGTATGAGTAATTTGACCAGTAGGCTTACCCATGCCATGGTCAAGCCCTTGATAAAAATGGAGTAGGCGCTCTCGCCAAATCTGTCCGAATCCGTGTCCTTGATCGACAATAACTGGATGCCGATGAACCCCAAAAGTGCTGTAAGGCGTTCGATTCGCAATACAAGGATCAGTGGGAGTATTGCATCGGCAAACATGTATTGTGTCGCATATGCGATCCTCTCCAGTTCGGGAGTGAAAATTGAAAACTCCTTGACTCGCTGCAGTGATTTGGCCAGCCATACGATACCAATCGCAACAAGACATGACTTTACAAATGATTCGCTCGTCACGTGCCAGGGCATAAGGTCTGATTCCCGGTAAAATTCCGCAATCTCATCCTGACTTACCGAATTGCTGACCAGGTTTAACAATGAATTCGCCAGCCCAATCACACTGATTTGGCGCACAATCGCTCCGCGGGGGCTGGAGCTTAGCAAAGTGGAGCTAAGGAAATTCACAATGAGTGTGTAAACAAATATGATTTTGACCAATGATACCTTATCAAAAAAACGACCCATGGTCTGCACGGCAATCTTGGCGGATGTAATGCAAAGTGCCATCTCAATGTTGCTCACAGCCCCCTCAAAAATCGTGTTCATCCCTGAGTTTATGCGCTCTGGATGCTGTATATGGCGATCGCATATATATTGAAGTCGTCGCCGACGGCTTCAAGAGATACTGATATATATGTACTCCATTGAAAATTCATTGGACGAAATGGACAAATTGTTAGAAGATCCAGGCTATGAAGATATTGGACTCCCCGATAATGACCCCGTGGAAGAAATCACGCATATAAATGATACCTGGGCATGCATCATTCGTTTGATGGAAGGTATAATGTTAACTTATGCCCAAAATTTAACTAATAAGACAAAACGCCTATCAGATTGGACGAAACAAATCAATCCAATCATATGGAAATATCATATGAAAATTTTTAAGTTACAGTCCCTTTTTAATAAAAAAAGGCACACATTGGAAGAAAATAAAATAAAAACGGAAGAATCTATAATACAAATTCAACGGTATAAGGATCTAGATAAGATGACGGATGAAATTTTCATCGCTTCAGAAAACTTTACACAATTATCCCAAGGTGCTTTGAATGAGTTTAAATTTAGAGTGGGACCTTTCAATAATAGAAAAGAAGTGAGTATCAAACGCCGCTTCAAGGTCATTGCCAGACCTGCGTAACGGTAGTAACGGCTATCGGCCATAAATGGGCATAGATAAGTATTCATTGGGTATGACCGTAGTTTATTTGGTATGTGTTAAGTCAACTCTCCTGAATTAGCGATGACATTTCAATGTTCCTTTCTTGAGGTTTGACACAATAAATCACAGACTAAAAAACTTTAATCAAATACTCGGCTTGAGCCGATTTGTTTGTGTCAATGAATGATTCATGACCGATTCTACATCGTCAAGTAGTAGCATTCATCCGGGCTAATAGCATTGTGACTCACTGAACAGTTCTGAACAATTTGGAGATCTATTGTCGGTATAGATATTTCTGGTATTTGTCTTAAGAATGGCCGGGAATTAGCATCGAACAGCGAGAGAGCA
>Ga0129333_10002661_pt1 | contig 16682 bp, 26 predicted proteins | sample CPB6_08_DNA_FD_94474 | JGI IMG/M metagenome (GOLD analysis project Ga0129333, IMG submission 94474) | Freshwater to marine salinity gradient microbial communities from Chesapeake Bay, USA - CPBay_Sum_0.6_0.8_DNA | ecosystem: Environmental > Aquatic > Marine > Coastal | place: USA: Chesapeake...
GTGTGCCTTGGGAGCGAATGCGCTCATATCACTATCCCAACCGAAGGCAAACTTGCCATTCTTTTCTGCTGTCTGTAAAACTGCTGTAGAGTCAGTGTTCTGTAGTAATACATCAGCCTTTTGATTAATCAGTGCTTGTGCTGCTTCACTTTCTTTTGGTGGATCAAACCATGTGTTTACCCATACAACCTTTGTGGTAACTTTAGGATTAACACTGCGAGCACCTAGAGTAAATGCGTTAATATTACGCAATACTTCAGGAATTGGGAAACTGGCTACAAATCCGATGGTATTAGTTTTGGTCATAGTGCCTGCTACCACACCAGCTAGATACGCATCTTCATAAAACTTAGCTTCGTATACACGCAGATTTTCTGAGGTCTTATAACCAGTAGCATGTTCGAACTTGACATCAGGATGATCTTTTGCTACCTTCTCCATAGCATCACCAAACCCAAATGATGTTGCGAAAATTAGCTTATGACCTTGTGCCACTAGGTCACGAATAACACGTTCCGCGTCAGCACCTTCGGGTACTTTTTCTACAAACGTGGTTTTGATCTTGTCACCGAACTTTTCTTCAATGTGTTTACGACCATTATCGTGAGCAAATGTCCATCCTGCATCACCTACAGGACCTACATAGATAAATCCTACTTTTAACTGTTCTGCTGCCTTAGGTGCTTCAGCGGGTTTTTCTTCTTTTTTACTACAACTGGCTAATGCCAGCGATGCTATAGCAACCATTGCTAGTTGAATGGCTTTTCTTTTTACAAATAACATTAATAAAACTCCTATTTAATGGTGTTATTTACATATATACCTATTGATTACACAAATAATTGATCAAGTTGATTAGGATCATCAATTATTTTTTGAATTTGTATATTATTGAAATTAGGTCTGCAAGGTTGGCATAATTTTGTATTAATTTTATTGTAAATTTCATGATGCCTGTCGCTTAACCATAGATCCCTAAAGTCATTTTCATACCAGGACCCTATACTAAAATTAGAGTTACCTCTATTTTCGCAGCAGACATAAACCTCACCATCAGCTGCAAATATAGGAAACTGAAACATTTGGTGACATCTTGTGTAATTGCGTGGTAATGATTTATTCAAGTTGATCTTAAATTGTACTTGGTATTTTTCCGCTAATTTCTTTATACAATCCACAATAGTATCAGTCATGTCAAAGATTTTATTATTAACAATCATAGGACGAAAGTAAACCATCCTAACGCCCACATGTTTACTGACTTCGAAAATACTTGAAATTTCCTCTAGAGTAGAGTTTTGGTCACATAATAAGATTTTGAAATCTACTTTTGAGCCTATATCCACCAACGACCTAGCATTGTAAATAACTTTTTGGAAAAAACTAGTTTTGGTTAAACTACGTCTAATTTTTTCATATGTTATTTCATTGCCAGCATCTAAGTCTATGCCAATCCAAGACATTTGTCTAATTTTATCTACATGAACTTCTTCTAGTAAACGTTCTAGCTTAGTGCCGTTAGTAGTAAGGCTAATTAGAAATCCTAAATCAATTGCATGTTCTAATACTTTTTCATAGCCATTTAATACGGTAGGCTCTCCACCTCCTGGAAAACTTAATGTATGTAAAGTTCCGTAGCTATTTGGTTTATAAGCACGCCAGGTTGACATTTGATCTAATAACTTAATATAATCAGTATACTTTTTTTGTACAGGTAATCTAGCTCTAAATTCAGCAGAGTTACAGTAAAAGCAGTCTTGGTTACAGATATTTGTAAGATCTATATCTGCATGTACGGGCATGATGGTATGAGTTTTTTGATACCTCATCCAGTGAACTATCTCAGCGTTTTGATACATCTTAGTTTAATACATATTCAATTAGACATAAGGCCACCGCAACAAATACCAAATAATATAATGTTAGGTAATCAACCACGTTAATTAAAGATTTGGGTAAATCTGCGTCCACGATATTCAAAAGTTATTATTTCTCCGACCATAATCTGTGTAGGCTGTTGACTACAACGTGTTTGCATTTCTATATTAGTGGAATCATTTTGACTGCCCATTTGCCCTCCAATAACCGCACCGGCCGCGGTGGCTATTTCTCTCCCATGACCGCCGCCGATTTGGTTTCCGATAGCAGCGCCTAATATTGCGCCAACTGCTCCTCCACCTCCCGAATTACGGCGTTCTACAGGAACCTGAGTACATACCTGTTGATAGACAGTATTATACCTTGGTTGTTTACTAACAACTACAGCCACATCCTGGTTATAAACTTGTGCATGAACAGAAATACTGAATAATATAGCCGCCGCACCTGCATAAATTTTAATCATTGTGGTACCTTAATTAACACTTCTTGTTGAATACCGTTAACTAACATTATTGATTTCTGATATGTAACACCGTCAATCACTACATACTGAGGATCTATAACGGTAGCAGGGTTTTGAACTATTACCGGACGTTCTATGACATAAGGTCGAGTAAGAGCATATGTAGTTACTCCTCCAATAATAGCAGGAGCCACCCACCATCCTTGATTATGATGCCAATGTCTATTATGAAAGTGATTATTATGTATCCTGCCATGTGCTTCTGCAACGCTAGCAAAACACAACGTAAGAGCACCTATAAAACCGAATATAAATTTACGCATGTAACTTCTCCAAAATTTGACAGACTCCGTAGGGCGTGTGGGTCCTCTGTCTAGACATATGAGACTTTCACTCATACAACTGCTACGCAGTTTGCCCCTACCAGATCTAATACATATTTAACGCCTTAAACTTAATAAAGTTTACAAAATTTTCTTATGACGACTTTCAAATCTATGGGCAGCATATTTCCATTTTCTCTGTATGGGTTTGGGAGCATGACTACTTCTATAGTGTAGTACACTGAAGACATGATGTATATAGCTTTTGGTTGTCCATTTCATTCTTATTAACCAGTTATACCTACCCATTTTAAATGGGTGTTTTATCTTAAATCTACTATTAAATTGGTGTGGACGGAATTTACTGTTCTTCGGGTTTGAGTCCATTGCTATGTCTATCGTTGGGAGTATCTGAGTCTTGAAATAATCTACGTTCTTGTGTAGTAAGTTCTTTGAACATCTTTCTAGGATTACCACACATATGACATTTAGGATTACCGCAATTTACAACATGGTGTTTGGCTAACTTGTGTGGCTCTTCTACAGGTATGTTATAGGTCTTGGCTATTTTTACTTGTTTATTAATAGCATTTTCGTCTTTAAGCCTACGTCGGCTGTTTTTAATTTTATCAACCTCACTACTCATCTAGTTCCTCCTTGCTAATATACTAGCAATAAGTTTACATCGTGTCAATCAAAATGATGATAACTGGATAGGTGTCTGTGTAGTGGCATTATTATCGCCGGCAAATACTGTTGTTGATCCTGATTTGATAGGCCCTTTGGTAGTAGCATCTGCGGCTCGGGCTATAGCTCTGTTTTCTACAAAAACAGTTTGTGCTCCTTGTACCACAACTGCTCCACCTAAGGTAACTGATCCTGCATGCGCAGTTTTTTTCTTATTTGTGAATACAGTATTAGCGCCAGAAGCAATTGGTTTATCAGCTCTATCTAACTCAACTCTGGCAACTGCTCTATTGGTCATGTAAATGTTTCAGGCGGTTGAATACCCGGTTTCCATAATCCAGATGTGGCCTGTGTATTGGCAGTATTTTTAGCAGTAATAGATGCTACCTCGGATGGGTTTGCAGCAAGATTAGCTACCTTTGTAAGTTTTAGTTTAATCATCAAATCTTCAATCTGCTTCTTACCCCAAGTAACTATTTCAGTTTGCTTGATATAGTTTATAGCAGAGTCAATTATATTATTTGAAATATTACTAACGGCATTTGAAAATCCCGTCGTAGCCTTCATTAATGTAGAGTCTTGTATTTGTTTTTCTATTATTTCTCTAAATTCGGGGATAGGCGCAGGTGCTATGTCGTTGCGTTGTAATGCGGCCACAGTTTCTCGTTGATTAAAATTATTGTTACTGACTTGATCCGCTACGGCTATTCCCTGTAGAGTAGCCATATTATTCATAGTAACATTTACAATTTTAAGGGTACTGCTAAGTTCAGATATACTGCTGCTAATTTTAACAGAATTTTCATTTAATTGCATTAAAGTATTACTAATTCCTGCTAAAACTGTAGCTTGATTAGCAAAACTATTCCTTGGACTACCGGGTATTGTTACCGCTAGTTCACCAAAGTTTTTTTCTAACTCTAGGTTAAGAACCTGCATTTGAGCCAACATGGCCAAATAGATACCTTTATCTAGTTGACTGTCAATTTTCTCCATGGCTGTTTGAGCCTGGATAGCTGATGCTACTAGTGGATCTAGATTAATTGTGGCCATATAATTGCTCTTTTAGATATTTATCTTAGGGCTATACCGGTAGTTCCCTGCATATATTGATCAGCCGCTTCTTTTTTACTGTGGGCCATGACAAATACATGCTGTTTTTTAATTGTAATAAGTTCTTTATCTGCTAGGAACATCCAAGGCATCATCCCTAGTCCCTGAGGGCCTATAGTTATTGCTAAAGGTCTTTCTACTTTTATTTCATCTGTGTTTTCATGTTCAAAACGTGCTATAAGTTCATCACCGTTAATAAGTTTTAAACTAATTATATCTCCGGATTTGTATCCTTTATCAATTAACATTTTTTCCTCGTTAGTTATTGGTCTGGTTCTTCTGTGGGTAATTCGCAAAGTGCTTCAAGTGTTTTATAATGGTCGTAGGCCTTCTTAAGTGCTTCGAAATGTTCAAGTTTAGCAGGATCCGGCACTAGAATTTTTAGCCTTTTCTCTATATTCTCTAGTAACTGTCCTAGGTCTTTTCCTTTCCATTTTATGTTTCCCTGAAATTCAGCATCACCGGATACATGCAGGCCAGGGTTTATTGATGTAAAACTTGGCTGGGGTATATTGTAGGAGAAAGAAGGATTAGCTGCAGTTAAAGGTGGGGCATATAAACCTTGATAATTACCTCCAGATCCGTTATTGATTGTTACGGAAGGTATTGAAGTAGAATTCATAGTTGTAGTTCCCGCAGCTCCACTAAGATCTATTATAGAGTAGTCTCTTATAAAATCATCTATATTAATAGAACTTATACATTCTAAATCAAGTGCTTTAATCTCCAATTGATCGTCTTCAGGCTTTTCCATATAGGTGTTCCTCCAATTCCTTATAACCACCTATCAATTTACCATCTAATATGACCTGTGGTACGCTTTTCGCGGTGGGCACTTCCTCTAACAATTCTTCTTTTGACCAACCATCGCCTATTTTACGTTCTTCAAATTCTATCCTGCGTAGTTTTAATAAACTCTTTGCCTTATCGCAATAAGGGCAGTCGTATTTAGACCAAATAATAGCTTTCATCTTTGTCCTTTATAGATCTGGTAATTCTTCGTAGACAACCTTATCGCTCATTACTCCAATTACATAATTGGTGCTTTCGTTTTCCTGTAAGGCTGTCTGTTTTTTATTAATATTGACATGTTTGTTGAACCAAGGAATGGGGTTAGTCTTAGGATGTTCCTCGTGATATTTAACACCTATTTCTTTCAGCCTTGTAAAAGCGGTATAGTCAACAAAGTCTTTTAGTATCTGAGCATTCAGTCCTATTACTACACCTTTACTGAACAGGTAATCTGCCCAGGCTTTTTCTTCTTTGATAACATCCAAATACATATTGTAGACTTCTTGATCACATTCGTGCCTAGCCTGTGCGAAACGTTCATCTTCTTTAACAACTTGATTAATAATCCAGGCTGTCCACTCTGCGTGTAAAATCTCATCTTGTAAAATCAGTGCTATGATATTGCCGTTACCAATGAAGATTTTGTTCTCTACCATTGCTAAACTGGTAGCAAAGGATACCATAAAGCGAAATGCTTCTAGAGCATAGCTGGCATTTAGTGCCATCCAGATCGCTTTAATGTGTTCTTTTTCATTTACTGATTCTGGATTTACCTCGCTGAAGCTGTTGATTCTGTGTAGTGCGTCATAGTAATCGCCTACACTACTTGCCATATCAACGATCTCTTTAGTATCGTGTATTTTATTAAATTCTTCTTTGGGAACGCCATATATATTTCTAATGATGTGACTATAGCTTTTACTGTGGATGTTTGTTTCGAAAAAACTCCAGTTGCTAACTAGTGCTTCTAGTTCTGGTATACTAACAACTGGACTGAATACCTGACTGGGGGCACGACCTTGTATGCTATCTAAGGCGGTCTGCCTAAGCAGGTTGCTAGTGAAGATATGTTTAACTGCTTCGCTAGCTTCTTTATGATCCATTTTATCTTTGGTCAAACTGACTTCTTCAGGGACCCAAAAGAATCCACGAGCCAATTCTTCAAACTTTTGTAATTTAGGATATTTTACTTCTTCGAACCGTTGTACCGTTACAGGGCCCTCGGGGTCTAGAAACATTTTACGTTTGAGGTAATTTGTCTGTTTGTGTAAGTTGTATTGTGCTTTGCTCATAATTTACAAGATTCGCAATCTTCCTCTGTGTCATATATTATAGCATTATCTGCCGCATTTATATAGCTAGGCACAGCCTGTGGTCCTACATTGGTGCTTGTTACACTGACTTTTGCGCCCACCTTATTGATTAAGCTATAATAGATAGTTTTGATTCCCCATTTGTAGGCCAGCATTAAGTTTTTGGCTACCAGTGTTCCTGGGACCTTACCTTCGGGGAAGTATGCTGGATTATAAAATGTATTGGTGCTAAGACTTTGATCAATATATGCTGCCAGTACTGCTGCTGTTTTAAGATAACCCAAACAGTCCCTCTGGTCCCACATAAGTTCATAACGATGGCGTAATCGACGATATTCTGGAACAACCTGTACAAATGACCCCGCCTTTGATTCTTTGACAGAAATCAGCTCCATTGGCATCTCAATACCATTAGTTGAGTTTAGTACAACCGAACTAGACTCAACTGGAGCCACTGCCATTAATGTGCCGTTGCGAATACCATACTGTTTCATTCTGCTACGTAATGGTTCCCAATCTAATGTAGGAGTAAAATCAGTAAGTTCGTTTACTCCAGCAGACCTGCGCTCCCATGGGAATATACCACGTCCATAGTAGGTATATTCACTACGTTGACAGGGACCGCGTTCTTGTGCCAGTTCTACACTGGTTTCTGTGAGATAGTAGGCCTGATGCTCCATCCAACGACGCACTTCGGCTAGACTATCTGCCTCACCGTATTTTAAACTACGACGAGCGTGCCAATAGGCCAAGTTAGTGATTCCTACGCCCAGTGGTTCGAAATCCTTATTTGCTAGTTCACTTTGTATACTAAGAAAGTCCTGATAACTCAGAAGATTACTCAACGAGCGAACCAATACCCTACAGGCCTTTCGCATATCCTGCGGATTGCGGAAAGCACCCCAGTTGATCGACCCAAGAGTGCAAAGAGCAATTCGTCCCTCAGGATCTTCAATTCTTTGGAAAGGCTTCGTGGGTAAAAGTATTTCTTGGCATAGATTTGATTGATATATCGGATCAGTGCTTGTATCAAAGGGACCTTGTTGGATGACGTTGTCAATATTGACAAGGTATATTCTACCAGTATCAGTTCTCTCTTTAAGAATGCCATTCTTGAATATCTCATCCGCTGGTAATACTTTTTTCTTTTTAGTCTTATCTTGCTCATAGCGTAGATATAATCTTTCAAACTCTTCTGAGTTTCTATAGTAGGCTTCGTATAAGTCAGGAACCTCATGCGGGTCAAATAGTGTGATATCCTCACCGTTTTTATATCTACGCCAGAACATTGCGTTCACTACTACTGAATAGTCCATTTGACGAACACGGGTTTCTTCTGTGCCTTGATTATTTTTTAATACAATCAAATCCTCAAACTGATAGTGCCATATGGGAAATGTAACTGTACAACTGGCATTACGGATGCCGCCTTGCGAACAACTGCGCAGATCTGCGAACCATTTCTTTAGGAACGGTATCATACCCGTATGTTTGATCTCTCCGTTGCGAATTGGTGCGCCTAAGGGGCGGATTCGACCTATTTCCAGGCCAATTCCGGCTCGTTTTGACGCATATTTGGCCATCATTTCTCCGGCCGCAAATATAGAGTCAAGCGTATCATCACTGCTAATAAGCACACAACTGCTAAACTGTTTAGTTGTAGTACCGAGACCAGCAAGCACAGGAGTGGCTAGAGTAAAGTGGCCATCGGACGCACAATCATAGTAATCTTTAACATATTTTAATCTGGTTTCTTTTGGTTCAGCATGGAAGGCTGTGGCTGCTGCAATAGCATAACGAACTTGCGGTGTCTCATATAACTGTCCAGTGGCTCTATTTTGTACAAGGTATTTTTCACAAAGTTGAGCGATAGCGGCGTATGTGTAGTTTAGGTCTTTATCGTGATCGATAATAACGTCTAGAGTGTTCCATTCTTCTTCAGTATACCAAGTGAGTAAGTCCGAAGTATACATACCCATCTCTACATTTCTCTTTACTATATCATATAGTTTTGGGGGAGCATAATCGCCATATACCTCTTTGCGTAGCATACTAAGGCGTTGACGTCCGGCTACGTATTGGTAATTAACATTATGAATTTCTGGATTTTCTGTTTCATCTATTAGATCGACCATGGCCTTCAGTAGTAATTCGTCTATTGTGGATGTTTTCATCCCATCGTGTATTTCTAATTGTGCCTTAATTTCTATCATACTAGGGCTTACATTATCTATTCCCTTACAGGCATTTGCTACTTGACGTTGTATCTTAGAAATATCGAGAGGAACACGCTCCCCACTGCGCTTTACCACTGTGATCATATTATTATTTTACCTTATGTTGTCTGCCGAGGAAGATATTTACCTAGTGGTGCTAAGTTCAACCAGATTTTCTATGAAAAAATAATCTGGTACTTTAATTCGTTCAACAGGCCCGAAATCGCTATAATTTATAACCATTTCTCTTATACATATAACATTATAATATGTAGATTTTGCTCTGTCAACCAGTGTTTGAAGTTCTATTTTATCATTTTCAAATCTTTTAGTTAATTTTAAACTATAGCCTATCATTAGAGCCTTGGTAAAATCATCGTACTTATTTTCCACAATGATTTCCCAGGGGCTGGGCCAACTTCTTTGGTGATACGGATCAATTTTATGATTGAAGGGAATGAAAGGAGCAGACTTCCAAAACTCCCAAACATCCTGATATGGAATGGGACTATCTTCTAATTGGTGTCTAAATTTTGCCCATGACGATAATCGGTCGTCAACGTCTTGTTTAAACATTAAGAGGCTTTATGAAATTGATATTCAATTATAAAATTTGTAGCAGTAGAATATTGAGTTTGGTCAAATTCTAAGGATAGGTAATTAGTTACCGTTGTAGACTGATTACAGGAAAATACTGCTACTTCTGGATCACCCCCGTCCCAGGAAGGAACATATGAAAAATTATAATAATCACTAATGCTACCGAAACTGTCTATGCCTGTTACATTAATTAATAAGTGCCCTACTCGTAGATAATCTCCATTTTCTACAAATAGCTTATAGTCCATATTAATCTTTTGATTATTTCCGGTAAGGTATAATTTTGTTACTTCTGTTTGAGTGCTCGCATAAAGAGTTTTTCTAAATACCGTGGTATCAAAAAACCCACCTTCTCCATCTATCAAAGGATTGAAATACCAAGATGCTGATGTAGCCGTATTATTTGCCACGGCTAATCTATTAAAGTTATCATTAACTGATTTGTTTCCATCACTGTTAAATGTTATAACAGAACTTTGTGCTGATGTAGGAGCATCGTCGTCTTCTAGTACGCCATTGCCTACGCTGATAAAATAGTTATTTTCAGAAAGATGACCTGTTACATTGGAACTGGTACCTACGAAAATTGCCTGATTTTTAATACGTTCAAATCTGTTATCGGATATATTACTATTTACAGGAGCCGGTGTAGTGTTGATAGTGTGAAACTTTACACCTTGATTTAGATATTCAAAGGTATTATTTCTAATAATTGATCTAGTAACACTACCTGTACCTTCTACGGCTACTGATAGACTACTAAATTTGCAGTTTGAAATATGGATATTAGCACATTCTCTCCCCATGTTTGGGCCAGATTCTTCTCCTGCCATGCTTATACCTATGCCAAAACTATGATATGTTGCTGTACCGGTTGTGGTAAATTCTACATCATCTATGCTAGCTCCGTAGACATTATTAAGTGCTAATAGGGCCTTGGTGTTTGTTGTAGTTACAACATGCTGAAGTGTCATGCCTTTTAATGACACATCTCTAGCTCTGCCTGCGTCAAAGTCCATTAAACTTAGAGTACCTTCACCTGTGTTATCTACAGTTCTAAACATTGGTTTGGTAGCAGAGACAAGATTCAACTTGGTTATACCGCTGCCCTCGCCTTCCAATATAGTGTGCGGTGGCAAATCAATGGTATCATTAATTAGGTAGACACCTGCTGGAATTTTTAAAATACGTTTAGTATCGCTAGTCAGTGGTGCTCCAAATAGCCCTTCTATAGCATCCTGAAAATTTGCTGTAATGTCTGTGGCGGTAAAACTCGGAGTAACACCAAAGTCGGCTAGACTAACTGTTTCATCTATTTTAGATTGTAATAGTCTAGGCACTGTATTAAGAACTACACCATCTCTATATTCATATACAGTGGTTAAAGTAAGTGTACTCTTTGCTCCTAGTAGCGATAAAATGTTATCAAGGTCTATTTCAGTAAGAATTCGTGTGTTATCATCAGAATTAGCGCCTTCTGATATACGTTTTCCTATGTATAAATTTTGTGTATCTTCTGCCCAACCAAACTCACCTGCGTCAAGCTGTGGTACACCGGTCTGTAATTCCTGTCCTCTGCGAACCTGGATTTTAGCAATCTCAATAACGGCCATAGAAATATCCTTGTATTTGGATATTTATCAGCTGAGTAAAGGTTTCGTGTTAACGATTTTTTGTATAGTATTCTTCTATTTTAGATAACCATTGTTCTTGCCAATGATGAAATTCATCAGGCCATAGATCAAACTGTTGGTATTGAAGATCTCTGGAACACATAAACACATGACCCTCTTGTATATCAGTCCCATAAACTTCATTATGAGCCATAATATAAGCAGTCAATTGTATTTTATAATCATCTATCCATTCTTCTTTTTTAGGTTTATTAGTTTGTTTATAATCCATAATTGATGGACTGTTCTTATAAACACCCACTAAATCAGTTGTTCCACTATATAACCCCGGAAAATAAAGACTTTGTTCCATGGCCCAAACTTCATCTACATTTTTTAAACCATTTTCAATAATAATATCTGCCATAGCATTAGCCTGTACATGAACAGGATTGTTGCCTGGTTGTCTCTGTAGTCCTGCTAGAAAACGTTCTAGATTACCATGCATAGCAGTGCCGACTCCGGCTGCTTCTCTAGTAATTTGATTGGCCTTTTCTTCTCCTATCCTACGTTTCCATTCATTCAGTGCTGTCATATCCTTAGTAGCACCTAAGATAGTTGTCACGCTAGGTAGACTTTCACCGTCTGGGGTAAGGTAAACACGTTTACGTGTAACTGGGTCGTTTATCTGTTTACAGGCTTTGTATTGAAATCGCTCCACAAAGGGAGGTGGTTGGAAGTTTGACATAACTTTAATTATAGCAGTTTTATTTTAAATGTCAAATATTTGGCGTTAGATCTGTATTAGATTTAGCCATTTTGTCAACGGTAGATCCGCCGCCGGTGTTACCTTGTCCAACCTCAGCAGGATCATTGGGTTTATTCAGTACCAAAGTTCCGTCAGGTTTTATATCTTTAATAACATCACCACCTGGATCCACAGCATTTTTCAATGCTACCATCATTTGTTGCCTATCACTATTAAGGCCGCCCAATGGCAGATCAAATTGATCAGCAATACGCATCACGACGGCATAAGGAATTTCACCACTAAATCCTGGTTTATTTGCCTGTCGTTGTATAACAGCTAGGACCGTTCTTACCGATCCTAGGTCTACTTCGAATAATTTCATCTAGCCAGTCTAGCCATTAGGCTGTGGCCTTCAGCTAATTTACGTTGAAATTTGCTTTCACGCATTTCACGGCCTGAAGCTTCTGGTCCACCTGCTGCCGCATCTGCTGCTCCAAATTCATCAGGGTTCATCATATCTGGCTCAGCCATATCCATACCGGGCTCCATGCTAGTGTCCATTCCTGGTTCTGTGCCCATTGGTTCCATAGGTGTTGCTTCACCTGCGAGCACTGCAACTGCGTTAGAAATAGCTTCACGTTGTTGTGTTAAAACTTCTAGTGTAGCTGATAGAGCAGGACCAACTGCTTGTTTAAATGCTTCAGCTTCAGCCTGACCAAAATCGGCACGAATAGCATCAGCAAGTTCGATCATTGATTTAGTCTGATATTGACCAACACGCTGCATCCAGCTGGTATAATCATTTACCATATCGCCTGCTGCTGTAATTGCCTTGGCCTTACCTTCTTCATCTTCTGCTAACAAAGTTGCTAAACTTTCGTTAACAATACGAACATGACGTTTGAAAATAGAGTTAGCTTCTTTCAAACGACCATCTCGCTCAGCACTTTTTAATAGGGCTGCACGATCTGCGTAACTACTACGCTTGACATCTTTAGCAGCAGCCTTTTCACCTGGTGTAGGATTTTTTACATGCTTTAGTGGATCAAACTTTTTTCCATCGTCCTTGCCTTCCATTGTGCCGCACTCTTTTAGGCCATGAACAGGACATTTTTTACCTTTAGGAGTATGGTTACAGGTTTCTTCAGCTTCAGCCATTTTCTTAGCCTTACGCTTACGTGCTTTTTCATCTGCATCGTCGGCTGTGTCCTGACCAGGTAAATCACGCTTGGTATACTTCGTGCCTGACCCTGTTTTCGTCGCTGTATGTTTGCTCAGTTCTTTGCTCTTACCTACTTCACTCTTAGGCTTATCCTTACCAAAGTAGTAGTCATGTGTTTCTTTATCTGTATCTTCTTTGAATTGATCACTGGTTGCCTTAGCAATAGCTTTCTTTTTAGGAACACCACCTGCTGTCATACGAGCTACTTGAACATCATCAAAGTCACTCTTACCGTCTCCGGTATGATCTGTTCCTTTAGCTTTCTTAGTATACTTAGGTGCGCGGACACCTTTCTTTGCTTCGTCGAGTTGAGCTAACTTGTCTCTTAATTTTGCGATGTCTTCACCTAGCATTTCTTTAATCCTTGTGTTGAGCAATTGTAGCATTGCTTTATCTTTTTGGTAAGTCTCATTGGTTAGCAGATCATTAATGCCTGCTGCGCTTTCCTGTTGAAATATACGAGTTCTAAGTTTATTACGGATATCTTCTAATTCTTCCCTAGTATATTTTCCTAGGCTAACAGAGGTACCGAATTGTTTTGCTATATTTTCTTTTAATTTAGCACTAGTCAATGGTTTATTAAAATTAAAAGTTTTCATAAGAGGTCCCAAAAAAGTGTTTAGTGTTATTTATAAGAATTTTCAAAGTTTAAGAAACTCATATGTATGGATTTCTTGTATAAATCCTTCTTGGCTCTGGCGATGTTATTCTTAGTAGTCATCAGATCCCAATGATCCAAGTTTTTATTTTTCTTTGATAAAGCACGTTTGGTAAGAGTTTCTTCAAATACTGCTGCTCCATACAATCTATCTTTAAGCAGCAATTCATTGTTATAATTTCTAGTAACCGCTATACTATTTGCCAGTATTACAGCAGTTTGAGGAAGATTTATACCGTCTATAATAACATTATTATTGATATCTACAATATAAAAACCGCCATCTTTAGTTTTCTTTATAATTACGTGGCCTAAACTTATGGAACCGTCGTCGTTGATTGTCGGTATAACAACACCTTTTTTCCGTAATTTTTCTTTTACTTCATTAGTAACGTCTACAATTTTTTTGTATAGGTTATCAGGAATTTGTTTCATTTATATTTTTTATCAGTAAGTTATTATCTTTACTTACTTTATATACACCTTTACGGACAAGATTTTGAGCCAACCATGTATCATGCTCATCTAACGCGGATAGCCGTATCTTATCCTGATGTTTCAAAATAAATTTATTTTCTTCATTAGTAACTGATAGTTGAACACTATCTAATAGTTGATAAATCTTCATCTTATTTGAGTTTGTTGACGCCTTAACGCACTGATTTGTTGTTGAAGATCTTGTATCTGCTTCATAATTTGATTACGGGCCATAGTTTTTTGTTGTTGCTGTTGTACCATTGTGGCCGCGGCCATTCTAGGATCTTGTAACTGACCAATATTTCCTGTCAATCCAACTGATGGTATTGTGCCCTGTTCTATGATATCTTTATATCTCATATTAGCCCAACTTTGTTAATATTACGCCTAATAAACTAATACAGGCAACAATGATGGTTCCGGCGGTGCCTATTAAAACTTTAATAGTGTTTAAACTACTTTTTTCAATGGTTTCTTGTAAAGAAGCTACTTTAACCTCTATGCTAGTTAAACGAGCTTCTAGAGCATGATATCGTTGAGCACAAAGTTCCACATGAGCCTCCAAGTTTTCTTTTTCTATATCCGTAGGTCCGGACATGATTGATCCTCCAAAAAAAGATGAAAAACGAGCCTATAGATTGCCTGGAGTTGCCTTAATTATTGTATTTTTAAATGTAGGATCTTTTACGTCAAAGATTGCCTTGTCAATATTTACCGTTTCTGTAAGATTTTTAATAACAGGAACTTGGTGTAGGTCTTCAACTAAAATGGCCGGATCTTTACCGAACTCATCCATATAGGCTCTATCTCTATCAGGTCTAAAAATAAAAGTCCATACTCTGTGTTTACCCTTGTATTCTGTGCCAAATCCTAAATTCTTAATATCAATTACTTCACTGATAGGATCAGTATCATAGGAAATAATTGATCTTAATTCTATACATTGATTAAGTGTAATAAAATTTCTTTGCTGATCTAATTGTTGTGCTGTACCTTGATTAGATCTTATAACATTGGTTTTGGATATATCTACTAGTGTTTTAATTTCAATAGTCTGCATAATCTACCTATATAATTTATGGTATTTATAGCCAAAAAGAAAGGGGTATAAAATACCCCTTATTGACCTTAATTATTAAAATTAGGCTAGTTCTGAGAAAGCCATGTTTAACAATGTTACAGTAACATCTGTTAAACCTGTAGCGGCTTCAATGTGAGCTACCAGAGCTGCTTCTAGATCGTCGTCGTCGTTAGCACTTAGGTATGGGTTAGCTGTTGGTAAGTCAACGGCTACGATGAAACCTGCGTTAGCACGCTCACCGATAAACACAATGCTTGCGCACTTTTGAATACCACGAATAGCTTCTTCGAAATTTCCTTCAGCTGTGATTTTACCACCGCTTAATGTGTTGGCTGTACCTACGTTTGCCGCTCCATTTGTCACACTGAAAAATTGTGGTGTGTAACCATAAAAACCACCGGCTGCTGCTGAACCGTGAACTCTTTGAATTGTTGGCATAATTGCTCTCCTTATTTTGTCGAATCTATTAGATTCTAGTGTAGATATTTATCTATTTTCAAAAAAATATATCAATCAGTATCTTTAACGTCACCTTCTATAATTTTAAGACTTTTAGCAGTTTCTTTGTTATCTCTCAGCTTTCTTATAGAACGAACAAACTTATTAGGATCTCCACCTTTTATACTGTTAATAAATCTACGCTCCAGTTCATAGGCTTGTTCTGTAGGAAAATTTTCTTTGATTAGACGTAGTAAATTTATAGCACTATCTATAACATGAGCGGCCCTACTTTCAATAATAGCTTCACCGTTTTTCTTTTCTGCTATGGCATTGAGCTCTTCTAAAAGACTTTTTGTAGTACGTTTCAAAATTCTTTCCTTTTGGTATTTATTAGATATTGTATAGCAAAAAATATTAGAAATCAATTGTTATTGTGCGATGCCGCATAAGTAATAGTATACACATATACATATAGGAGATAATATTAAATGTCTATATCAGCAACAATGCTCGGTATCCTCGAGCGCCTGGCCGAGATGTTTCCAAGAGACGGATACCAAACACGTCTTGAACGATACCTCAGCACAAAAAGCATAACAGATGCTGCCACTCTTGACAATTATATCAAAGAGTTTGAATATCATTCCCACAAGGAGTATTAAAATGTTTACCTATGTAATTTTAGTTTTTAGAAAAATTTTTAAAGCATTAGAGCTTAGTGGTCAATCCCGTGCTCGCAAATACTTAAACAACCATAACCCAGGAGCATGGCAATGAAAACATTAAAAATGATCTATGAAGTATGGTGTTCTGGCCTATTAGCCAGTCATCTCACTCGCCGCGGTAAGTGGCAAAGTGCTGTAAGGTTAATAAACAAATGATTATAACCGTAATAAGTATATTCGCTTTTTTGTTAGCAGTTGTAGCGATAGATGAAATGCTAGAACGTAAAGTAGTTCTAGGCGAAGAATGGGACTTTACAAGAATAACTTTTACACCAAGGTCTATTGACAAAAATAAATAATCACGTATAATAATACACACAGGGAGA
>Ga0129333_10002663_pt1 | contig 16678 bp, 22 predicted proteins | sample CPB6_08_DNA_FD_94474 | JGI IMG/M metagenome (GOLD analysis project Ga0129333, IMG submission 94474) | Freshwater to marine salinity gradient microbial communities from Chesapeake Bay, USA - CPBay_Sum_0.6_0.8_DNA | ecosystem: Environmental > Aquatic > Marine > Coastal | place: USA: Chesapeake...
TGGATGTTCCGCCTTGGACGTACAGGCCGTTGATGGCCGTTGCCCAGATGGTGTAACCGCCGCCTGCTGTATTGAACAAGTGGCAGTCCCGTACCCAGACGCCTTGCGTGCCGATCAGACTAGAAGCACCACCCGCCAGACGGATGCAGGCGTAGTTGGGCACGCTATTGACGACCTTCAGGTTCTGGAACACAACCTGCTGCGGTGGGGTGCCAGCAGCATTGTTGACGGTGATCGTATGGGAAGCCGCTGCACCGTTGGTGATCGTCACGCCGCCAAGGCCGACAAGGCAGATACCGTCCTTCTGGATGGTCAGCAGTTCGGTGTAGAGACCGGGGCCGACGAGGATCAGGGCGGGGTTGTTTGCGCTGGAAGTAGCCCCATTCACCGCGTCGAGGGCGTCTTGGATGGCCGTGTAGGGCGCACCGCTACCTGCCTTGCCCACCAGATAGACGCCCTGCATGTTCCGCAGGCCAGCCAGCGACAGCAGGTCGATACCTGCTGCGACTAGGGGGCTGATGAATTGAAGGTCACCAGTCAGCGCGTTGCGACCCACCGTCAAGGTGGTTCCGCTGCCCGGTTCTACCTGCAACACATCGACTTGGAACGCTGGCTGCGGCATTAGTGACCCCACCCCGAAGCCGTTTCATACTTCGGCTTGCCGTCCCACTTGTAGGCAGACTGGTTTGTATCAATCTTGACGGTGCCGCCCTGCTGCACCATCTTCTTCATCGCAGGGCCGACGAAACGGTCGGGAACGGCGACGACGTAGGTCGCACCGTAGCCTTCGTTTTCGCGCACGGTCTTAGAAGCGACTTCCCGAAGGACAACCTGCTTCCCGACCACGCTGACGACTTGGTAGAAGTTCACGTTGGTCTGGTCGTAGCCCCACGACGAGTACAGGATGTCGCCAACGACGTAATCGTGCTTGTAATTCGCACGTTCCTGCTTCTGCTTGGCCTTCTGGGCGAAGAAGTATTTGCGGCGGGTGGCGTACTCGTCCAGTTCTTTCTTGAAGGCTTCGATAGTGGGCCACGAATAGTGCGACACAGGGTTGTTCTGCTTGCCAAGGAAAATGGCCCCCGTGCCCTTGGGCGTACCTTCGGATGGGATCCAGAAACCTTCGATGTCCAACCCGTCATAAGCGGGGAAGTGCTGTCCGCCCTTGGACTTTTCCAACCAGTTCTGGAAGAAGGCCCGACCAATCGCAGCGACTTTCGTTTGCACCAGCAACGGCAGGACATGCGGACGCAGTTCGGGTTTGGCATGTGCCAGACGGATCAGTTTGCTACGAAGGTTCTGCATGGTTGGGTTCCTTTCAGGTGAATACGTCGAAGCCAACACTAGCGGTTTGCAGGCCAAACAGGCCGATGCCCAAACGGACGGTGAACCCATTCACCGTCTTGTTCACTACCAAGGCGGGGTATAGACCATTTGGCGTCAAGACCACGCGATAGTCAGCGGTAGCCGTGGGCTGCGTGAACACCACGGCGTAGTCGAGGCTACCAGCAGAGAATGTCGCCGTGCCACTGTAGCCACTGGCACTGGACGCCTTCTGGAACACCGTGTAGCCAACCGTGCCCGTGTAGGTCGAGGACAGGACGAACGAGAAGCCTGTGGTCGTCTTGCTGACCGTATAGCCTGTCGGGCCAGCGGGGCTGAAGGTCAGGGCTACGCGGTAGTTGGTGTTGTTCAGCGGGGTCACGAAGACCACTGAACCTGTGGCAACCCCAACCAGCGATACGTTGCCGCTGACAAGGCTGGTTTCGGCCAACAGGTCGTTGGTCTGCCCCTTGGCCGTGTAGATGTCGTCCACGACCTGCGATGGCAGGGTAGTGAAGGGGTCTTGCACCAGACCGTTAGGGCCGCGAATGTCCCGCACAGAAGTCAGGCCGTTGCCGTCCACCTGCACGACGAAGGTGTACTTCGACTGGCCGACCTGTGACTGGTACAGCGACGACGCTTGCAGGCGCATCAAGGCCATTACCAAACCCCCGTGGTGTCGTAGCCGTGCTTTTCCAGCCAGCCTTGCAACGACGCTAGTTTGTCGGCGTCGGACGACCACACGCTGACGGAATCACCGTTATCCTTGATGCCAAGGTCGCTGATTGCTTGGGAAGTGCCTAGTTTGGTTCGACCGTCGCGGAAAGAACGCAGCAGGCTGGGCAACGCCTTCATCAGCCTTGGGTCCGAATTGTAGGCCGTCAGGCGATATTCGACATTAGCGTTCTTGGTCAGCCACTTACGGGCAACCAGTTTCGCCATAACAATGCGACGTTCTGAAGGCTGGCCCATGTCCATCGTCCGCAGGGCCACAAGCCCCTTGTTAGGGGTGAACGCATAGGCCAGCTAACAGCTAGAACACACAATGGCTGATTTGCGTCTCGGCGGGGTTCCGCTGGATTTCCCGCAGGATGTTCAGGTTCTGGCTGATCTGCTTGAACGTGTTGACGTACTGCTGCATCACAGGCAGGGGTTCCAGCTTGCGGATGCTGCGGATGAAGCGGTGTCGGACCAAGCCCTGACTGACCCCAAGGGCACGGGCAACGCTGGACTGGCAGGTGGTCTGGTACATCAGCACCATAATCTGCACGTCCAGCGGGTTCGACAGGACGCCCCGCATGTCGCCTTCGATTTGTTCCTTCTTGAAGTAGGGCAGCTTCAGGATGAACTTGATTCGTTCGGTGGCACGCTGAAGTCTGTAGCAGACGGTCGGCTGGCTGACGTTGAAGATGGCCGCGATTTTGGTCTGCTTGATGTGCTTGAAATAATACAGTTCCACAAAGTCGGCTTCACGCGCTGGCAGGGTCAGCATGATTTCCTTGACCCTATCGATCTTTTCAATCGTGTCTTCGCTGGGTTCGGTCAGGATGGTCGCCAGTGAGTCCAGCCCTTCGTCTTGGGCAATCCTGCTTTCGATAGTATGCGGTTCCCAGACGTATTGACCCGACCACCCGTTGACCGACGATTCACCCACTTTGACCCCCTTCCAGTTCGACCATGTTGCGGGGAACCGTTGCAATGATGTTCAGCGAACGCAGCACGATGTGGACGAAGAAAAAGTCGTCGTGGGTGGCTACGACCTCCCCGTTCAGGGAAGCGTAGGTGCCGTCCACGATCACAACACGGGAACCTAGCGGCAAGTCCTCCGCTTGTAAAGCCCGCATTTTATGCTTGATTTCCTGTATGCGGGTGTCTGGAAGGACCGACAAGGCGCGAAGACCCTTGGACCCGCGAACGGACAGGACTTGGGCCACGTTCGCTTTTCTTTCCAGCGCGAAGTATTGAACTTCGGGAAGGCCCGTGGCAACGAAAGCGTAGCCTTCCATCAGGTGCAGGGTGGTTTTCTTGCCGTCCTTGACGTAGGTCATTGACGGTACGAATACAGGCCAGTCGTCGTCTACGCCAAGCTCACGGCGCAGGGTTCGGTCAAGGGTGCCGTCTTCCGCACGTTGTTCGCCAACGTGCGTAAGTTCAAGTGCTACCCATGTTTGACCGTCCCGTTTGTCCATGCCAATTCCGCAACCACCTTAGCGACTAGACTGCCGAAGTCCTTTGTGGACAGTTCAAAACCCTGTGGTTGCGGATTGATTTCAGCCCGTCGCTGTGCCCGTGGATCAATCTTTACGCCCCCGACAACTACTGTACCAGCCAAGGGCGCAGTAGGAATTGTCGGCGTAGGGACGGCCACAGGAAGCGTTGGTGTAGTGGCAGTAGCTGGTACAGGGGTGGCTATACGGGCTACGGACACAGGGGCTGATACCGCAGGGGTGACAACCGTCTGTCCAGTGTGCGCCATCAGCAGGTCACATTCAAGTGCTGAATACGACGCCCGACTTGGCTTTGACGAGAAGAACGAAGCCAATTCAATCAGGCGTGCGCCGTGGCGTTCACCGACTTGACGCAGCGCGTCACGGTCCCAATACGAAGGCGGGTTGCCATCTAGCCCTGTCTGGAACTTGTAGGCCATCAGGCACAGTTCGGCCAGCCGTTCGTAACAGGTCAGCGGGCTGGCCTTGCCTTGCAGGTGCCGCAGCACCTTGGCCGCTGGGGCAAAGGAATCGCCCCCAAGGGCCAGCAGCAAGTCCAAGTAGGACTGGTTCAGGTCAAGGTGCAGGTATGTCTTGACCGTATCCAGCAGGACACCGCCCAGCATCGACACACCCTCGACCGCCTTCAGGCAGTCGCGGATGTGGCACTCCGTCCGTTCTGCGATCAACACCAGTGCGTCACGTTCGTACTGGATGCTTTCGGCATCGCAGACGTAGGCAAGGCGGTCGGCCACGACTTCGGGCTTGATGGTTTCGATGTAGAAGGCAGGGGCGCAGCGAGACAGAATCGTAGCACGCATCCGTTCGGGTTCAGTCGTGCAGAAGATGCAGACCAGACGCTTGTCTTCGCTGTCACCGACCGTTTCTTCCATCGGCTTCAGCAGGGCATCCAGTGCGTCCTGCGACAGGCGGTGGGCCTCGTCGAACAGGTACAGGCGGCGGCGTCCGCTGAAGGTGGCGTATTCGATTTCTTCGGTGATGCGCTTTACGTCGGCCTTGCCGCTGTTGGTGGCGGCGTCTACTTCCACGAAGTTATCGCTGCTGCCGTTGTCTAGGATGCTGCGGCAGGAATTGCAGGCGTCACAAGGTTCCCCTTCCACAGGGGCTTCACACAGCAAGGCACGCGCTAGGATGCGACCCAGCGTCGTCTTGCCGCTGCCGAACGGGCCTGCGAACAGGTAGGATTGGTAAAACCCCGCGCCAGTCTTTACGAACTGGCGCAGGATTTGTACCGTTCCGCGCTGCCCAAGCACGTCCGCATAGCGATACGGGCGGTACTTGGTATCAAGCGACATTTAGCCTTCCCCGAACATCTGTTCAATGCTGGATGCTTCGGGCTTGCCATCCACAGTGGCGGTACGCCAGATGCCGTGGCGTTCCAGTTCTTCGCGGAAGCCCACGAAGTCGGGCGCACGCAGGCTGCACTTGATTTCGCCGCTGACTTCATCAATGTCCACGTTGCAGGCGCACAGGTGGTGATCCAACAGGGCCACGCGCTGCGTGTCCGTCAGGTTGTTCCATTCGTCGCCAGCCAGTTCGATGATGAATTTGTAGTCCACGGGGCCAAGCACCCCAAGGATTCCCGGTGCCTTGCGTGTCTTGCCCAGCACGACCTGACCGCCCGACTTGCCAGCCTTCTCGCGCATGATGATGGCGATTTCCTTGTCCACGCTGGCAAGGTCTGGGTGATAGTTTTTGATCAGGTCACGCATGATGTCGTAGACCTGATCGTTTGCTTCGTGGATGTCAGCCATGACGGGTTCCTTTGCGCGGGTTGTTTCGTGGTGCGCGACGTACCCTACCCTATCGGCAGGTCACTTGCTGTAGCCGTCTTTGGCCCAGCCGCCGCCATTGAACTGGACGGAAGGTGATTTGCCCCAGTTGAAATCCTTGGTGACTTCGCCGTCGCAGGGTTCCAGCTTGGCCCCACGGTCGGCAGGGGGCGGGTACGGAACCGCGACCGTGTTGGGGCACGGCGGGCAAGGGTCAGTCATCTTGGCTTGGGCTTCGAACTTGTGTCCGCACTTCTGGCACTTGTAGTTGTAGATCGGCATGGTCAATCCCCTTTGATCTGCTTGAAGAAGCGGGCTGCGCTGCCCGTGTCGGTCGCGCCGTGGTCGAACTTCTGCACCGTGGTCAGATCCCCCACCATGAAGAGGTGTCCGCCTACGGTCTTGGACATGCCCACTTGACCCTTCACTTCGGGGAAGGGGGCCAGCACAGCAGGCGTGGGGTCGATCAGGATGTTGGCGGGCCAGCGTCCGCTGACCTCTGCCCCCTTGTAGTCCGCGCTCCACCCGCTCCCACTATGTTCTGGCCTCCCCATTGTCAGCACGCGGTTAGGGGAGGCACCAGTGTTGATCCGATGTTCCGTTCCTATCCGCGTGCCGTCGATGTTCAGCGCACCACAGCCGTGGGCCAACACGTTCTGGGCGACCGAACCTGTCAGCGGCTTTCTCGCCAGCGTGATCAGCATCTGATACCTCCACCGAAGGCTGCGATGACAGCCTGTTTGCCGCCCTTGGACCACAGTTCGCCCACGTCCTTGCCGCCGCCGTAGGCAGGGCGGGTGTAGCGCATACCCAGTCCAGTCAGGGTCTTTTCCGCGAAGTCGGCCCCACGACCCCCCGCGTCGTCACGGTCGAACACGATGTAAGTGTGCGAAGGAACTAGGCGGCGTAGGGATTCAGCCTGTTTCTTGTTCAGGCTGGCACGGCCACAAGCCATCACAGCGTCGGTGGTTGGAACGGCCCATTCCAATGCGAACAGGTCGAACACGCCTTCGACCAGCCACACTGCACCACCTTCCCACAGGCGTTGGAAGCTATCAGGGCGGCAGGCCCAGATGGCGTGTGCATCGGCGTTGGTGTGCAGCAGATGCTTGATGGTTTCCTTGCGGGCGGGGTTGCGGAATTCGACACCCACCAGACGGTTGGTGGGTGTACGCATCGGCCAGCAGTACCAGCCCAGCAGGCGTTCGCCCCCTTCGCCGTACCGCTTGCAGAAGTCTGCGTCTTGGATGTCAGCCCCGACCCATTCCCCAAGCTGCATGGCCTGCGCGGTTTCCCGCTTGGCCCCACGCCCAAGGAAGTAGTCTTCGGCTGCTTCGGTCCAGTCGATACCTGCTAAGAATTCCATCCCGCCACCGCCATACCCCGCGACGGGTTGTGTACCAGCAGCAGGCGACGGTCGAAGTCACCGGGCTGCATGGCGATTCCCAAGTAGTCCCGATCCTTCGGGACTACAACCACAGTGCTGGGCGGAAGGTATTTCACCCGCACGATGTTTGCGCCATCCCATTTCGTCATGTCGGCCAGCAGGGGGTCCAAGCTGGCTTCAGGCGAAAGGATTTCGACTTCGGGGATGCCGTAGTCTTTGACGTAGGCGATGGCTTGGCTGACGCCTTCCAGCGTGTGCGGGAAGATGCTGCCCCACTTGGCTTCAGTGCTGGTCGTGCAGACTTCCTTGATGATTTCTGCGTACAGCGTGTCCAGCGGGTCCGTCCGCATCGCAGCACGCACCTTGCCGTTGAAGTCCTGCGGGTGCCACAGCAGCGATTTGGTCGTAGTGACCAAGTAGGGTGCCGTCTGCGGGTCCACGGGCATTTCCGCAGCCAGTGGTGTAGCTGACCGTCGAAAGGCGTCACTAGGGGCTTGCAGCACTTGCAGCAAGTCTTCAGGTCGGGTCATCTTCTTCATGGACACCTTCATCGGGCGGCATGGGGATCACATGGGCGGGCTTCCACCACAGCAGGAAGCGTTGCCACAGCGTGGGTTCATAAACCCGTTCGTCCAGCACCCACATCATCGCGGCGATGTCTGGATACTGCGCCGCCACGGTGCCAATGTCAGCATTGGTCATCAGGTCGTGGAACTCAGCCTTGATTTCCAGCTTGGTCTTGTGCGGTCGGAACAAGTTGCATTCGCGTGCAAGGGCGACCCCGCCAAGTTCTTCGTCGCAGATGACGCCCTGCCAATCTTCAGGGTCTTCTGCACTGAACATGCACAGACCTACGGGCTTGCCATGATGACTGTTGCGCGGAAGGTGGACTTCGTTGTAGGCACAGTTGCAAGGCCGCTGCCTGAAGTTGGCTTCAAGCAGCTTTTTCAAATGTCGGTACTGAACTTGCTTCAGTTTTTGCCGAATGTCGGCTTCTGTCCGCATGGGTCACCGCGTCAGGTGGAAGGTGGCTTCGCCGTTGTCCTTGCGGATTTGGTACGCCTTCTGCGCGGCTTCAATCAGCAGCGGGTCGTGGCTGACCATCAGCACGTCAACCCCCATGCGGCTGCATAGGGCTTGCAGGAACTTCGACATATTGCCGATGTAATTCTGGTTGATCGCGGGAAGCGATTCGTCAAGGAAAATGACGGGTCGCAGCCCACGGCGCAACAGCACAGACAGCCGCAGCAGCACCGATTGCACGGTCGTGACCGCGCCACCAAAGGCTTCGTTGCTGACACCCTGCACCGTCGTGCCATCGGGGTTACGCTGGTTGGTGATCAGTTCGACACTGACTTTGCCGTGTTTGGCCTCGACTTCGGCGGTCACCCACAGGTCTTGGTCATCGAACACAGCACGCAGACCTTCGGTCAGCAGCTTTTCGACAGCCTGCACGTTGTCGGTGATTTCACGGTCGATCAGGGTCTTGAACAAGGCAGCTACCTTGTCCAGCTTGGCTTCGTCGGCCACCAGCTTGTCGATCTTGGCGTTGGTGTCGTCCACCCGTGATTGCACAGAAGCCCTACGGCCCAAGGCTTTGTCGGCCTTGGATCGTAGGGCTTGTGTTGAAGGGATGATGGGCAGGGTAAGCATCGAAGTCACCCTACCCTACGGTGATCTAGTTCGACCACTGGACGATGGCGTAATAGCTATCCCCGTCGTTGGTTTCGTCAAACCGAAGCCAACCGCCCGTGCCCTTGGCGTTGATGCCCATCAGCACTTCGTTGGCGCTGTGTGCTGCCAGCACCCTCTGGAAGTTGGCGTAGCGGACCTTGAACCCCTTTTCGGGCAAGGCGGGGCTATTGTCCTGCTTCACCTTGGCAGCGCAGGCAATCGACAGGTACTTGGTGCCACCAGCCGCAACGGCCATGCCCATCTTCACGGACCCTTCGCTGCTATCATCAGTCAGGATCAGGTGTTCATTGTCCTTGGGCGCGGCAGACAGCAAGAAGTTCAGCACCATGCCGATTTCGTTGCGGTCCAGCTTCCACGATTGCTGGTTCTGGTTATCCAGACCCAGCGACAGCTTCGGGAACTGTGCGTGCATACGCGACTCCCCGAAGATGGCGGAACCACCCAAACAATACAGCACCATGTGTTCGTGTTCGCGGACTTCGATTTCCCCATCGCCACACTGTGACAGGAACGCCATCAGGTTCGACAGCGACTTGCCGCTGACGCTGAAGTTGGCCTGTTCGAAACCCGCCATCTTGACAGCAACCGCCGTCGCCGTGTCGGTCGCGTACAGGCAGCCGTCGCGGAACTGCACCTGACACAGGTGCGGATGCTTGGTTTCGTCGGCGTAGATGAAGGGGCGGGCGTACTGCAACGCAGCCTTCAGGCGGTTGGCCAGCACCTTGGTCGTCGGCTTGGCTTCGGCCAGCAGGGCGTCCCAGTAGGGGAACTTCGACGGGTCAAGCGACTGGAACTTCTGGTTGCCCAGTGGGCTGTAGGCGGTCGTGGTGCCGTCCTTGTGTTCCAAGGTCAGGGCGGCGTCGGGAACCGCGTTCAGCCACATGTCCAGACGGCGGGCTTCGAACGTGAAGGCAGTCACTTCAGACGGGGTGTACTTGCAGTTCAAGCGGGCCGAAGACGAAACCTTGCCGTCGTAGGCAAGAACTTCCACGGTGTCGGTCGTGTCGGGAACCAGACGGAACAGGTAGTGACCCGACAGGTCGTCGCCTGACTTGGCGACAGTGGCGGCGACGAACCGCAGTGTTTGGGCAAGGTCTTGCTTGGAAACTTCAATCTGCATCATTCCCCCGTGTAAGGTGCAATTGCCTTCTCGGCCAAGGCGATTCGTTGTTCAAACGCTTCTACCTGTTGCCGAAACAGGTCAGATAGCTTGGCGATAGTCGCATCAAGTTCTGCGGGATTGACACCCTTGGCCCGACACTCGTCCTCCACGGTTTCCAAGGACTTTTGGGCTGCTTCCAGCTTGCCTTGGATGCGTTGGATTTGGGCTTCGATTTCGTTCCGCTTTTTCATGGCTGCGGCAAGCCGTGTGTTCAGGTCGTCCATAAGAACCCCTACCCTAAAATTCCACCAGCCCGTCCGCGTTGGCGATCTGTTCCAGCGTGGTCTTGCGGACGCGGGTGCGCTTGGTCGCCTTGCGGGCATCGCACACCGTTTCGAAGTCGCAGAACTTGCAGGTCTGCGGGTCGGGCTTCGGGTCGAACTTGTGGAAGTCCATGCCCTTGCGGGCGTCCACGGCACGCGCTGCAATACCCTTCAGGTCGTCCTTGGTGAATTCCACCCAGTCGATGCCCGTGTGGACTTCGCCCGTTTCCACGCCGTCTTCGCCCAGCAGCGGCTTGCCGTAGGGGTAGCGGTAGTAGACGAAACCCAGTCGGTCGGGCATCTGTTCGTACCCCAGCCAAAAGCACAGGGCGTACCAGCGCAGTTGGTCGGGGTCGGTGTATTTGCCCTTGGTCTTGCTGTTCTTACCGTCAAGGATGGTCACGCCCGAATCGTCGCGCCTGATAATCAGGTCGGCCCGACCGTTGATGGGCGTGTAGGGGTTGACCCAAGCGGGCAGTTCCACTTCGGCACGGGCATACGGGCCAAGCAGCTTGTGCTGCTTCATGGTCTTCAGGTAGCCCACGATGCCGTCCCAGCACGTTGCGTACAGTTCCGACTGCGGCGGGCAGTCAGCGCGGCCCCAGTCGATGTACGCCTTCTGCAAGGCCAGCGTGAAGTGCTTGTCCAGCAGCCTCTTCAAAATGTCCTTTAGGTTCGCGCCATCCCGCCACAGTTCGTCGTTATACATCCGTTCGATGACGCCTTGGATGACGTTGCCCATCAGCGCATGGTGTTCGGACGACTTCACTGGGCGGGTCTTGGACTTGCCCAAACCGTTGCCAAGGTCGATGTCGTGCCAACCCCGCGACCACAAGAACTTTTGTGGACAGTCCTCGTAGACTTCAAGGTTGGACCAATACATTGTGAATTTAGGTCGTTCCGTCATGGGGGCGTATCCTGCGGGTGGTGGGCCTATTCCCACCTTACCCACCTACGCCTGTTCCAAATACAGCAGGGCTGCTTCCCGCACGGTTTCGTCGTCGGTGGACTGTTTGATCATGTCTGACAGGGAAGCCCCTTGGGAACCTGTCAGCGTGGTCTTGATGGAATCGACAAACGCTTCCACGGCGTCCGTGCGTTCTTCCTGCCGCGTGCGGGCTTCCACGTCGAACACTTCCGCAGCGGGGGTGACTTCCAGCCTGCGGGTATCGAACGTGACGCCAGTCAGCTTGTCGAAGGTCATGACGACGCAGGCTGGCTGTCGGTCCATGTCGTCTTGGCTTAGGCTGCCACGCGACAGGCTGCCTACGTTGACGATGTACTGACCGTAGCCGTTCTCGACGACGCCTTGGTCCTTGTGCCAGTGGCCAAAGCAGAACACGTCGGCGTCGTGCCCACGCAGGTCGCTGTACCGCACGATGTCTTCGCCTTCGAACATGCTGCCGCCCGTGGGGCTGGCAAGCATGTGGCACATGACGACGAGGTAGTCTTCTTCGCCCTTGCGGATCTTGGCGATGCGGTCAAGGTCGTACTTGGTGCCGTGATAGGGCACGCCAACGACGCGGACCCAAGTGGCCGTCAGCGGGTCAACGAATTCAGCTTCGTTGTAGTCATAGCAGGGCTTGAACACGCCCGTAGCAAACAACACGCCCAGCGGCTGCTGCGGCAGGAAGGCGTAGTCGCCGTACACGCAGTCGTGGTTGCCCACGTTGGCGTACACAGGGCAGGGGTAGCCCTTGTGGACTTCGGCGGCGGCGCGGACTAGCGCATGGCTGTTGCGCTGCGGCGACTTCACGTCGAAGAAGTCGCCGCCATCCAGCACAGCGTCGGCTTTGACTTCGCGGGCGATTTCTCCCACTTGTCGTAGCTTGCCGATGATGGTGTCGGTCCAGTTGTCCTTGCGTGACCGTGGCGTGCGGTCGGACAGGTGGACATCGGTTCGCCAGACTAAAGTGATTGCCATACGATGCCCTACCCTATTCCGCGAACAGCAGAAGAAGGCCGCATTCGTCCTGTAGCCGTTTCTCCGCGATTTCGACGTACCTTGGGTTCAGTTCGCAGCCAAGGTACTTCCGCTGGTTCATAGCCGCCGCGATAGCGGTCGTGCCTGACCCCATGAAGGGATCAAGAACCACACCGCCCTCTGGGCACCCTGCAAGAATGCAGGGTGTAATCAGGTCCATGGGGTAGGTGGCGTGGTGGTCCACCCCGGGGGATTTGGTCGTCACCGTCCAGACTGACCGCTTGTTCCGCAAAGAAAAAGCATCCGTCACACACGGTTCACGCAAAACCTGTTGATTGTAATAGTATCTTTCACTCTTTGCGAGCAGGAAGATGTATTCATGCGCCTTGGTGCAGCGGTCAGCCACGCTTTCGGGCATAGGATTGGGCTTGAACCAGATGATGTCCTGACGCAAGAACCAGCCGTCTGCCTGCAAGGCGAACGCGACACGCCAAGGGATGCCGATCAGGTCTTTGTGCTTTAGGCCGATGGCCTTGGCATTGCGTGATGGGTTGTAGGAATCAGCGCGACCCCTGTTGACTCTGGCACCGTCAAGCGTCTTGCCGCCCACACCGCCTGCCAAGGTTTCTGCTGGCTGGTGTGTGCCACCACGTTCTGCGGCGTAGCTGTCACCCAAGTTCATCCAAAGGGTGCCGTCATCGCGTAGCACGCGCCTGACTTCCCTAAAGACTTCGACCAGTTTCCGCACGAATTCGTCTGGCGTCTGTTCCAAGCCAATTTGTCCGCCATGGCCGTAGTCCCGCAAACCGAAGTACGGTGGTCCTGTAACGCAGCAGTGAACGCTTTGGTCAGGCAACGTCTTCAGGGTTTGCAGGCAGTCACCTTGGATGATGCGGTTCACTGACACCCCGCATGACCCTGACCGCAGGTGGGGCAGGCAGGGAACTGTGCCAGCAGTTCGCTGACCAGCGTCTTGGCCTCCACCAGTTCGCGTTCCATGGCCACTAGGTCTTCGTTCAACCCGTCCTGTTCGTCCTTGATGGCGTCTTGCCGCCCCTTCAGCTTTTTGACGATTTCCAACGCCTTAGCGGTACGTTCCGTCTTGCCCATGTCCAAGTCGGGGGCTGTGAAGTCAGCCAGCTTGGCGTGGGTGCCCTTGGCGGCAGCGTAGCTTTCCAGCAGGGTTTCCAAGGCTTTCAATTCTTGCTTGGCGTCCTGCACTGATTGGACTTCGACGGTAGTCGGGCACGGCAGGCTTTGTGCCCCTTCGTACTTGGCGCGGGTGTCCTTGGCCTTCGTCAGGCGGTCGCGCAGGCTGGACAGGGTGGCCAGACGGTCCCCTGTCTGCACGATGTCAGCGTGTTGGGTGGCAGGGGGAACGTCCACGCTGCGGATACCCGCCAGCTTGTCCACTTGCTGCTGGTAATCAGTCAAGCGGGTGGACAAGGCATCCAGTTGGGTCAAGCGGTCAAGGCTGGCTTTCAGGTCGTCGGCGTCCTGTTCGACGGCGGTGATTTCCGTCACAGCGTCGTCCAGCCCATCGAACGCAGCCATTTCCGTCACCAGTGCTTTCTGGTCGGCGCGGCGTACCTTCAGTTCGGAAGCGACTTGTCTGCGGTCGCTGTCGGCTGTCTTCAGGGCGCGGGATAGCTTGCCGACACGTTCTACGTCGGCAAGCGACTCGGCCACGACGCTGCCCGCTTGGTCTAGCAAGAATACTTGGCCCGTGAACTGCGGGGCGATCTGCGGCCACACGGTCTGGTTGCCTGCTTGGATAGCCACGATGCCAAGGGCTTCCACTTCGTCGGGAACGCCTTGGCCCACCTTGTCCAGCAGCTTGCCGTTGACCGTGTAGCGGTTCAGGGTCTTGCCCTTTTCCCAAGTGACTACGTTGCCATCGGGAAATTCGACCGTGACTTCGCAGGCATCAGTGCCGTGCCGAACGAAGTTGCTGCCCTTGGCGTTGGTGAACACACCACGGATGGCACGCATCAGGGCAGTCTTGCCGCTGTTGTTCGGCCCTGTCACGACGGTCAAGCCGTCGATGTCCACTGTCGATTGCGCGATGGACTGGAAGTTTTTGACATGGACACGAAGCATCGGACCCCAAGGATAAAAGGATACGGGGGCAGGCAGGGGTGATCCCCCAAAGTCCCTGCCTGCCCCCGCAGTCCTACCCTACCTACATGTTCAGGCCGTCCAGCAGGCCCTCGTCGTCGGGTCCGCCGCCGTCTTCGTCGTCGGACACCAAGTCAACCTTGCTACCCGCAAGGAACACCGTCACAGCGGATTCCAGTTCCGCCACGGCATCGGCCTTGGTGATTTCGCCAGCCAGCTTGTCCAAGCCCTGCACCTTCAGTTCGCTGCCGTCAGGGCGTGTCCAGACGTACCAGCCTGCGCCACCCTTCTTGATGACACCGTGGGCGATGGCGATTTCGATGAAGCTGCGGAGGTCGTCGATACCCGCACCGTAGCGGATGTAGAAGATGCCTTCCTTGCCCTGTGCATCGCTGACCTTGCACTTTTCGACCGTGACCTTGACCTTGCCGCTGGCCTTCTGGTCTTCGACCTGATGGGTCACGGCGTTGTAGACCTTGCTGGTTTCCTGCTGGATGCGGGCCATTTTCAGGCGAAGGTCGGGGTAGAACTTCCACGCACGGCCACCCTGCACCGTCGTGCTGTCACCGTGGCCCATCGTGTTGATGGCATCACGGATCTGCGCGATGGCGAAGCAGGCGGTGTTGGACTTCCGCAGACGGTCACGCATCAGCGGAAGGAACTGCGACCACTTCTGCGCCAGCAGACCGACCCGCTGCTGCTTGCCCATTTCTTCAAGCGAAGTTTCGGCCACGGTTTCGGGGATGGCTGCGCCGACCGAATCAATCACAATCAAGTCCACGCCCGCCGAAGCCATGGCGTAGATGATCTTGAACCCATCTTCCAGCGTGTTCGGCTGCGCCAGCAGGAAGCGGCTGGCGTCCTCGACAGGCACGCCCAGCGATGCGGCGTAGCCCACGCTGATGGCGTTTTCGTAGTCGATGAAGACTACGGTGCCACCCGCCTTGCAGACACTGGCAGCGACCGTCAAAGCCAGCGTCGTCTTGCCGCAGGATTCGTGGCCGTATACTTGGGTGATGCGGCCCTTTGGAAGACCGGGGCACATGCGGACGCCGAACTTGTTGGGCTGTCCGCCCAGCAGGTAGTCGATGGTGATGCTGCCCGTGGGGATGTGAGGCAGGGATTGCGCGACCGAATCCTTGTTCAGGTTGACGCGCCAATCGCTAGTCTTCAGCACCTTGTCCATTGCACCAGCGGCGCGAAGCAGGGGGCTGTTGGGATTGGACACGGTGTTGGGTGCCTGTGCGGCGGCGGCTTCGATGTCTTTCTTACTGCGGGGTGGCATGGGTGGACTCCGACCAAAGGAAGTAGCGTTCGTCTTCGCGGTAGGCGATACCTGACTGCACTGTGCGGCCAGCCTGCTTACCACGGGTGAAGGTGTGTTCCTTCAAGAACTGCTGTTGTTCAAGGGGTGTTAGGTTCGTTTCCGTCAGGATGCCACGGTGCAGCTTCCAGAAGCGCCCTGCCACGACAGCCACCCAGTACGCATCCGCTTCGTTATGGTTCCATCGTCCTGTGCCCCCTGTGTCCACCTTGGCGGCTTCCACCATGTCGGGCTTGTCCATCTTCCACTTGGGTGGTCGTTGGATACGCAGGCGTGCGTGGGCCTTGATCTGCCCCGGACTGAAGAACACCACGTCCTTCCGTTCGATTCGCAACGCTTCGGAACTGTAAAGAAACAGGCCGTACATACCTTCGGAATACAGGTTGTCGAACACAGGGTATTCGATACCGATAGCGTCAGGCTGGGTCTGTTGAATCAGGGTACGCAGGCTTTCGCGCTGCGAAACGTACCTGTCAACGTAGGCCATCTTGGCAGGGGTCTGGAACCTACCCCGTAGCAGACACCGTTGCGAACCTTCGGCTTCAGTGTCGTGCAGGGCGTAGCCAAAGTTGGTCAGGGAAGGGTCCAAGCCAAGGATTTTCATAGCCTGTCCCCTTCCCCAACCAATCTTCGGTTTGGGCTAGTCGTCCAAGATGCCGCCCAGCATGTCGTCCACTTGCGACGACATCCCCGACGCGGCGGGGCTGATGGGCGACGGCCCACCCTTGCCCAGCTTCAGGCGGATTTCGTCAAGCGACAGGTCACGGGCGACTTCGTTGCCGATCTTGCCTTCCAGCGACTTGACCCGCGCCATGATGTCAGCGGCGAACGCCTTGTACTTGTCGTTGGTCGAAGTCATGATCTGCCGCAAGATGCTGTTTTTGCACGGGCTGAACGTCATCTTTTGGAACTGTTCGTCTTCGCACAACGCGGTCACGTCGTGTTCGCCAGCGGGCCAGTCACGCCACTGGTTGTCCAGCACCTTGTACCGCTGCTCCCCGAACACCCACGACATGATGGCGTAGTCGCCGTTCATCAGACGGGTCTGATCGACGTTGCCAGCCTTGTCGGTCGGCCACTTGATGATGATGGTGCCAATCGCCAGCTTGGGAAGCTCACCGCCAGCCAGTGTGGTGAATTCAGGCCCCTTGTTCAGGACATAGCCGACGTTGGGGATGTAGTTGCGCTTGCCACCGATGAACTTCGGCTTTTTGGCCGACAGGTTCAGGGTGTTGTTTTCGCCCATCGGCCACCAAGCAAAGGACAGGCGGTACGTTTCGCCCTTTTTGCCCTTGAACCGCTGGACGTTGCCCGAATCCATAACGGGAACGCTGTTGTCGTCGCTGTCGCCGCCCCATTCCATGAAAGACATGATGTGAACTCCTGTGTTGAATCAAAGTGAAAGGGCGTATTGCGGACTGCCCGCTGCTGTGCCCTGTAAACCCCTACCCTAAAATCAAGTCGAAGTCGCTGTCGCTGAAA